>MDSW01195278.1_pt1 | contig 10225 bp, 7 predicted proteins | sample 811171 | NCBI WGS metagenome assembly MDSW01 (sample SAMN05326641, study PRJNA326480) | marine metagenome | isolation source: seawater | place: Atlantic Ocean: North West | collected 2012 | reverse complement strand
GACAAGTGCAACAGAAAGCAAGTACAGTTTGGCTGTAGTGAAATCAGGTAAACTCTATGTGGTGCAATACCATGTATATCAAGATTTAAGAGTGGCTCGCTTTTACTTGAGGGGGAGGGAGCTTGATGCAATAGGCAACTATTGTACTAGATAAATGATAGCACTCTTATGAGAACAGAATCCGGCTTATGTGTAATTGCTTATTATAAAGCCGACACTTAGTGTCGGCTTTATTTATCTTTGCTTTATGAAATATTTTTTATTTTTTATTTTTTATTTTTTTGGTTTTCTTTTAAAAGCGCAAGATACATTAATGCCAATTATCTTTTTAGATGACGTGGTGATATCAGAAGAGAATAATGGATTTTCAGTTGAAGATTTTGTTCACTATGTCAAAACAGATACCACTTTTTATATGGGATTTAAGCATTTACGTTATTACTCTCATAAATATGAGAGTGTACTTAATATGTTTGATAGAAAGGGAAAAAAGGTTGGAATGCTTAAAAAAATAGGTACTCATTATTGTGATGGAAAGAGAGCATGGATAGTAAATGATTCTGTTCTCCATGAGGGTATGATATTTAAGCGTAATGGTGATTATAAATATTATACTCCAGAAGCTTTTGATGAAGTCTTTTTTCCAGAGGATACTATTCATGTTAGTTTAGAGATTTCTCGTGAAAAAAATGATGGAGATAGCCAAAATATGAGAGATGCTAAAACAGTTGGTTTTTCTATTGGAACAGATGATGTAGAGCAATCTAAGGGGGGGGTGTCTAAAAAGTTAGCTATTTTTGATATTGATATGCAACAATATTATGATTATGTTGTTGGAGAAACCATTTATCGTAATAGAGATTGTTATACATTTGCTGTAAGAGTAAAACAAGATTTGTCCCCAAGAAATAAAAAGAAAGCACTGATTAGGAAAATTGTTTCTTATTTTGACAAAGAGAATTTTAATGTAATATACAGAGAATATAAATTTGTGTATAGAAATTGGTTAATAAATTTAGATATGAGTGTAATAGTAAATATGGATTATGTTAATGGTAAACATGTTCCAATAGATATATATTATAAAGGTTTTTGGGATGTTATCTTTTTTAAGCCAGAGCGAGCAGATTTTTCTTTGAAGAATACATTTTATAAAGTTAACTGAGTGGATTTTTAAGAAAATAGTGTTTTGTATATGGGAAATATTTTGAATAAAAAGATTTGGAAAAACAAAAAACCTCTTATATTTGCACACCAGAAATAATAAAGAGATAAGTTTATGCCAAAAAGAACGTTTCAACCATCAAATAGAAAAAGGAAAAATAAACATGGTTTCATGGATCGTATGTCAACTGCAGATGGTCAAAAAGTATTAGCTAGAAGAAGAGCAAAGGGTAGAACTCGTTTAACGGTTTCTGATGAAATAGGTCATAAATAAGATGTTAAATCAAAATAAAAAAAAGGTGTTGCGAAAGCAACACCTTTTTTTTATCTATCTGATCATAATTTGTTAATATCTATTGGTGGTCAAAGAAAAGAATGAAGAGTAAAAGATTGTAAATTCGCGTAAAATTAAAATTAAATATGCCAAAAAATAATTCATTAAAATCAGTTTTGATTATAGGTAGTGGTCCAATTGTAATTGGTCAGGCTTGCGAGTTTGATTATTCAGGATCTCAAGCAGCAAGATCATTAAGGGAGGAAGGTGTAGAAGTTTCTTTAATTAATTCTAATCCTGCTACGATTATGACAGATAAAGTGATTGCTGATCATGTTTATCTTAAGCCACTTAGTCCAGCTTCAATTATTGAGATATTGGAAGAAAGAGATATTGATGCTGTGTTACCAACTATGGGTGGGCAAACAGCCTTAAATCTTTGTATTGATGTTGATGAGAAAGGTATTTGGAAAAAGTACAATGTTGATATTATAGGTGTTGATATTGCGGCTATTCATATTACTGAAGATAGGGAGCAATTTCGAAAATTAATGGATAAGATAGAAATTCCTGTAGCTCCAGCTAGAATTGCTACCTCTTTTTTAGAAGGCAAAGGAATAGCGCAAGAGTTGGGATTCCCATTAGTGATTCGCCCCTCATTTACGCTTGGGGGCTCTGGAGCTGCTTTTGTTCATACTAAAGATGAGTTTGAAGATTTACTCTCAAAAGGTTTACATGCATCACCTATTCATGAGGTGTTAATTGACAAGGCAGTTTTAGGATGGAAAGAATACGAACTAGAGTTATTACGTGATGATAATGATAATGTAATCATCATATGTAATATTGAAAATTTAGATCCTATGGGCATCCATACAGGCGATTCAATTACAATTGCACCATCGATGACACTTTCTGATGTTACATATCAGAGAATGCGTGATATGGCAATTAAAATGATGCGTTCAATCGGAGATTTTGCTGGAGGTTGTAATGTTCAATTTGCCGTAAATCCTGATGAATCAGAAGATATTATTGCTATTGAGATTAATCCTAGAGTATCACGTTCATCAGCTTTAGCATCAAAAGCAACAGGATATCCTATTGCAAAGATTGCTAGCAAGTTAGCTATTGGCTACACTTTAGATGAGTTAGATAATCAAATTACAAAGACAACTTCTGCTTGTTTTGAGCCAGCTCTAGATTACGTTGTTGTAAAAATCCCTCGATGGAACTTTGATAAGTTTAAAGGTTCTGATATTGAGTTGGGATTACAGATGAAGTCTGTTGGAGAGGTAATGAGTATTGGAAGATCTTTTCAGGAAGCACTTCAGAAGGCATGTCAATCATTAGAGATTGGTCGTAATGGCTTGGGTGCAGATGGTAAAGGAGAAAGAGATCAGGATAAAATTTTATATCAATTAAAGCATGCAAGTAGTGACAGGATTTTTAGAGTTTATGATGCTATGAGGATAGGTATTCCAACAAAAAGAATTCATGAGATTACTAAGATTGATTATTGGTTCTTAAATCAGATTGAAGAATTAGTTGTATTAGAAAAAGAAATTGAAAAATATACTATTGAAAACCTTCCTTCAGATTTGCTATTAGAAGCAAAAATGAAAGGATATGCTGATAGACAGATTGCACACCTAGTAAAATGTTTAGAAAGTGCAGTTTATGATAAAAGAAATAATGAGAATATTAGAAGAGTGTATAAATTAGTTGATACTTGTGCAGCAGAGTTTAAAGCACATACTCCCTACTATTACTCGACTTTTGAACTTTATAAAGAAGAAAATGGAGTTCAATTTTCAGAAAATGAGAGTGAGGTTAGTGATAAAAAGAAAATTATTGTTTTAGGATCAGGTCCTAATAGAATTGGTCAAGGAATTGAGTTTGATTATTCTTGTGTGCATGGTGTTTTAGCAGCTAAAGAGTGTGGTTATGAGACCATTATGATTAATTGTAATCCGGAAACTGTTTCAACTGATTTTGACACAGCTCACAAGCTTTATTTTGAGCCAGTTTTTTGGGAGCATATTTATGATATTATTAAGTATGAGAATCCAGAAGGTGTGATTGTTCAGCTTGGAGGTCAAACAGCATTAAAGCTTGCTGAGAAATTAGAACGCTATGGTATTAAGATTATGGGAACTTCTTATAATGCACTAGATGTTGCAGAGGATAGAGGGAGATTTTCTGAGCTTTTAGAAGCTAACAATATTCCTTATCCAAAATTTGCAGTTGCTGAAACTGCTGAGGAAGCAATTGAAATTTCTAAAACATTAAATTTTCCAATTTTAGTTCGTCCTTCATATGTTTTAGGTGGCCAGGGGATGAAAATTGTAATAAATGAAGAGGAGTTAGAGCATCATATTGTAAATTTACTAAAAGATATTCCTGGAAATAGAGTCCTTTTAGATCATTACTTAGATAAGGCAATTGAGGCAGAAGCAGATGCTATTTGTGATGGGGAGAATGTTTATATTATTGGAATGATGGAACATATTGAGCCTTGTGGCATTCACTCAGGTGATTCATATGCTGTATTACCAACTTTTGATTTAACTGATAATGTACGTCAACAAATGATAGATATTACTAATAAAATTGCTGTAGCTTTAGAAACAGTGGGTTTGATTAATATACAGTTTGCTATTAAAGATGAGGTAGTTTATGTAATTGAGGCTAACCCGAGAGCATCCAGGACTGTTCCATTTATTGCAAAAGCATATGATGAGCCTTATGTTAATTATGCTGCTAAAGTTATGCTTGGAGATAAGAAATTGCATGATTTTGATTTTAATCCTACCAAGAAAGGTTACGCAATTAAGGTGCCAATTTTTTCGTTCGATAAATTTCCAAATGTAAATAAGGAGTTGGGTCCTGAAATGAAATCAACAGGAGAGGCTATTTATTTTATTGATGATTTACAGGATGATTACTTTACAAATGTATATTCTGAAAGAAATTTATATTTAAGCAGATAATATGTTAATAGGAGTATTTAAATTTTTCTTTTGGTTTTTCTTTATTTATTATTTAATAAAGATACTTTCAAGATTTTTAGCTCCATATTTAATCAAATATTTTGCAAATAAAATGCAGGAAAGATTTAGTCAGCAATTTAATCAAAAATATTCAAAAAATAAAACTCAAAAGGAGGGGAGTATTATAATTGAAAAAACAAATAATGCAACTAAAAGAAAATCAGAAGAAATAGGAGAGTATGTTGATTTTGAAGAAGTTGATTAGTTTATAGAATTATGGAAAGATTGAAAAAGATAAGTCCACATTTAATAGTCTTGCTACTATTTGTAGCTATTTCTCTTGTTTATTTTTCGCCACTATTGGAAGGGAAAATGTTGGAGATGCAAGATATAAAGCAATGGAAAGGAATGAGTAAAGAAGTAACAGACTTTCGTCAGGAAACTGGAGAGGAAGCGCTTTGGACAAACTCCATGTTTTCTGGAATGCCAGCATATCAAATTTCTGTAAATTCTAATGCTAATCTTATTCAGTATGTGGTTAACCTTATTACTTTAGGTCTGCCAAGACCTGCTAGTTTATTGTTTTTATATTTATTAGGCTTTTACATTTTATTATTATCTTTAAAATTAGATTATTGGTTATCAGCTGTAGGAGCAATTGCTTTTGCATTTTCATCTTATTTTTTTGTTATTATAGAAGCAGGTCATATGACAAAAGCGCTAGCAATTGGATATATGCCAATGGTAGTGGCTGCTGTGCTTTATACTTTTAGAGGAAATATATTGTTAGGCGGAGTTTTAACTGCTCTTACTGTAGCATTACAGATTTATGCTAACCATTTGCAGATAACTTATTACTTGCTCTTAATGCTATTAATTATTGGTCTGGTTCAGTTTGTTAAAGAGTTTAAAGCAAATAATCTTATTGATTTTTTTAAGAGAGTAGGCGTTCTGATTATTGCTGCTTTATTAGCTTCAGGCACAGATTTCACTAATCTTGCTACAACGATGGAGTATGGAAAGTATAGTACTAGAGGGAAGTCAGAATTGACTGCCAACTTAGATAATAAAACAACAGGGTTAGATAAAGATTATGCTACTGATTGGAGTTATGGGATTGCCGAAACGTTTACTTTGTTAATTCCTAATTTTTATGGAGGAGCATCACAGGGCAGTTTAACAACTGATTCAGAAACATATCAAGCTATAAAAAGAAGTCCTAATGCTAAGCAACTTATAAAACAATTGCCACTTTACTGGGGAGATCAGCCATTTACTTCAGGACCAACTTATGCTGGAGCCATTGTGATATTCTTGTTTGTTTTAGGATTGTTCTTTGTTAAGTCGGAAATGAGAGTTTGGTTAGTTGTTGCAACAATTATGTCTATAATGTTAGCTTGGGGGAAGAACTTCATGGGATTAACAGAGTTGTTTTTGGATTATTTTCCTGGGTATAATAAATTTAGAGCAGTGTCTATGATTTTGATAATTGCAGAATTTACTATACCACTTTTAGGTTTTCTAGCATTAAATAAATTTTTGAATTATGAAAAATTAGAAACTGAAAAAGAGAGATTCTTAAGATTGACTTTTTATATTGTTGGTGGATTATTACTAGTATTCATATTAATGCCATCTCTATTTTTTGATTTTGTTGGTTTGCAAGATGCAAATTTGGAAAAAAATGGTTGGCCAGTTGATGCTTTACAATCAGATAGAGCAGAACTTTTAGTAGCTGATGCTTGGCGTTCGTTTATTTTTGTTCTATTAACTTTTGGAACGCTTTGGTTGTTTTTAAAAAAGCACTTAGCATCAAAATATGTTGTGCTGATTATTGGAGTTTTAATTTTAGCAGATATGTGGCCAATTAACAAAAGATATTTGAATGATGACAATTTTGCAAGAAAGAAAAAGGTAGAAGTTCCATATCGAGCATCTCAAGCTGATCAACAGATTTTAAAAGATAAAGACCTTAATTTTAGAGTGTTTAATCAAAGCGTAAGCACTTTTAATGATGCTAGCACGTCTTATTTTCATAAATCAATTGGAGGCTATCATGGGGCAAAATTAAAACGCTATCAGGAGTTAATTGAATATCATATTTCTAAAGGAAATATGGCTGTCCTTAACATGCTTAATACTAAGTATTTCATTACAACAAAAGGACAGGTTCAGCAGAATTTTGCAGCAATAGGTAATGCTTGGTTTGTAAATGAGATTAATATTGTGGCTAATGCTGATTCTGAGATTGCTGCATTAAATAGTTTTAATCCTTCTTCTACTGCCATTGTAGATGAAAGGTTTAGGGGACAGATTCTTGATAGTTTAGATAATAGAGGGGCAGATATTTCTTTAATAGAATATAAACCTAACTATCTGAAATATAGTTCTAATTCAAAAAAAGATGGAATAGTTATTTTTTCTGAGATTTATTATGATAAGGGATGGAATGCATATATAGATGGAAAGCCTCATCCTCACTTTAGAGCTAATTATGTGCTTAGAGGTATGCAAATACCTTCAGGTAGCCATATTATAGAATTTAGGTTTGAACCATTAACCTTTAAGTATGGAGAAATGATATCGCTTACATCTTCAGCTTTATTATTATTGTTATTAGTTTTTGTTTCCTTTAAGGAGTTAAAGTCCTAATGAGAAAGATTTTAGTTGTTACTTATTATTGGCCTCCTGCAGGTGGATCTGGTGTTCAGAGATGGTTAAATTTTTCAAGACATTTGACTGAGTTGGGTTGGGATGTAACTGTTATATGTCCTGATAATCCATCTTATCCTTTGATAGATAGATCAATTAAAAATTCGATTGGTTCTCTAGTTAAAGTAATAAAAGTTCCGATTTTTGAACCGATAAATATTTTAAACATATCATCTAAAAAAAGAAACAGAGATCATTTAGATTCTTCAGGGTTTTTACAAAAAATAGTTTTATGGATACGGTCTAATTTTTTTTTCCCAGATTCAAGAATGTTTTGGATTAAGAAGGTTGCTAAAGTAGCATCATCTTTTATTATCAAAAATAATGTAGATTGTCTTATTACTACTGCCCCTCCTTTTAGTACACATTTAGTAGGTTATAATGTTAAACGCAAAACTAATGTTAAATGGATTGCTGATTTTAGAGATCCTTGGTTTAATTTTTTTCCATTTAAACAATTGCCAATGATGCAGATTGTAAGAAACAAGCATCTAAGATGGGAGAATAAATGTTTGCTATTTGCTGATTCTGTTATTACTACATCACCAAGTTTAACTAAATCTTATTTAAAAAGTAATAATAATTCATATACGATAACTAATGGTTATGAATCCTTGATAGATCCTTTACCTAATGAAAAATTCACTCTTATATATACGGGAGTTATGAAATCTATTCAAAATCCTGAGAATTTATGGCTTGTTTTAAACGAAATTTGTAAAGAGAATAAATCTTTTGCAAAAGATTTACTAGTTACTTTAATTGGGGATTTTGATGATTCTATCATAAATGACACTAATATTATTTCTTTAGGATCTTCAGTCAATTTTGAAGGATACTTGGATTCGGTTGAATTAAAAGATAAACTTCAAACAGCTCAAGTGTTACTTTTAAGTAGTGTTAATTTAGCTAACGTTACTGATATTATTCCTGGGAAGTTATTTTCTTATTTGTCAGTAAAACGTCCAATTTTAGCTTTTTCATCCCCAAATAGTGATGTGGAGGATATCATTAATGAAACTAAATCAGGTAGAGTTTTTGATTATTCAGATAAAGTTAATTTAAAAGAGTATATTCTAGATTTATATACTCAATTTAAAGAGAGTAATACATCTTTAGATGTATTTGAAATAGATCAGTATAATTATAAATCCTTATCTAAGAGATTAAGTGCAATTATAGATAAAACTATTTCTTAATGGGAATTGTAAGAAGTCAGAGCGTAAAAAGTTCTTTGAGTTTTTATATTGGAATGATTTTTGGGGCTATCAATACTGTAATTATTTACCCAAATGTTTTTAAAGATCATCCTGAACATTTTGGATTGATACAGATTATTTTAGCTTATGCACTTATTGTATGTACTGTTACAACTTTAGGAATTCCTAAAACATTTATTCGATTTTTTCCTTCCATTAAGCAAAAAGGACAATTGTATTTTTTGGCTTTAATTGTACCGCTGATAGGTTTTTTATTAGCGTCATTTGCCTATTATATTTTTAAAGAACAGTTGTTTGAATTATTAAATGCAAGCGATTTGTTAAAGGAGAATTTTTATTATATTATCATATTAGTTTTTTTTATAGGATTTTATGATGTTTTAACTTCAATTTCTAGGTCTTTTCTAAGTGCTACAACTCCCATTTTTATCAATGAAGTATTTTTGAAGTTTTATAGTATGTGCGTTCTTCTTATACATTGGTTTGATTATATTAGCTTTACCACTTTATTGCAAGTTTACTTATTTGGCTATTTTCTGAAGTTTGTTATTTTGTTCTTGATTCAGGCTTTTAATAATCGATTTGTATTCTCTATTTCATTAAAAGATCTGAATTTAAAAGAGATGTTTACTTATGGAGTATATGTGTTATTAGGAGGGATTTCAATTATGCTAGTTACTAGAATTGATATAGCGATGATTGGATCAATGCTTGAAGATGGTAATGGAGAAGGATTGCGACAAGTTGCTTTTTATACTGTAGCATTTTTTATCGGTAATGCAATAATGGTTCCAGCTAAATCTATTGCAGCAATATCTATTCCTCTTATTGCTAAGGCGTGGCAGAAACAAGACTTGAATGAAATTCAGATTATTTATTCAAAATCTTCAATAAATCAGTTAATAATTGGTGGAGTATTTTTCTTATGTGTCTGGCTTAATATTGATCAAGTTTTTTTATTACTTCCTGAAAAATTCCAAGCAGGCAAGGTAGTTGTTTTCTATATAGGCCTATCTCAATTGTTTAATATGGCCACAGGTTTAAATGGAGAAATAATCGTCAACTCTAAGTATTATAGATATGAATTTTTAACAAGTATTTTTTTGGTATTTGTGACCATTGCAACTAATTTCTTTTTTATTAAGAAATATCAATCAATAGAAGGTGCTGCAATAGCTACCGCAATTTCTGTTTTTTTGTTTAATCTTATAAGATTGATTCTGATAAAACGAAAGTTAAACATGCATCCGTTTAGTTTGAAGACTATTTATACTATATTATTTTTATTTGGTACATATTTTTTAATTGATCTTCTTCCCAGTTCTTCGTATCATTTTTTAGATATTTTTTGGAAGTCCTTAGTTGTTGTTTTAATCTTCGTGCCTATAGTGTTATGTTTTAACTTGTCAGAGGATATCTCTTTATTTATAAAAGAAAAAAGAAGAAGTTTTTTAGATTTTTAGTTTAATTTGCATATCCATATTGCTTCATTTCATTAGAGCAATGAAGTTTGAAAAATTCTTTTTGTTTATCTGACCATTCAGAAAATTTTGTATTAATCTTAATTTGCTTAGTTTTATTTATCTTTTTTTTAGCAAATTTTTCCCAAGTGTGATAGTCTAATTCTAGTTCTAGTATATCTAAGATGTTTTTTTTGAAATACTTGTAATTAGAAATTATATCTTCAAAACGTATAGTTAAATCACTGTTTTCTCTCATATATTTATTTTCAGCAGCCCATAGATATGTTATTTTTTCAAATCTATTAAATTTTGACCAAGTCTGTTTATCTACAATACAAGAAGATGGCTGAAGATTATAATAAATATCTCCTTTTAAAAAAGTATTTCTATTTAATACTG
>MDSW01115701.1_pt1 | contig 10225 bp, 4 predicted proteins | sample 811171 | NCBI WGS metagenome assembly MDSW01 (sample SAMN05326641, study PRJNA326480) | marine metagenome | isolation source: seawater | place: Atlantic Ocean: North West | collected 2012 | reverse complement strand
TGAATCTGTGCCAGAGTTGGAATTCAGCGTAAGAGATACGGCCGATCCAATTGAAGTGGGAACGGATACTACTTATGAGATTAAAGTGGTGAATCGTGGCACCCGTACGGCAACCGGAGTTCAGATTTTCACGGCATTTCCCGAAAGCTTACGAGCGGTTCAGGGCGGCGGTCCAAGTGATCTTCGCATTGAAGGACAGAATGCATTATTTGCGCCTCTGGATCGTCTGCCACCGAATCAGGAGGCTGTTTTCCGGGTGAAAGCTAAGGCCTTGGGGGCCGGCGACCATATCATCAAAGTACAGATGATCTCCGATGATGTGAATATTCCTGTTACTAAAGAGGAAAGCACTCGCATCTATACGGACGATTAACGGGCGTTTCTGAACTGTCCTTTGTAGCGTAGGAATACCGCACGCTTTGAGCCTAAGTTTCTTGGGTCTCCATCTACTGAACTCAACAATGATACAATCAGAGAGTTCGAATTGCCGTCCGAACTTCGGTTGAGCACGATCATTTCCAAGACTCTGGGACGCTGTGATACCGTGAAGCCTCCAAATTTAATAATTTTTCTGTTCAGTCTGATAAATGGCGTATTACCCACGCTTAAAACCAATGCAGGAGACGACTACTTTCTGGGTGTCACTCGTGAGGGAAATGGCATTCCCTTGACAGCCTCGGCGGCATTTTTTGATGTCGGTAATCGTGTCCCCCGAGTATTGGTGGTTGGTGGGGCGTTTGGGGATGAAACGAGCGATCATGTGAGTCGCTTAACGCGAAAGCTAGAAACAAAAAAAGAGAGTCTTTTTGCCTTTTGCCCAGATCTCTATCCAGACCACTCCGAAGGGAAGGCGACCACAAACGCCGAACTTAAAACGTTTTATCGTTCTAAGGCTAACCCGGAATTCCAATATTTGGTTGGTTGGGCGGCCTATCACCTGATAGATACGATTGTCTTCTTAGATCAATCACCATCTAACGAAGCGTTGTTCAATAAAGAGGCGGCCTCACGCAAATACCTGCTCGCTCATGCGAGTGATGACAACTCAGATCAACAATCCTTGCTAGATGCTATTTCAGCAGCCACTGAACATGTCGGTGTTCCTCTGGAAGCTCTAGTGTTGCGTTACGAAGACAACATTGATCGTGCTGCTCAATTGATTACTCAGATAGCTCATACCCAAGGGAAGAGTGCCACGCGTCAAAACTTTGAAACTCGTGCGATGGATTCGGAATTGGCGATCAAGCAATTGCTGAATGTTTATGGTCGCAAAATGGAAAGCATATCCTACATTCCGGCACTGGCCGTCATGTCGCAAATTACGTGTCACCACTTAGGTTTTGAGAATGCGTTAAATGGAGATGAGACACGCAAAGTCGTTGAGTCCCTATTAAAAAAAGATCTTCCGAAGAGCGGTTCTGGAATTGCTGGTAATCTCGTTTTTGTAACGCATCTTATGCACCCCCTCTATCCGGTGGAGTATCAGCAGAATTGTCGGGAACGCGTTTGGCAAGTCGCTGGATTGTATGATGCTAATAAGACAGAGTTTGCTGGTCATCGTATGATGCCTTTTCATTCCCAGATGAGCGACGCCGTTTTTATGGGGGGGCCGATTCTTTCGCTTGCCGGTAGTCTGGGGAAGTCTCAATATTTCAATGCCTGTATTTCACATCTTCAGGCATGTTCTGAAATGAACCAACTGGAAAACGGCTTATATCAGCATTCTCCGCTCAATAAAGCTGCCTGGGGGCGTGGTAACGGGTTTGCTGCATTAGGTACAGCGATGAGTCTTGTGCAGGTACCTCAAAATACAAGAGGCTGGGCGGACTGTAAGCAGCGGTTTGTAAAACACATTGAAGCTCTGGTCCCATATCAGGGGCCAACAGGTAGTTGGCACCAGGTGATTGATCGCCCCGAGAGCTATCCGGAGTTCACCTCGACCTGTATGATTGCCGCAGCCATTAAAATGGCAGTCAATGGCGGAATTCTGAAAGCGGAAGACTATCACCAAATTCTGCGAAAGGCAGAACTTGCTACGTTACGACGTATTGCATCAGATGGAGCAATTAACAACGTCTGTACCGGAACCGGTAAACAAATCGACTTGCGGGCTTATTATGATCGTGAAGCTTTACAGTCTCGGAATGACCGTGCCGGTGCAATGGCTCTGCTCTTTCTTACGCTTCAGTATCAGGACCAACGGCTTCAAAAAAATGAACAGTAGACTTTCGAAAAGCAAATAGTCTTTTTTTGTTTCACGGCGGATTAAATTGTTTCCAACGCTAGTTCTCCGGGCAGCGTGGAATTTTACTGCTCACAGAACTCAGTCGCACAGCCTATCTTCAATCCGCTGTTAATGAACGTTGAAGCCAAAGGAAGCTATTACACGAGAAATCGTTATCGCTCACCTTAAATAACAACCCATTTGAGGGGTGAACCAGAGCAAAGTTGGGGCTTAGTAATGGTCGATATTAGATTTGTATAGTTGCCGTTTCTTGCGCGTGGTAAAATGAAAGCATGAGAAAGAATAAGAAAATTAGGCGTCGAAGTGTTTTGCAAGCCGGCGGTGGTGTTCTTGGTGGGCTGGGGTTATCTCAGTTACTCGAAGCCCAGGAGAACTCCACTTCAAACGCTAGTGTAGATAGTCCTGCGGTTATCTTTGTTTGGCTTCCAGGCGGACCTCCACATATGGAGATGTACGACCTGAAACCTGATGCACCTGAAGACTACCGTGGAATTTACAAGCCCATTGGAACGAAGGTTCCGGGCATGGAAATTTGCGAACTGTTCCCGCTTCAGGCAAAGATCGCCGACAAGTTCAATATTATTCGCTCTGTCCACCATAACTTTGCCGATCATGGCGGTGGTCACAAACGATTCTTAACAGGTCGAATTCCAGCGACTCCCACGGGGACAGTAAATGATGCTCCCTGTGTGGGATCCATTGCGACGAAGAAACTTGAAAACTATCAAAATTCAAAAGGACTTTGTAATTACATTGTTCTTGGCAACAGTCGGGTAAATTCGGTAGACACCTTTGCCTTTGGTTCAGCATATCTTGGAAAGGAAACCCATCCTTTCAACGTTTCGGGCGATCCCAACGCAGAAAACTTCAAAGTTCAAAATTTGTCTTTGAATGCCGGATTGTTTGAAGAGCGATTAAATAATCGAGTCTCACTTTTAGGCGACTTAGATACACTCCGCAAAGATGTGGAAACCAGTGGAGTGATGGACTCAATGGATACGTTCAATCAACGGGCCATTTCCATGATTACATCGCCTGAAGCTCATAAAGCATTTGATCTGTCACAGGAATCCGATGCTCTGCGTGACCGATTTGGTCGGCATGAATGGGGACAGCGAGCGATTCTTGCTCGGCGGCTGGTCGAAGCCGGAGTGCCATGGGTGTCGATCGTTATGGAAAACCCCTACGTTTCCGGAATCACGATGCCGGATTGGGGTGTATATAACTGGGATAGCCATGCAGTGAATTGCCATCTGTTCCGTGATTCGGAAGTGCGATTTCCCATTTATGATCAGGTTGTTTCAGCCATGATCGAAGATCTCTATGAACGTGGACTCGACAAACGAGTTATGTTGGTTGTGACAGGTGAATTTGGACGAACGCCTCGGATCACCGAGCGGCCAGGCACAAAATCTAAAGTTATGCAACCTGGTCGTGACCACTGGCCTAATTCGATGAGCTTCATTGTATCTGGTGGTGGGATGCGAACCGGACAGGTGATTGGTGCAACGAACTCCCGTGGTGAAGAACCTGTCGCCCGGCCACTGACTCCTAATGATCTCTGGGCGAGTGTGTATAAGCACCTTGGCATTAACTGGGAAGACTCATTCCCGGACTTTGGAGGACGTCCAATGCCGATCCTCCCATTCGGTGACTCGATTGATGAATTAGCTCCTGTAGCTTAACTCAGCTGATATCTTTATTTCGAATGAGCCGGGTGTGGCAGCCAGATGCTTATTGAAGCGAATTTAGATAGGAAAGCAGATCAGCCATTTGTTGCTTGTTCACCTGCTTTTCCAAACCCTCAGGCATAAACGACAGACCTGTACTTTTTAGCAGATCGATTTCAGAGCGGAGAATGGTGGTACTCGTACCATCTGGCTTGCGAACAGTGATGCTATTAGCACTTTCTTCTGAAATCATGCCAGTGATAGTCCGCCCGTTCAAATCTACGATCACGTAAGTTAAGTATTTAGGTTTTACTTCCCGGTTGGGATCGAGAACATTCAGCAGTACCGCATCTAACCCGCGATTACGGATGCCGTTCAGGTCCGCACCGACTTGATTTCCCACGTTTTCCAGGCGATGGCAGGCGGAGCAGTGTTTTTTGAATAATGCTTTACCACTTTCTGGTTCCCCTTTGAGATTCAGAGCGGCTTGATAGTCTTTGATGACCATTTGTCTTGCCAGATTAGCTGAACTGGCAAAGAGCTTGTTGACTCGTGATGCGATCGCTTTGTCAGGATGAACTTTTAGTAAGGTAATCCGGGCCGGATCCAATTCACCGCGTCCTACTTGTCCGTTTTCGACGGCATTAAGAAGTAATTCGGTCCATTTATTTCTGGACAGTAATGCTTCCGCCGCTCGCATTCTTAATGTCGGCCCCATCGTAGGCCAGCGTCTGATTAATATGCTCGCCACTCCGGCGTCCGTGTACTCGCTGAGGGTGTTAATCGCTGCTGCTTTGACCTGGAACGCCTCATTGACTGAAAGCAACTGCTCAAGCATCGGTGATGTGTCTTCAAAGCTGGCCAACTGAAGATTTTCAATGGCACGCACACGGTCTGCATTAGTGAGTGTGGTATCCATTGCTGAGGTACTCGCTGACTCCACTAATTTCATGAGGACTTCGTTGGCTTGATTGCTGGTGAGTGCCAGAAGTTGTTCTCTTGCAGTACCCTGTACTTTACTTACCAAGCTTTCGATAAGAGGGGAGGACAACTTGTCATTTTCGCTGATGGTGTTAATGACAGCAGACACTTCGTGAGGTCGGTTCCTTAATCCGATCTGGCTGCATAACTCTTTTAGTAGCGTCATTCCGTTCTTATTGGCAACAAAAGCCTCATTGCTTGCTAAGGTGACCAGAACTTTATCAGCCCCTCGCCCCAAGGAGCTTAAAATAGCGATTTGCATCCATGAATTATTGACATCCTGAATTGCCAGCTTTGCCAACGTTTCATTCTTAGTACCGGCCAGCGCGGCTCCAATCGAGAACGCTAGCTGATATCGCACGCGGATATCATCGTCGTCGGCCATCCTACTCATCGCGTGCAAAACAGCCGGAGCTTGATTGCAAAGCGATTCAGCACACTTTAAGGCATGCCAACGCACAATAGGTCGCTCGTCATCAAGTCCAGCCAGAACACTTGCTTCGTCTAAAGCATTCAAGCCATGAAGGTTGTATAGAGCCAGAAATCTCCCTTCGGCAGTCTGTCCTTTTGTAACCAATTGACGTAAGGGAGAGACCGCTGACTGGTCCTGACGTGTGTAAAGAAGTCTTCCTGCAACATCGCGGTGCCAACCGTTTGTGTGATCCAGTAACTTGACAAGTTCGAGGGTGCTGAGAGAGGAAAGTTTGGGAGTTTTTGAAACAAAACCCTGAGGAGCAATTCGGTAAATGCGTCCCTGATCGTTTCCACTGATAGGGTCTAAATGGTTCATAAATTCAGGCGGCAGAAAAGCGGCACCTTCGATGAGTTCCCGGGAAATATCTAAGACATATAATGAACCGTCCGGTGCGTTCATGAACTGGACTGGTCGGAACCAAAGGTCTTTAGAAGCCAGGAATTCCTTGTCCTGATCAGCGCGCTGAGCAACTAATTCGAGTCCCTTCGATTGAACATTGGCACGATAGATTAGATTGTTCGCAACGTCACCAACAATTAAGTTACCGCGCATTTCCGTGGGCCAGGCATCACCACGATAAATGGTGATCCCCGTAGCCCCGGTGAAGAATCCAAATGGTTTACCACCTTCATCTGAGCCACGAAACTGCTTGGTTCGTCGCAACATGGTTCGTAATTCACGCCAGGGTTCTCCCTCGCTGATACGATACAAGCGCGTGAATTTACCATCCGGCGCGATCGAAACGGCCGCATTTGCAGCCTGCATCACTGAATTTCGGGAGAGATATCGATCGTCATACATGAGTGTCTCGGCAGGCACGCTGTTTTGACATACAAACTTACGTCCCCAGTTATCCATGCTCATACCATGTTGTCCCCCGCCACTGGTTAATTCAAAGGTGGATTGATTTCGGGGATCAAAAATAAGACCTCGTCCGCGCACTGAAACCGGCATCTGGTCATCATCAGTTCCCTTGACTTCGCCGCCAGACAGATTGGTCGAGAGATGAATGCGATTGTCGGGTCCCCATCGGAAAGAATTCAGGTGAGCTTCTCCTGCGAGATCACTGCCAAAACCTGAAAAGACGATTCTATTTTCGTCGGCCACACCATCGCCATTAGTATCCTTTGCGTAATGAATATTGGGAGCAGCTCCAATGAATACCCCTCCATCCCAGCAAATGACGGCTGTTGGGTAGGGGATATCAGCAACAAAGGTTGTCGCTTTGTCATAGCATCCGTCGCCATCTAAGTCGACGAGTTGTTTGATCGCCCCCTTTTCGCCGGGGTCTTTTTTCGCCGCGTAGGCATTGTACTCTGGTAATTCACAGACATACATCCTGCCGTCTTCATCGATATCAATCGCGCCAGGATCCCGAATGAGTGGTTCCGTTGCAACGATCTGAACTTCAAAGTCCGGATGGATGACAAGTTTCCTCAGAGATTCCTCAGGCGTTGAGGCCGGGAGTCGTGGCATTTTACTGGCCAACTGGTCAATTCGTTTACTAATTTCCTCCGCACTGTCTTCGGGATCCTGAGACCAAAGAGCTGTCGCTACCAGCGAGCCGAAAATGATAGTGAGAATCAATGCGAATGGTCGGAACATAATAGGTATCCAGCTTGTTTTTACCAAAGCTTCTTCAAGCTACTTTATATCTTTACTTTGCTTAATGAAAGAAATCACGTCAGCAATCTCCTGTGCATTTAGCTCTTTTTCCAGGCCGACCGGCATGAGTGAAACACCGTTTGATATTAACTCATCGATGTTACTGCGAAGTACGACGTCTTGTTTACCTTCTGCCCGCTTCAAGGTAATACTGGTGGCAGTTTCGGAAGCAATGATTCCGGTGAGAACTTTCCCTTGTTGTGTGATGATCGTATAAACATTGAAATTTGGTTGTGCTTCCCGATTCGGATCTAAAATCGCAATTAATAAGTCAGCCTCAGATTTGTTCTTTACGCTTGTCAGGTTTGGGGCAACCTGAGTGCCGATATTTCCGGCCTGATGACAGATGGAGCATTTCTTAGTGAAGATTTCTTTACCCGCGGAAACTTGGCCTTGTAACTTCAGTACCGATTGAAATTGCTGGACCACTTTGGCGCGATCCGTGCTGGCTTCATTACCAAAAAGCATTTGACTCTTTGTTTGTATCTCTTTGCTGGGGTGTTGTAGGAGTAATTGCTTTTTATCCCGTTCCACTTCAACGCGTTGGATGACTCCGGTTTCAATAGCAGTCAGTAACAATTGTGTGTTGAGTGTTGATTGGGTGAGTACATCGACAGCCGCACGGCGAACAGGCGGGCTATAGCCTTTCCAACGCGACAGTAGAGTCTCAGCGAACTGGGGAGCATTGATCGCCCCGATGGTTTCGACCACTTGTAACTGCAAAACCTGAGGTGTTTGAGGGTTTAACAATGTTTCCAGAGAGGATGTCGTGGAAGATAAGTGAGAGAACGATAGCAGTTGGAGTGCCGCCAGCCGATGAGCTAAGACGGCCTTTGCGTCTAAAGCAAGAGTTTGGGCAGCATTGAATGATTGCCCCAAATCTTTAGCTAAGTTGTTGGGGGCGGCTTTTGAAGTAATCATGGTACGAAGGGTTTTGCCACGTCGGCTTAACCCTTCACCTAGCCCACGAAGTACCAATGGTTGTAAACCCGTTGGTAAGTCAGCTGTTTGTGAGAGTACGCGGAAGGTTAAATTGTCTTGTTTGTTGGACCCAACAAGAATCGATGCTTGCAGTACCAAGGAGGGAAGTTGACTTTTGCCCTCACCAGATTCTATCAGGGTAAAAAGAAACTGATCGGAAGAGGCTCCCACCGAGGAGAGGACTGCCGTTTTGATTTCCGGAGTGGCATTGGAAGCCAAGGCTAGTTCCACGAGGGTTGGGATAGTGACTTCAGGCTTTGCTTCACCCAGAGAATATGCCATCTGAATTCGAATATGTTCACTGGCGTCCGCGGTCAATGTTTGGATTTGATTCACGAGTTTGATGTCTTCCTGAAGATACGGTTCAGCAAGCTTTATTGCATGGGCTTTGACTCTCGGCTCAGGATCGAGAAATCCCGCAAACAAGTGCTTTGGCATTAGTGAGTTGAGCCCCTGTAATGTGTAGAGTCCGTGTAGGCGTCCGAGTGATGATTTGCCTGTTAATACCAATTCATCCAGAACCGTACGTATAGACTGATCCTGCCTCTCCACCAACAGACGTTGTGCGGTATTGCGATTCCAGCCATTTGTAGAGCTGAGCTCTTCAACCAGAGCCGTACTACTCATGCCGCCTAGATCTACGGGTTTTCGCACGATCATATCTTTTCGAACAACCCGATAGATACGGCCACGGTCTTTACCACTTGTCAGATGCAGAAATTTTTTGATTTCCGCAGGGATAGAATAGGGATGTTCCACCGTTTCACGGTACATGTCGAGAACATAGAGAGTGCCATCAGGTGCATTCAGGAAATTGACGGGACGAAACCAATTGTCGGTTGATTGGATAAATTCGACACCCTCATCTGCTCGCTTACTACGGTACACCACTCCGGAGGGGTCAATATTCTTTCGGTGGACCAGATTGCCCCCAACGTCACCCACAAACGCATTACCGAGATAACGCTCCGGATAAGCATCACCAGCGTAAATCGTAATGCCAGTGGCCGAGGTGAAGAAGCCGACTGGATATTCGGTGGGAACAACGCCCGCCGGCTTCGAGGAGTCAATCGGGATGAACTCCCATCCACCATCGTCGTTGATAACTAACCTGTAACCTTTGTCCAGGGCACGCCATTTCTGCCTTACAATTCTCCAAGGTTCAGGAGGACTTAAGCGAAATACACGAGCGCTGGCACCGTCGGTGGCAATACTACGGATCATTCCGGAGGCGACCAGATAGGGGTTTCTGGTAATGTAATGTTGAGGGTGGATGACTTGTTGGATGTGATTGCTATTACTGCAAACAAACCGAGTCCCCCAAATGTCACGTGCGTGACCAAATTGAACGCCTCCCGTTACCGTTTCGAATTGTTCAGTACGAGGATCAAATCTGAGATCGACTCCGCTTACGGGAAAGAGGGGGGTGCCGCGGTGAACAAGAGTTTTAGGGTTGCGACCGGCGGCAAAGTAAATTTTATTATCGAGCCCCCAGATCAACCCATTGGCCACGGATTGCACGTTATTTCTACCGAAGCCTTCGAGTACGATCTCACGAACGTCTGCTTGATGGTCTCCATCGGTATCTTTGAGGTAGTACAGGAACTTTGGAGCCATCACAAAAATGCCTCCGTTGTAAGGTAGCACGGAGGTTGGCCAGCTAAGGTTGTCGGCAAAGACGGTACTGCGATCCATCCTTCCGTCGCCGTCGATGTCTTCCAGCATGCGGATAATTCCAGCATTTTTCAGCCCACCGCCTTCGGGATTAAGTTGCGTTGGCTCCTGTGAGAATGGATAGCCATGCATTTCTGCAACAAACATCCGGCCATGCTCGTCGAAACATGCAGCAACAGGGTCCGCGACCAGTGGTTCCGCTGCCACTAACTCCAGTTCAAATCCGTCCGCTACTTTGAAAGTACTCAAAGCATCTTTGGGATCCGTGTGAGGTATACGTGGCATATCTGCTTCTGTAACGACTCGTTCATCCTGAGCGAAGAGATTACTTAGGGACAGAAAGACCATAACGATACTGAGAGATATAATGCGTAGATTGATCATGGTCTAGGCTCAGCTTTCCAAAAGCTTTTTAATCCCGGCGGTCATTACGTCGTCAACACTCGGTTCACAAAACGCTTTACTGACTTCATAACCCTTCGCCGGGTACTCCTCTTTCACCGGTAAATACCATGGGCCGCCATCACCATAAGC
>MDSW01047902.1_pt1 | contig 10225 bp, 4 predicted proteins | sample 811171 | NCBI WGS metagenome assembly MDSW01 (sample SAMN05326641, study PRJNA326480) | marine metagenome | isolation source: seawater | place: Atlantic Ocean: North West | collected 2012 | reverse complement strand
GTCGGCGCGTCGAGGCGTGCGGCGCGGCGACGATCGCGAAACCCCGACGGACGTCGCATCGCGACGCGCTCGCGATGCGCGCGCGCGCATCGCGAGCGTCGACGACGTCCGCGACGGGACGGACGACGACGGCGACGCGCGCCGGCGGGCGCGGCGCGCGCGCGACGCGATGGACGACGCGCGCGAACGACGACGGCGCGGCGAATGATTCGACGACGACGACGACGACGACGACGGGCGCGCGCACGCGACGCGCGCTCGCGCGCGACGCGGCGTCGAGCGCGATCGCGGCGATGGCGTGGCGCGCGAACGCGGCGGGCGCGACGACGACGGTGACGTACGAGGGGAGGACGCGGCCGGCGTACGCGTTCGACGCGGCGCTGCGGGTGGCGACGCTGCGGCGGAGCGCGCCGCCGAACGCGGCGAACGAGTTCTCGAGGACGCAGACGAACAGGGTGAAATTTAAGATGACGGCGGTGGCGAGCGTGGGGGAGATTTACGGGAGCCTGGCGAGGGGAGGGAAGAAGACGAGGGGGGCGGACGCGACGACGCTGGGCGACGAGTGGTTGGCGCCGGCGATCGCGAATGGGTTGATACGGCCGATTCCGGGGGCGGAGTCCTCGGCGTGGTTCGCGAGGTTGTCGCCGGTGTGGCGAACGCTGGTGCGGCGAGACGCGCGCACGGGGAGGGTGAGCGCGGGGGGGGAGATTTACGGCGCGCCGTACGGGTTTGGATGCGCGGTGATCGCGTACAGAAAGGATAAGCTGCCGAAGGGGGTGAAGCCACCGCGAGATTGGGAGGATTTGTTCGATCCGAGGTTGAAGGGTTTGATCGGGATGCCCAACGCGCCGCGGTTGGTTTTGAGCGCGGCGCTGAAGGCGGAGGGGATGTCCGCGAACGCGAGCGACATCGGCGGCGCGGACGGGCGAGTGAGCGCGCGCGTGCGCGCGCTGCGCGAAAACGTCAAGGTATTCGATGACTTGCAATACACGCAAGCGATCGCGTGTGGCGATTGCGCCGTCGTCATCGGGCCTTCGGAGGATGTATTTTCCGTCGCCCGTCGATCGACTCTGATCGGTCTCGCGGTGCCGAGCTCGGGAACGACGCTGTGGAGCGATTGTTGGGTCGTGCCCACCGCGACGGTGGCGAACAAAGGCGGTGGTCCATCGCCAGTCTTAGAGCAGTGGATCGATTACACGCTTCAGCCGGCGCGCGTGAACATGCGGGTTGGCTTGAAGGGGGGGATTTCGCCTCTCATGTTTGACGGCCGCGGCGTCGACGGCGGTTACGCTAGGTACCCCAACGTCGCTCGTCCCGTGCTCGGGAGTGATGACGGCGATATGCTAAAAGGTTGGATACCAGACGACTCCGTGTGGTCGGCGAGCGAGTTTCAGCTTCCGCTCAGCGACCGCGCGCGCGCACAATACGTCGCGATGTCACAGGCCATCGTGCGTCGATGAAATTAGGAATGAATTTGTCAATAAATGGAATAGCGTTCTAGCACTTCGCTGCGGTGGTGGATAAAACCAGGGTCGATAACTCCTCCTCTTGCCTGAGGAGCGTGCGAAATTTATCGACGCGCGCGCGCAAACGTTCGACATCTGCGGCGCGTTCCGCGAGCACCGCGTCTAGTTCGTCGACGTACGCGTCCACCGCCGATCCTGGCTTGTCCACACGAGCGAGGAACTCCATCTCGTGCTTGACCATCTCCATTGATCTCTCGATGTGCCCTCGATGGGCGGCGATTATGGAGTCTTCTTCACCGAGAATGACATTGATGAGCGCGTCGTGCGCTTGCTCGGCTTCTTCTCGCGACATGCTCGCCGTCGAGTCGACGAAAGTCGGAAGCGTTGTCGCGCTCACGCTCGCGCGCCGACTCGCACTCGTCGTGGATTTTCGACCATTCACGCGCGAAGGCGCGCTCGAACCATCTTGTGGAGGCGTGGATCGAATCAGCGACTGTCGCGTTGCGCCGGGCGTCGACGCTCGCGGCGCAAACGCCATCGTGCGCGGATCCCGAGTCGGTGTCGATGCCGTGGTCAACGATGGTGGCGCCACGATCGGTTCCCCACTGCTAGTACCACGCGTGAGCTCTTTTACACGATCGGCATATCGCAGCGTGTTGAGCGTGTGCTCGCACGAACCCTCCGCCGGGGAGATGTTCGCGATCATCACCGTTCGCGAATCCCCCAAGAACGAATCCCGAAGCACTTCCGTGAGTTTGGACCCGCGAAACGGCACGTGCGACGCCCCTGAATCAAGCGCACGTATGCACTCTTTCAGTGCGAGCAGAGATTTGTTGATTTCCGCGCCCTCGATGCGGGTTTGTCGATCGTTATCCGTCGTGTCCGCGCCGCGCTCGCTCCCAGCCAAATCTATAAAGGAAAGTTTGCCAAAGATTTCCGTTGCAGGCGCGTCGTTCGGCGCTAGCGCCGCCGCCACTGCGTTTCGATGCTTTAATTCGATCGGTTTCTTCAGCACGAGCTGTAATATTGCGTGCGATCGAGATGATTCTGCGTTAGCACCCGTGCTACCGACGCATCGAGCCTTTGTGCTGTGCTCGACGAGTCGATCGAACGTGTCGTCGGCGTCAACGCGGTACTCTTGCAATCCAACGACGCAAATCTGTGATTTGGAATCTTCGAGCACGCGGAGTTTTCGTCGTCCGTTAAGCAAGTCGAAAACGCGTCCGCCGTAGATTTCAAACGCGCTGACCCAGAGTTGCAGATCTGCGCGACTGTCGGCGGATTCGGCTCGATTGACGGCGGCGAGAATGTCCCTCGCCGCGCGTCCCGGCAACGGCTGCATCGTGTACGTCTTCCCGCTTCCCGTTTGTCCGTACGCAAAGCACGTCGCATTAGCGCGGCTGAGCGCAAACTCCACCAAAGGCGCGACCTCGCTCACATACACGTCGTCGTTGGACGCCGACTCGTCGAAGACGGCGTCAAACGAGAAGGCGTGCTTCTCTACGAATCGCGTCAAGTCAACCTTCACTTTAGGTTCCCAAACCGTGAGCTCGCGCGAAATATCATCGCTCGTACAAATATCGCGCTCTTTTCTCGACTGTTCTTTCGCGTTCAGCGGTCGCTTACGCACGGAAACTCGGATTTTTGACTTTCGCTGCGGCGACTTGGGCCTCGGCGTTGACTTTCGAGGTGACGGCGCCGTCGATTCGTCTTCGTCTACGTCACCACCGTCCTCGACGTTTCGTCGTTCGTCTGCATCCATCTCCGAGTTAGTTTTCGCATCGTCATCCTCGTCACCACCTGCGTCGCCGCCCTCATCGCCATCCTTCGGCTCGGCCTCCGCCGTCGCGCTCGCGTTCGCGAAATCCCGACACATTTCCTTCACCATCCGCATCGCCTTCGCTCGATCCGCCACGTCCCGTATCCCGAGCTCGCTCAAATCGTCTCCGCGTAGCTTACAAACCTCGCCGAACTCCAAATGCTTCAGATTATCGCGATACCGCGCCAATCCGTGCGCTCGAATGTACCTGCGCGCGCCTCGCGAGCGTCGTCAGTGATGAATACGAACGGACACCGCGCGATCATCGCGCGCGCGTCGACGCCCTTGCCGTTCGCGAGCGCGCGCGCGACGCAAACACTTCGCTCGCGCACCATCGCGCGTCGCGCCGCGCCATCCTCGCCCTCGCGCGTCCGCGCCGTCGCGCGCCGTCGCGCTCGATAGATTCGATAGATTCGATTCGTGTTCACCGCGCGCGCACGTCGTCTCCAGCGCCTCGCTCGCCGCGCGCGCGCGCGAGCGTGCGGCGCGATCGATGTCACGCCCGTCGACCGCGCGCGCTCGCACCGCGGGCGCTCGCGCGCGACGCGCGGCGCGTCTGAATGTGCCGCGCGCGCGTCCACCGTTGACTCGACTCGTCATTCGTCGTCGCGCGCGCGCGCGCCGACGCGCGCGCGTCGCGTCGCGCGCGCGCGCGAGCGCGCATCATGACGCGTGACCTCCCTCGCGCGCGCGAGGGCCGGGCGCGCGACGACGACGTCGCGAGCGACCGAGAAGTTTTGCTCGCGTCGTCCGTCGATGGCGACGCGAGAGACGCCGCGACGACGACGTACGAGCGCGCGATGGACGCCGTGAGCGAAATCGCGTCGTCGAGCGCGCTCGCGGGCGCGCTCGCGGGGCCGCTGGGCATCGCTCGAGGGACGGAGGCGACGGCGGCGACGGAGACGACGGCGGCGAGCGCGCGCGCGAACGAGGGCGCCGACGACGACGACGCCGACGACGCCGACGACGCCGACGACGCCGGAACGCGAGCGCTGGAGAGTCAAGGGCGCATAGTCTCGCTGCTGGCGAGTTTTGAGCGCGGGACGCCGATGATGGCGCTGTTCTTGATGATTTTCTTTTATAAACACTTCGCGCAGCTCGCGTTCGTGGGGTGGTTGACGTACGCGCTGCTGCGGGCGAACGGACGGACGGTGACGGAGGTGGCGAAAAGAGAGGCGAGGAAGGTGGCGGACGTGGGAGCGGTGATGGTGGCGCTGCTCGCGCACTTGCTCGTCGTGTGGACGATGACACCGACCGGGCGACGGGCGCGAGGGATGTTTCAGGAACCGGCGGGATTTTGGACGTGCGCGTTTGACGTCGCGGCGCTCGATTTGTGCGCGAGGTACGCGTTCATCGTCGCGAAGTTGTTGATCGTGGCGTTGCCTATGCACGTGTTGCAGCGCGTGCTGAGAATTTCTAGCAAGGCGGCGGCGAAGATGCCGACTGCGCGCGTGTACAGACGGCGCGCGTCGTTGTTGAGCACGATCGAGTACGCGAACGCGGCGTGTCGAACGATGATTCCCGCGCCCGTGTGGTTAGCTTACTTCAAGAGAGAGCTTCCAAGCTTGTTTGCTTCCTTCGTCACGGGGCTTTACGTGATTTTCAAGCTCAGAGGCGTCGTTCAGCGCGGATTCGACTTCATCAACGCGGCGTCGATGTGGTTGACGGCGAGCAAAAGAGCGGGCGACATCGCGACGAGTGAAGACTTGATGGAAGCGGGCGATGTGTGCGCGATTTGCCGAGAACCGTGCGTGGACGCCACGAAACTGCGCTGTTCGCACATATTTTGCGAAGACTGTATAGGAGAGTGGTTCGACCGACAGCCAAGTCGCGGAGCGAGTAGGGAGAAGACGTGCCCGGTGTGTCGAGCCGTCGTTCACTCTGGAACGCTCAAAAGTTTTGGCGATGGCTCGACGCAGCTGTCGCCATTGTTCTTCTAGTACGTAGAGTTGTTGAAGGAGAGATGAATGAATATAAAAGTGCGATAGTTCACTATAGACTAGCGACTCTATGAGAAAGGTTTGGTGACGCTCAACACAACAATACACTTACAGCTTTTCGTCGCCGTCCGCAGCGCGCAACTGACCGAGTTCGGTCGGCGCTTGCGTGCCACAGATGGTGGACTTACCGAAAGCGGCGGCGGTGTCAACACCCTTGGCCTTCTCTTCGGCAATCTTGCCCGAGATCCACTCAAACGTAACCTTCAAGCCGTCCGCGAGCTTGACAGACGGCGCCCAACCGAGCTTTTCCTTGATGAGTTCGTTGTTGGAGTTGCGACCGCGCACACCTTCCGGACCCGGAATATGCTTGATTGGCAAGTCCTTGCCCGCGAACTTCAACGTCATGGCTTGCATATCGTTCATGGAGATCATTTCGTCGGAACCGATGTTCACCGGCTCGGCGAAGTCGCTCTTGGTGAGACGCAAGATGCCCTCGACGCAATCGTCGATGTAGGTGAAAGAGCGCGTTTGCTTACCGTCACCCCACATTTCGACTTCGCTTTCAGCCGTCGCAGCCTTACGGCAGAACGCCGCCGGCGCCTTTTCGCGACCGCCCTTCCACGTGCCGTACGGACCGTAAATGTTGTGGAATCGACCGATGCGCGTCTGAATACCAAAATCTTGCTGGTAGTGCTTGTACACTTCCTCGCTCGCGAGCTTTTCGAGACCATACGCGTCTTGCGGCTGCGCCGGCCACGCGCTCGCTTCCTTCAACCCGTCTTGCATCTCCGTGCTCAACTGCGTGCCCTCCGGGTAGATGCACGCGCTCGACGCGTAAAAGCATCGCGTCACGCCCTGCACCCGCATCGCTTCCATCATATTGAAGGAAATCATCACGTTGTTGTAGAAGATGACGGAGTGGTTGGACTGAATGAATCCCATCCCTCCCATGTCCGCCGCGAGGTTGAAGCAGTGGTCGCACCCCTCGAGAACCTTTTTACAGTTTTCGTACAGCCTCAAATCAGCCAAGATGAACTCATCGCAGAACATCGCCTCTTCCATGTGTTCATTGCGCTTCCAATCGCACGCCACGACGTGATGTCCCTCCTCTTTCAATCGTTTCGCGAGATGCGACCCGATGAAACCTCCCGCGCCCGTCACGCAAATCTTCAGCTTCTTCTCCGGCCAGTACTCCTCCGTGCCGTAAATCCCGCGCAATTCGTACCCTGCGCGCGGCGAAACATCGTCAGTATTATTTTCCCTCCAAATCATCGCCTCCCGCCCCGCGCGCGTCGTCGCGCGCGCCGCACCGCGCCGCCACGCGCGCCGTTTCCGGGTTCCGCACTCGCCCACGTCATCGGATAACTCGCGCGCGTCGCGCGTCGCGCGACGCCGCGCGCGACGCCGCGCGATCCGCGGGCGGCGCGAAAAATTCCCACGCCTCGTTCTCGAGGTCGTCACGCACCGGCGGCCGCCATGTCGAGCGACGTTCGTCTCGTCTCGTTGTGCGGACGCGCGACGCTTTTCGCGCGTCGCGGCGGCGGCTCTCCGCAAACGACGCCGCGTGCGCAAACAGTGACGCGCTAAAAACCTGCGCGCGACGCGCGCACTTTTTCGTCTCATCGGCCTTTAAGACATCGCGATGCGATATCGCGCGCGCGTTCGTCCATTATGACTCATTCGACGGTTTGCGACTCGTCGATTGATTCGCCGCTAAAATCCGTCCCCTTGGCGGCGGCGCCCGGTCGCGGCGCCGCATTCCTCGACCGACGCGCGCGACGCGCGGGCGTGGACGCGCGCGCGGACGCGAACGAACGCGAGCGAACGATCGAGACGCCTCGCGATCGCGACGACCGCGCTCGAGCGGGCGAGCGGGCGCGAGGGGACGACGGGAACGGGCGACGCGTGACGATGGCGCCGCCGCCGGCGAGCGCGGTGGATGACGCGCGACTCGGGCCGTTGCTGGCGCCCGTGGAGGAGTATCTGCGCGCGTGTGGACTGAATAAGACGGTGCAAGCGATGCGGAGCGAACGGAAGCTGAAGGCGCACCGGACGCTGGTGGAGGCGAGCGAGGCGGCGGGGGCGGACGCGAGCGAGGGCGGCGCCGAGGCGCTCGTGGAGGCGTGGGAGGAGAGTCGAGGGGCGAAGCGCAAGGCGAATGATTCTAGCGGAGGGTCGGCGGCGAAGAAGGCGAAACCGGCGGATTCGAGCTCGTCGAGCGAGTCGGGGAAGAAAAGCGCGAGTGGGTCGGGTTCGAAGTCGTCGTCTTCGTCGAGCAGCAGCAGCAGCAGCAGCAGCAGCGAGGAGGAAGCGAAGAAGGAAAAGTCCAGCTCCTCGTCGTCGAGCAGCAGCAGCAGTAGTAGCTCGGAGAAAAAGGAGAAGTCGAGCGCATCTTCGAGCGATAGCGAATCGGACAAGAGCAAGAGCAAGAGCAAGAGCAAGAGTAGCTCTTCGTCTTCGTCTTCGTCTTCGTCTTCGTCTTCGTCTTCGTCTTCGTCTTCGTCTGAAAAACAGGAGGAAGCCAAGAAGGATGACTCGTCTTCGTCTTCGTCGTCTTCGTCGTCTTCGTCGTCTTCGTCAGAGAAGAAGAAAGAAAGCTCTTCCTCCTCATCGTCGTCCTCCTCCTCCTCTTCCTCGTCGGAAAAGAAGGAAGAAGCCAAGAAGGATTCCTCCTCTTCCTCCTCTTCCTCCTCTTCCTCCTCTTCCTCCTCTTCCTCCTCTTCTTCTTCCTCGGAACAAAAGAAGGAAGAGACCAAGGATGACGCCTCCTCGTCATCTTCTTCTTCATCATCTTCTTCTTCTTCTTCTTCCTCGGAAGAAAAGAAGGAAGAGGAGAAGGATGACTCTTCGTCTTCCAGCAGCTCTTCGAGCTCTTCCTCAAAGTCCAAGTCCAAGTCCAAGTCGTCCTCATCTTCATCTTCATCTTCATCTTCTTCGGAAAAGGCGGAAGAAGAGGCGAAGAAGGATGATTCTTCCTCGTCATCAAGCTCTTCAAGCTCCTCCTCCGACGCGAAATCTGAGTCCAAGTCGTCTTCGTCGTCCTCGTCTTCGTCTTCCAGCAGCTCGTCGAGCTCGAGCGACAAGGTACGCAAGGATAGCGCGAAGGGAAGCAAGAGCGCGCCTCCGGGCGAGAAGCAACCGGGTGTGCCTTTTCAAAGGTGAGAGCCTTCTTGTCCTCGGTGGCGCGTTTGACACCCTCATCGATGCATCGACACTCGTCTCGTTTGAAAAGCTCGCGACTATTAACTCGTTTCTGAGACTGACGGCGACGCGTTATTCGTTTTCTTCACCGCACAGAGTTAATAGCGCGGAATGGTTGGGCAAGAAAGGCTCGTGGGATATGTCTTATGAAGGTACATTCGGTGATGCGGGATACGGCGCCAAGGCGCAGCAAGTCCTCGGACAAGTGCGTGGCGCGCGTTTTCAACACGAGAAGAACAAACGTAAACGAAGCTACTTTGGCGGAGCCATTGACGACAGCACCGTGAATTCTATTAAATTTCAATCGGATAGCGAATAAGTTGTTAAAAACGACACTTCATAAAAGCAAAGAGTGAATGAATGAATGAATGAATGCATTAAAACGCTACGTCTTCCTCTAATTCGAGCTCCAAACCGTCCAGGCCCGCCAAAAGATCGGCTTCGTCCAACGCCTTTCGGAGCTTTCTATTCTCCGTCCTCAGCGCTGCGATGGAGATCTCCTGAGATTTGATCTTCTTTCTCGCATCTCTCAACTCTTCGCGCTCTCGAAGGCGCAACCACTGCGAATCTTCGTCCATGGTCCCGCTCCAAAAATCGTTACCGAAGTCAGACGCCATCGTCGACATCGCCTCTTCCTCTTGCGGCGACCTCCTCTTCGGCGCGATCGGCGGCCCCGCGAGTCCAATTTTTGCCATCGACGGCGGAGGCGCACTCGATGTCGCGCCTCCCTCTCCTATTCGTGCCTGCGCTTCGGTTTGCGCGGACACTAAAACCGCGAGCTGCAACGGGACGACGACGACGGCGGTTAAAATCGAAACCACCGTCGCCACGCGCCCTTGCGCCGTCGTCGCCTCGAAAGGTTGTCCGATGCCCGTCAGGGTCAAAAAACTCCAATAAATCGCGTCGCCTACGTCCGAAATGTTCGGATTCGTGTCGACTTCTAAATCATAAAACAACTCCCCGCTGATTAAAAACACGCACAAAAACTCCACGGCGACGGCGACGACTTTTTCGTTTTGCGTCTTCTCCCGCTTCGTCGTCTCGCGCGTCTTCTCTCCGTCGAGATCTAACACCCGGAGCAAGCGCAGCGCTCGAAACAAACGCAACGGGCGGAACTGCTCCGTCGCGCCCTGCCCCGCCCCCCCGATCCCGACTAAACTCAAGATGAACCCAAACGTCGGCAGCAGCGACAAAAAATCGATGAGCGCCACCGGCGAGCGCAAATACTTCAACTGAAACTCCTCGCTCCACGCCCGCACGACGTACTCAAACAAGAATATCGCCTGCAAGCACGATTCCGCGCGTTCGATCCCCCCGTCCGCCAGCGCCGGCGCGAACGCCTTCGGCACGAATTGCGGCAGCACGTACTCCAGCGACACGCCTCGCGTCGCCGCCTCCGCCTCCAACGACTCGAATCCCGCGATCACGAACACCAGCGCCGTCGTCCCGACCGTCCATATCCCGCTCGAATCCGCCAATTTCAAGCAATCCCTCGTGCGCTTCGCCAGCGACTGCGACGTCCACTCCGCGAGCTCGAACGCCGCGCGCTCCGGGTCGTCGTCGTCGTTCTCCCGCCCCGTCCCTCGCGCGCCGCCGTCGACGTCGTCGAACGAGTCGTACGTCCCCGACCCGAAAAACATGCGTCTGACGTCTCTCGCGCGCCGTCGCGCGTTCGCGCGCGTCCCGCGCGCGTCCCGCGCGTCCCGCGCGCGTCTCGCCGTCGCCGTCGCCGTCGCCGTCGTCGCGTCGTCGCGCCGTCGCGTCGCCGTCGCGCGCGCCCGCGCGCGCGCGCGCCGCGC
>MDSW01156299.1_pt1 | contig 10226 bp, 8 predicted proteins | sample 811171 | NCBI WGS metagenome assembly MDSW01 (sample SAMN05326641, study PRJNA326480) | marine metagenome | isolation source: seawater | place: Atlantic Ocean: North West | collected 2012 | reverse complement strand
TCCATTGAATCTACAGAATCAAGAGATTTTTCAAAAAATAAAAAAAATTGATTTAAATCTGTAATGTAAGATGTTACAGTTTTTTCTGAAAAATTACGTTCATTTTTTAAGTAATTTAAAAACTGTTGTAAATACATCAAAACTAAGCTTGATCCTCTAAAGTACTTTTTCTTTGGTTATAAGTTGCTCTTAAAATTTGCGCTCTTCTCTCTTCAGATTTTTTTGTAAAATACCTCCTTGCCCTCAATTGTTTCAAGCCTTGTGTTTTCTCAAATTTTCTCTTAAATCTTTTCAAAGGTCTTTCTATAGACTCTCCTTCTTTTATCGGTATTATAATCATAATTATATTCTAAATTTTGGGAAACAAATATATAAAAAAATATATATTAAGAAAGAATATTCTTTGAAATAACTAATTTTTGTATTTCAGAAGTACCTTCTCCTATAGTACAAAGTTTAGAATCTCTGTAATATTTTTCAACTGGAAAATCTTTCACAAAACCATATCCACCAAATATTTGAACTGCATTTGAAGCAATTTTTACCGCAAGTTCAGATGAAAAATATTTTGCTATAGCACTCTCTTTAGTAACAGCTTTTTTTTGATTAATTAAATATGCAGATTTGTAAATTAATAACTCTGCCGCATTGATTTCAGTAGCCATATCAGCTAGTTTAAATGAAATAGCTTGAAAATTAGATATTGTTTTTCCAAATTGAGATCTTTCTTTTGAATATTTTAAAGCAGCATTGTAAGCACCTTTAGCTATACCTAAAGATAAAGCAGCTATTGATATTCTACCCCCATCTAAAATCTTCATTGCTTGAATAAATCCTTCTCCAACATTTCCCAATAGAGATGACTGTGATACTTTATAATTATCAAATATAACTTCTGCTGTTTCAGAAGCCCTCATGCCTAATTTATTTTCTTTTTTACCGGATGAAACACCTTCATTTGAAGCATCTACAATAAATGCTGAAATACCCCTTGAGTCACCCAGATTCCCTGTTCGAGCAACAACAACTATAACATCTCCGCTAGCACCATGAGTAATAAAATTTTTCGCCCCATTAATTATCCAAAAATCACCTTCTTTTTTAGCAGTAGTATTCATTCTCATAGCATCAGAACCTGTTACAGGCTCTGTTAAAGCCCAGGCACCCAAATATTCACCTGAAGCTAATTTAGGAAGATATTGTTTTTTTTGTTCTTCATTACCAAATTTTAAAATATGTCCCGTACAAAGAGAATTATGGGCTGCAACAGAAAGGCCTATAGAACCACATACTTGAGAGATTTCAGAAATTATTGTAACATACTCATCATATGTTAATCCTGCACCACCGTATTCTTCAGGTACAAGCACCCCCATCATACCTAATTCTCCAATTTTTTTAAAAAGTTCTATTGGAAAATATTGTTTTTCATCCCAATCATACATGTTTGGGATTATCTCTCTTTTAGAAAAATCTCTTATTGTTTCTGAAATTATCTTTTGATTCTCTGAATAATTAAAATTCATTTATTTAAATTTTTTAATTGTACCATTTTTCACCTTTTCTAAATATGTTTTTAAATCCTCTTTAACTTCAGAAGACAAAAATAACAAACCTATTATATTTGGAAAAGCCATAGCTAAAATCATCATATCAGAAAAATCCAACACAGAGCCTAGATTAACGGTCGAACCAACTACAACAAAAAACATAAGCAAAATTTTATATGTTAATTCTGTAGATTTTTTTTGACCAAATAAAAATGTCCAAGATTTTAAACCATAATAAGACCAAGAAATTATTGTTGAAAAAGCAAATAATAAAATAGCAATTGTTAAAATATAAGGGAACCACCAAATAACACTACCGAATGCTTCAGCAGTTAATTCTGAACCACCTAAGCCTCCATCATTAGTGTAGCTCCCTGTAATAATAATAACAATTGCTGTCATTGTACATATAACAATAGTGTCAATAAAAGGCTCTAATAAAGCAACCATTCCTTCAGAAATAGGTTCTTTTGTTTTTGCTGCAGAATGAGCAATAGAAGCAGAGCCAACTCCAGCCTCGTTAGAAAAAGCTGCTCTTTTAAAACCTATAATTAAAACTCCAATAAAACCTCCTAAACCAGCCTCAGGAGTAAAAGCACCTTTAATTATTTTACCAAAAACGACACCCAATTCAGAAAAATGATAACCTATAATTATAACAGCTGCACCAACATAAATCGCTGCCATAAAAGGAACTATTTTCTCAGTAACTTTCGCAATACTTTTAATACCACCTATAATAACAACACCAACCATTATAGCTAGAAAAACACCAAATAAAGGACCATAACTCGGATCAATAGAAAAAACTGATTTAAAGGCAGCAAACGCTTGATTTGCTTGAAACATATTTCCCCCTCCAATAGAACCTCCAACGCACAAAATAGCAAACAAAATAGCTAAAAATTTACCTAACCTAGGAAAATTCTTTTTTGATAATCCATCTTTCAAATAATACATTGGACCACCTGAGACAATACCATTTTCATCTATTTTTCTATATTTCACACCAAGAGTACACTCAACAAACTTTGATGACATACCAATTAAACCAGCAACAATCATCCAAAATGTAGCACCTGGCCCCCCCAAACTTATTGCAATAGCAACACCAGCAATATTACCAAGACCAACTGTCCCAGAAAGAGCAGTTGTTAATGCCTGAAAATGTGAAACTTCTCCTTTATTATTAGGGTCATGAAAATCTCCCTTCACCAAAGAAATTGCATGTTTAAATCCTCTAAAATTTATAAATTTCATTTTCCAAGTAAAAAATAATGCACCAAAGACTAACCATAAAACAATAAAAGGAACTTTACTTCTTTCTTTTTGTTCTTTGTATAACAATTCTATTAATTTTTGTTTTTTTTCAAAATCAACTTCAACATTAATTTCATTAATTAATTCATGTACGACATGTTTAGAGTAATAACCTAATGATAAATCATAAAAAATTACTTTAGATAAACTTGACACTATTGGCTTAAAAGCTCCATCTAAAAAAAATGAAAATTCATTTAACTTGTTTGTAAAATTTCGCTCAAAATAAAATTTAAAACCTGTCTCTTTCTCTAAGAGTGAAAATCTATTATCTGAAAAATCAATTATTTCAAAATATCTAATTATTTCAGGTATTGTGTCAGAGAGAATATACTTTGGGCTATTATTATCTAAAACCCAATTACCTTTATAATCTAAACTATCTAACTTATATGAAAATTCTAAAGTCTTATTATTTAAAAGCCAGCTTCCTTTTGCTTCTATACTATCTACTTTATAAGAAAATGATCTTTTATCAAACATTATAAAATCATCCTTAGAAACTTTTAAAGCTAATCCCTCTACTGATTTATAAGAGTACTCTCTACTAGATAAAATATCTTTTATTTCATCATCTGTGTGAGCTTCACGAGACAGAATTGAAAAAATAGAGAAAAAGAATAGGGAAATTGAAATTAATATTTTTTTTGTCATTTTATTTTTTTTAAAAAAACATCCATATTTGTTGGTAGAAAATCAAAAGCTTTCATTGCCTTTTTAATCAATAAACCTGATTTTTTAGGCCTTTCTGCTTTTTGAAATATTTCATTTGATTTACATCTTTGAATTAAAGACTTATCATAATCAAAAGCTTTTACAATATTACAAACAAAATCAAAAATAGATAAATATTCTCCACTAGAAATGTTATATACTCCTGTTATATCTTGCTTTATAATTTGAAAAACAGCTTGAGATAAATCAGAAACAAGAGTTGGTGTTCTATATTGATCATCTACAATATTAAGAGACTCTCCTTTATCTAATTTTTTTCTCACCCACATAAAAATATTATTTGAATCCTCTTTTAAACCATATACCAAACAAGTTCTAATAATTACAAAATCCGACAATTCCGCATTAAATATTTTTTTTTCCGCCATCATTTTTGAAAAACCATAATAATTTATAGGGTTTAATTTAGAGTTCTCATCATACGGACCTGAATTCCCATCAAATAAAAAATCAGTAGAAATGTGAATAAATTTTTTATTTCCTTTCTTACAAAATTGTAACAAATGACTAACTGAATTTGCATTCACCTCTAAACACTTGTGTTGATTTAACTCACAATAATCAACATTAGTTATTGCAGCAGTATTTATAATAATATCAGGATTATATAGTTTAAGAACATCAAAACAATCTTGTTTTTTAGAAATATCCAGTGTATTATAAATATGCTTATGATTAAGCAACCTATCATCCCCAAGACCTGTAGCAATAACATTAAAATTATTTTTTGATAATAACATTCTTAATGCTATTCCCAGCAAACCATTTCCACCTGTAATTAAAATCTTTTTCAAAAAAACTATTTAAATTATATTTAACTTATCCTTAAACTGTTTTATTTGCTCAGGGCTACCTAAAACAAATAATTTAGAATTTGGCTTTAATATTGTATTAGCCCCAGGATTAACAATATATTGACCATCAGATGATTTTGTCCCAATAATAGTACAACCCGTATGATGCCTTGCTTCTATCTGTGATAAAGTTTTATTTTCAAATGAAGAAGAAAGAGAAGAAATTTGAACTTCGTCTAAATTAACACTAGCACCTCCCTCAATCGATATGTGATCCAAAAATTCAGCTAAATCTGGAGTTCTTGCTAATTGATTAATATCTAGACTTTTTAATATCCTTCTTTCCATAGCAATTTGTCTTTCTTCTAATTTTATAATTTTATCTCTTTCTCTACCCGATTTTCTCATTTGAATAATTAACCACCCAAAGGCAATAAATTCTAATAATGTTATAAAAATAAGAAGAACTAAATTAATTTTTTCAGCCAGCGAAAAAATCAATGAATATAGAATAGTTGTCATATGTTTTTTTTATTACTTTAAAAGTATATTTTTATATCTTAAAAAAATCAAACATTTGAAAAAACTTGAAAGAAAATTAACTCTATCGTCTGTCATTGCAATTAGTATTGCAGGAATGCTAGGAACAGGAATCTTCGTTCTTCCTGGAGTAGCAGCAGGAATGATTGGGGAGTATCTTTGGCTAGCATATATACTTTCAGCATTATTTATATTACCAAGTGTGTTTTCAAAATCCGAATTAGCTACAGCAATGCCTCAGTCTGGAGGAACTTATATTTATATTGAAAGAGCTTTTGGGCCTTTGTTTGGAACAATATCTGGAATAGGGCTTTGGGCATCACTAATTTTAAAAAGCTCGTTTGCATTAATTGGCTTTGGGGCTTATTTATTAGCAGTAGCAAACATAGGTTTAGATATAAAATATCTCTCAATTGGATTTTTAATTATAATTTTCATGTTAAATGTTTTAGGTGTTAAAAAAGTTGGAAAAGTACAACTCATTATCATTGCATTAGGATTATTTTTTTTAATTGCCCTACTAGGAATCGGAATTACAAAATTAGATATAAATAACACTAATTTTGATATCCCGTCCAATAAACAGAGTTTATTAGCAACTATTGCTTTTGTTTATTTATCATATGCTGGTGTAACAAAAATTGCTGCTGTTGCGGGAGAAGTGAAAAACCCATCTAGAAATTTACCTTTAGCAATGATAACATCGTTATTAATAATGACTGTTGTTTATGGCGCTGTTGCTTTTATACTTACAGAATTTGTTTCATCAGAAGCTCTTAAGAAAGATTATCGTCCAATTTATACATTAGCAGAGAACTTAAGTAATCATAATGTTTATGTTGGTTATTCTGCTGCCATTATTGGAATCTTAACATTAATTTCTTTAGTTAATTCCGGAGTTCTAGCTTCTTCCAGGTTCCCTTTTGCTATGGCAAAAGACAAATTACTACCTAACTACATGACCTATCTTCACCCTAAATATTTAACACCTGTTATTGCAATTGCATTTACTTGTATAATGATGGCTATTGTCGTTATTTATGTCGATGTTATTAAAATAGCCAAATTAGCTAGTGCATTTAAAATTACAATGTTTATAGCAGTTAATGCATGTGTAATTGTCTTAAGAGAAACAGGTGTTCAGTGGTATAAACCAACTTATAAATCCCCATTTTATCCCTTAACTCAAATGGTTGGAATCGTTGGGGGATTTATATTATTGTTTTACTTAGGCTGGATGCCATTTATTGCAATAATTATTATTAGTTTATTGGGTACCGCTATCTATTTTTTTTATGGAAAAAACAGAAGTATGAGAGAAGGTATAATCACAAAGTATGGAAATCGACCTGCACTATATATGTTATATGGTGGAAGAAAAGATTTTAACTTAATGCAAGATGACTTTGAAAAAAAACAAAAAAAAGAAAAATTAGAAAATGAAATCTTGTCTAATGCTGGCGCTATTGTTCCTCTACTGGGCAATGAAAGATCCCCTGAGATATTAACAGAAATTGCTGGAGCAATTACAAAAAATAAAAAAGTACAAACAATTCATGTCACTGAAGTCCCAGACCAAACTTTTCTAGATGATGAATTTTTTGATAAAAATCCAAAATCAGAATCTATAAATAGACAATTAAAACTGCTAGAAAAAGATAAAAAAATACAGATCAATTTTAAAAGATATCGAACTCATAATTTAACAAATACTGTACAATCTTTAAGTGAACAAACTCACTGCGACTGGCTTGTTTTAGGTTGGAATGGAGTAGATCACCAAGGGATATTAATCAATAACCCTATTGGTTGGCTGGTAACTAATGTAGATTCTAATGTTGCTTTATTTAAAGACAATGGAATAAAATATATAAATAAAATATTATTAGCAATACTACCTCAAAAAGATAATTCAAAATTTATTGAGGCAACTAATATGATTACTGAATTTTATCACACTGATAGTGATGGAATAGATGCTGACTTTACTGTTCTACATATAATTCCGCATGACACACAAGAATCTGTTGAACTTGAAATAAAATCTAGAACAGAAGAAATTCTAAAAAAATATCCACAAGGAAATTTAAGTTTAGTAAGACATGAAAACCCAGAAAAATATATTTCTGAAATATCTGTAGAATATGATTTATTAATCATAGGAACACCAAAAAAAAATGACTGGGCAAGTATTTTATTTGGAACAGGAAAAGATAAATTTGTTGAAAATGCAGCTTGCTCTGTTTTGAGGCTTACAATCAAAAACTAACTTAAATAAGTTGACATTTCTTTTTGAATTTTTTTTGCTTCCAACCTAGAGGCTTCAGCAAAATCATCGCCCTTTCCGACATATAAAATGGACCTAGAACAATTTACTAAAACCCCTACTTGATCATTAAATCCGTATTTACAAATTTCGGACAAATTACCTCCCTGGTGACCCAATCCAGGTATTAGTAAAAAAAAATCTTTAGCATTTTGCCTAACTTTTTTTATAACATCGGGCTTTGTCCCACCAACAACAAACATCATGTCTTCAGATGTTCCCCAAGTTTTTGATTTTTCTAAAACTTCCATATATAAAGGAATTCCATTTTCTGTTTTTAACATTTGGAAATCTTCAGCAGATGGATTAGAGGTGGCAATTAATACAATACTCCATTTCCCATTTCTAAAAAAAGGCCTAATACAATCCCCTCCCATATATGGAGATAAAGTAACAGCGTCAAAATTAAAGTTATCGTAAAATGCATCTGCATACATTTGAGAAGTATTTAGAATATCTCCTCTTTTAGCATCAGCTATTACAAAAAAGTCTTTTGGAATATACTCTAATGTTTTCTTAAAACTTTCCATCCCCTTCAAACCATGTTTTTCATAAAAAGCTAGATTAAGTTTATAAGAGACACATAGGTCTTTAGTTGCGTCTATGATTTTTTTATTAAAATAAAAAATTGGATCATTTTCTTTTAAAACAGAAGAGGGGAATTTTTTTAAATCTGGATCTAAACCAACACATAAAAAAGATTGTTTTTCAAATATTTTTTCTGTTAATTTTAATTTATTCATTATTTTCCTTCTTTTAATTTTTCTGCGTTCTCAGCAATTTTCAATTCTTCAATAATTTTATTTATATCACCATCTATTATCTCGTTTAAAGAATATAATGTCAACCCTATTCTGTGATCAGTTACCCTACCTTGAGGGTAATTATAAGTCCTGATTTTATCAGATCTATCTCCAGAAGAAATCATGTTTTTTCTCAAATTACCTTCTTCTTCTTGTTTCTTTTTTAACTCCATCTCATAAATTCTAGTCCTTAGTACTTTTAACGCTTGTGCATAATTCTTAATTTGAGATTTCTGATCTTGACATTGAGCAACAGTACCAGATGGAATATGAGTCAATCTGACAGCAGAATAAGTTGTATTAACAGATTGTCCTCCAGGACCAGAAGAACAATAAGTTTCTTTTTTTATATCTGAATCTTTTAAATCTACATCAAATTCTTCAGCTTCTGGAAGAACAATAACAGCTGAGGCTGAAGTATGAACCCTACCTTGCGTTTCTGTTTTAGGGACTCTTTGAACTCTATGAACACCACCTTCATATTTTAAAAAACCATATGCACCATGACCTAAAACATTGAAAACAATAGATTTAAAACCACCTGAAGTCCCCTCAGTAAAATCAACAAGTTCTAATTTCCATTTTTTAGACTCAACATATTTTGAGTACATTCTAAATAAATCACCACAAAAAATACTGGCCTCATCCCCACCAGTACCTGCAACAATTTCAACGACAGCATTTCTATCGTCATTTGGATCTTTTGGTATTAATAAAATTTTTATTTCTTGTTCTAATTTTTCTTTTTCAGAAAAATATAAATCAATCTCTGATTTAGCCATATCTTTTAATTCAAGATCTGTTTCTTCAGACAAAATTTTTTTAGCTGAATCAATATTAGAAATAATATTTTTATACTTTTTATAAACTGAAACAATACTTTCTAAATCTTTATATTCTTTGTTCAGTTTAATGTATCTTTTCATATCAGCAATAACATCAGGATCAACTATCAACTTACTAACATCTTCAAAACGAACTTTTATTGCTTCTAATTTATCTATCATAATTAATATGTAAATTCTCCATGTTCAGATTTTATAGTGAGTTTTTTTTCAGAAGAAGATGTACAGTTTCCTATAATTTTAGCATCAATATTAAAAGAATTAGCTATTTGAATAATCTCATTTGCAGTGTTTTTATCTGTATAAAACTCCATCCTGTGCCCCATGTTAAAAACACTATACATTTCTGAAAAATCAACTTGTGATTCTTGAGCTATCAACTTAAAAAGATCTGGTGTTTTAAATAAATTATCTTTAATAATGTGGATATTATCCACAAAATTTAAAACTTTTGTTTGCCCTCCACCTGTACAGTGTATTATGCCATTGATTTTTCCTTTATTACAATTTGAGAAAATTGATTTTATAACTGGTAAATAAGTCCTTGTTGGAGACAAGGCCATTTTTCCAAAAGTTAAATCCTTCACAAAAACATCAGTTAGTTTTTTAGTCCCACTATAAACCAAATCTTTTGGGATTAATGGATTGAAACTCTCTGGGTATTTCTCTGCCAAATAATTACCAAAAATATCATGACGCGCAGAAGTAAGCCCATTACTACCTATACCACTATTATATTCTTTTTCATAAGATGCGAGCCCAAATGACGACAATCCTACTATAACATCTCCATCATTTATATTTATATTTATTACATCTTCTTTTTTTATTCTAGAAAATATTGTGAAACCTACATCTAAAGTTCTAACAATATCACCAACATCTGCTGTTTCCCCACCAGCCAAATGGATATTTAAACCTAAAGATTTTAAATTATCAATAAATAATTGTGTGCTTTGAATAAGAGATTTTATAACTGAACCTGGTATTATATTTTTATTCCTACCTATTGTAGATGAAACAACTAAATCACTAATTGCACCAACACAAGCAAGATCGTCCAAATTCATAACCAAAGAGTCTTGTATAATTCCAGACCAAACAGAATCATCACCCGTTTCTCTCCAATAAATGTAAGCTAATGAAGTTTTTGTTCCTGCCGTATCAGAGTGCATGATATTACAAAACAATGGATCTTTAGAAACTATATCTGGTAGGATCTTACAAAATGCATTTGGGAAAAGACCTTTATCAAGATTTTTTATAGCTTCGTGAACATCTTCTTTTTTTGAAGAAACTCCTCTACTTTTATA
>MDSW01078451.1_pt1 | contig 10228 bp, 9 predicted proteins | sample 811171 | NCBI WGS metagenome assembly MDSW01 (sample SAMN05326641, study PRJNA326480) | marine metagenome | isolation source: seawater | place: Atlantic Ocean: North West | collected 2012 | reverse complement strand
TTGAAATAGGGCGCGAGATGATCGAGCAGATGGATGACGAAGGGGCAGTGGTTGCAAACGAAGGCAACCAGGTTTTCTCTGCCGTTTCCCGTGCCCAACGCTACTTCCGATTGGTCCACGCAATGGGTAAGGCGGAATGGGGGAGCTTCCGTCCCGAGAGGTAACATTGTGGAGGCGGTTGCGACCATGATCGAATTATGATTCTCGCTTCATTCAGTCTGTGCAAGCCTATTTCTCGACTGATCGAAATAGGCTTTCAGAATGTCTCGGGCCACGGGAGTGGCGGTCAGTCCTCCCTGAATCTTGTCTTGGGGAATGATTCCCTCGATGAGAACCGCAATCGCAACTTCCGGGTCGTCAAGAGGGGCAAATCCTACGAACCAGGCGATGTTTAGCTTCATGTTGTGGTTGCGCCACTCTCCGGTTCCCGTCTTCCCGGCAATGTCTATGCCTTCGATCCGGCACCGGTGAGCGGTTCCGTTTGTGGTGGCGGCATGCATGCCCTCGAGAATCGCCCGACGGTCGGGAACGCTTAGTCCCAATGGTCTCGGAGGCCGATCCGGCTTGCCTTCCCCCAAGATGATGGAGGGCGTGAAGGAAAGATCGTTGGAGGAGAGCTTGGCGGCGAGACAGGCCATTTGGAGGGGGCTTTGCCTGAGGCCCCCTTGACCGATGGAGATATTGAAGGTGTCTTCCAGCCTCCATCCCACCCCGATTTTCTTTTTCTTCCAGTTAGGATCCGGTACGATCGGCGAGCCCGGAGGAGAAGGAAGCTGAACGGGTGGCAATTGGTGCAGGTCGAGCGTCCGGGCTTCGGCGATCAGGTCTTCATGGCCAATCCGTTGAGCGATCCTGAAAAAGTAGACGTTACAACTTCGGGCGACCGCTTCCCGAAAGGATAGCTCCCCGTGCGAGCCGGGAAAGACATGGCATTGCATGCCCTTGTGAATACCCTCGCAAAGCAATTTCTCATCGGGATCCAGTACCTTCTTTCTAAGACCAGCCATTGCCGTGACCAACTTGAAGGGGGAGGCGGGGGCATATCCGGGGTGGAGGGCTCTCGGTAGCCAGGCTTCCATCCTTTGGATCTCATCGAAGGTTTTTTGGGAAAGAGATGGAGAGAACTCCTGGAGGTTGTAATTAGGCTTGCTGGCGAGGACGAGTATCTCACGGCTTTTCAAGTGAATAAGGACGGCTGCTCCGGGGGGTGGGGGAGGCGATGCGAGGACGTATTCCTTTCGATCGGCAGAAGGTTTTGCCAAGACTCCCCTTGTATAGAGCATACCGAGAAGTCGCTCGGCGTCCTCGGAAGTACCCTTGAAACCGGCGACGGTAGAGGCCTGCTTCCCGTCAAGGGGAAAGGGAGCATTCTTGAACGAGTCGAGCAGAAGCTCGGGACTGAGATCCCGCTCGTTCGCTCTCAGGAGTTCTTTCTTGGTTCTTCTTTCAAGGGTCTTGAGCCAGTCCTTGTCGGGGAGGATGCGATGAGTGGTGACTCTGCGGGACATCTTCTGGATCGAATCCTCGGCAACCCTCTGTAGGCTGGATTCCAGGCTAAGCTTGATGGCGGAACCTTTTTGGGCGGGAATACGTTCCACTTGATCAAAGCGCAGACCACTTGGGTTGATGCGCCAGATGTCGCTCCCGTCCTTGCCCCGCAGCTGGGAATCAAAGAAGACCTCGATTCCCTCCTTGCCCTTCTTGCCTTTGATCTCGAACGTGCCCAATCCCTCACCGGACAGCCCGGCGAGGTTGGCCTTGTATCCACTGCCGACGTAGCCGAGCACATGTGACGCCATGGATCCCTGGGGATAATGCCTGATTGCCTGCCTGCTTATCTGAAGAGGGGAATCCGGACTGATGCCGTCTATGAGCCGAGCGTACTGTCTTGGATTCAAGTTGCCCGCCAATTCAAGAGGGAGGATGGACTTTTGGTTCCAGTGGATCTTTAGTTTACGGAAAGGGATCACTTCATCCCTTCCGATCAGCCTGTTGACTAGCTGTTGGTATTTCTTCACCACTGCATAACGGGCTTCCCATTCGATCGAGGTATAAAGCCTGGACCTACCGGATCCGTCGGCTAGGCTGATCGAACTGGAGGAAAACGTTGGCTCTCGATCCTCCTTGGTCAGGAAATCGGGCAAGGAGAAGCCTTCTCTTCCGCTTCTCTCTTCAAAGAGCCGGTATCTACCATCCTGATGCAGAAAAAGCTGCGCTCCGAAAAGTCCGGCGACGTTGACCTTCAAGGAGCCTGTGGATCCCTCGATTCGGAGGGATCCAGAGGCTCCAGGCTTCCATTCCCGCAGGAAGCAACTCCAGAAACCATTTGCGGATTGGTTGACGGTGAACCTGGAGCCCTGGAAATGAAGCGTCACGCGTTCATTTCCATTCCCCGCCGGTCTGGCTTTGCCCGTCAGGATGACCCCTCTTTCGATGATGAAGGCGTTCTTCATGCAGGTTTCGGCCATTCGATCAAAGGTAAGGTCGGGGAATTCGAGCAGCCTTTCCTTGATCGACAAGGACAGGTTGCGCAGGACAATTCGTTCCTCCCAAGTCTCCTTTTTCAGGAACTCCAATTGGAGCACGGCGGAGTAGTGGGCCTTATTGCCTATGAGGAGATGCCCGTTTCTGTCGGTGACGTCGCCTCTTGCTCCGGGTCTGATGATACGGCGTTGCCCTTGCTTGCGCTCCTTTTGCTCGTATTCTTCCCTTTGCCATACTTGGCGGAAAAGGAGAAAGCATAGGAGGGTCACAAAAAGAAACCCGAAGAAGGCCTTGAATATTCTAAGTCTTCTATCCTCGGGGTGGTGTTTCTCGAGTAACTTCATCTTGGATCGGCGATTTCCACTGGGTGGCTTTTGGCGATGACGAGCAATTTTCTGCAAAGTTCGGGCATCCAGATGGCCAGCGGCACCAGAATCAAGGATGAGACAACGAGGTCACCCACCCATCTTCCCATCGTCCAGTCGAGAAATTCGTCTCCGAAAATTTTTATCCAAAGCAACCAGGCGACGAAGAAGAAGAGGTTGACGGAAACTTGAAAGAAGATCGGGCTGAGGGCTTTCCGGTAATTGCTTCCGCGGACCCATTTGGAACCAAGCAGATGAAGAAGGCAGAGGACGAAGGCATGAAAGCCGAAGCTTGACTCCACCATTTGGTCGAGCATGAGACCGGTAAGGAAGGCAAGTGGCATTCCCCTTAGGTTGTCGAGGTAAAGGGCTCCCGGAAGAAAGAAAAGGCCGGGTGCGTAGAGGAAGAAGCCATACCCTCCAAGCCTGGAGTTGACGTAACCCAAGAGGGTGAGGACAAGGAGGTTGATCCCGAATATAAGAAAAACGCTTCGGTTTTGTCTTTCCATCAGGTTTTCAACGGGGAACCAGGATAGTTACTTCGCGGGCTTGGCTCAAATCGGGATCCAGCATGACTTTGCCTGACTTGAAGAGACCGTCTTCCCCTCCGTCCAGTTTGTGGATTTTTCCAATTGGAATGCCCTGAGGAAAAGTTCCTCCCAGGGACGAGCTTACCAAATTGAGAGGTGTGTCGGGGTTTGCGATAAGATCGTGCGGGATGCCCGAGGCTATTCCTCGGGGAGATCCTCCGCCGGCGATCCCAATGCCCTGAAAGGTGATGGGGCGATTGTCTCCTTGGAAATGGGCAACGATTCGGAAGGTCGGGTTGGTGATCAGTTCGATCTCGGAGGACCTTGAGTTCACGGAAGTCGTTCGACCAATCACGCCTCCCTTGAATATGACCCCGAGGCCAGGCTTTAATCCATGCGTTTTGCCCTTCCGAATAGTAATTTTCTGCCACCAACCGGATAGGCTTCTAAGCGATATCCGGGCCACGACGGGCTCGAAGCCTTGAGATGCATCGAGGCGGAGGCTTCCCTCCAGTTCGGCAAGATCGGATTTCAAGGATTTCAATCGGTCGATTTCGAGGCGGGCATCGTTGGATGCTTGGGTTTGGAGATTCAGGTCCGCCTGCAGGCGAGATGCCTCTTTCCCTTTCTCGATCAAGGTGTTCTTCGAGTCACTCAGGTGACCCCAATAATCGCTCAAGTCATCGATTCGCGAGGAGAGTTCCCAAAAAGGAGCTTGAAATTCCCTAAAGGCCGACTTGGTAAGCAACTTCCAAGAAGTCGGAATTCCCCACCAAGCGAGGAGAAACAGCCCTAGGAAGAGGAATGGCCGGGACTTTCGCCTGTCCGTCTTGCCAGCCAAATCACAACCTATTGCGTAACCAGTCGATCAACTTGTTCGCGGCTCAGGCTTCCAAGCAGGTTGAGGAACTTTCCCGTGCCGTTGGCAACGCAACATAGAGGGTCCTCGGCTTGAATTACCGGCAAACGAGTTGCCTCGCTGATGACTTGGTCCAATCCACGAATCAAGGCTCCCCCTCCCGCCAGGACGATTCCTCTGTCGATCAAGTCCGCAGAATGCTCGGGTTGACAGCGGTCCAACGCGCTCTTGACCAAGTCCACGATTTGAGAAACGACCTCCTTGAGGGCTTCCTCACGGATCTCCTGAGAGGTGATATGGACCGTGTTGGGTAACCCGTGCGTAGCCTCGCGACCTCTGACGTCCATGCTCAGTTCCCCGCTGTCGATAGGTCCGGCCGAGCCTACCGTAAACTTGATTTCCTCGGCCGTGCGCTCACCGATGAGCAAGCCGTAGGCCCTTTTCATGTAGGCAATAATTGCCTCATCGAGCTCGTCTCCGCCCACCCGAATGCTTCTCTGGTAGGAAACCCCGGAGATGGAAATGATGGCTACTTCGGTAGTGCCGCCACCTATGTCGACGATCATGTTGGCGTACTCCTCGTCGATGGGAAGGCCGGCTCCGATGGAAGCCGCCATGGGTTCACCGAGCAGGAGGACTTCCCTCGCCCCGGCCCGGATGGCCGAGTCCTTGACGGCCCGTTTTTCGACTGCAGTGATGCCGGAAGGCACGGCGATAACCACGCGGGGTGGGACGAGTTTACGCTTATCCACCTTTTCAATGAAGTACCTGAGCATGGCCTCGGAAATCTCGAAGTCGGCGATCACTCCGTCCTTCATCGGTCTGAGGGCTTCGATTGTCCCCGGGGTCCGGCCAAGCATCCGCTTGGCGTCGGAGCCCACGGCACAAACCTTTTTGCTGGTCTTGTACCTTGCAACCACACTTGGCTCGCGCAGGACGATGCCACGGTCCCTGACGAAAACCAAGGTGTTGGCCGTACCCAAGTCGATGCCAATGTCGTTGGAAAGAAAGCCCGAAAGATTGCCGATCATTTAATTATTCTCAAAGTCAGCTTGTTTTTCTCCTTCTTTTGGCGATTCTGTCAAAGATAATTAATTCACACTGCCAAAATAATAAGTATTACGAAGGGCCGGTGGTGAACGCGCGGGCCACTTATTCGGACGCTTTCCTTGCCCTGCGTTCGGCAATCATGATCAGGGAGATCCCTCCCAAAGCCAGAAAAAGCGAATAAAATTGCCCCCTCGTCATGCCTAGGATCAAGCTGGCGTCAGGTTCCCGGAAGAATTCGTTGAGGATCCTGGCCAAGGCATAGGCGACGAGGAATTCTCCGCAAAGCCTTCCCGGAACCCTTTGCGCGACGTCGGATTTCCAGAAACGCCATTGCACGAAGACGAAGGTGCACAGTCCCTCGAGCGTTGCGGCGTACAGTTGGGATGGGTGCCTTGCGACTTCCTGTAGGAAATCGGGAGCCTTGGGAAACAATATCCCCCATGAAACCTCGGTAGGCCTTCCCCAAAGCTCTCCATTAATGAAATTTGCCACCCGGCCGAAGAAAAGGCCGGGGGGAACCACGCTGACGATGAGATCGCCGATGGGCAAGGGTGATTGGCCGGAGTGCCGCGCATAGAGGAGAATCGCCAGGCAAACCCCTATGAATCCGCCGTGACTGGCCATTCCTCCTTCCCAGACCCTTAGGAGCAACAAGGGGTCCTCGAGAAATTCTCCTCCCCGGTAAAGAAGAGCGTAGCCCATCCTCCCACCGAGAAGCACGCCGAGGATGAGGAAGGTCATGAGGTTCATGACCTGTTCTCCATCGTAGGGGCTTCTTTCCCGTTTGTAATAAGCCTTGAGCAGGAAATAGGCCCCCACAAAGCCCGCGAGGTAGGAAATTCCGTACCATCGAAGCCCTCCCGGTCCCCAATCGGCCATCGATCCGGGAAACCGCCAGAGGAAAGGATCCAGGTCGTGGGTCCAGTAACCGGACAAGAGGGGGAAGGCGTTCAATGTGAATCCTCCGGATCGATGGAGTCCTCTGCCTTGATGCGGGCCTTGTGTTTTTTCTTTGCGAATTCCCTCATGTCGACGGCGATGTCGTCGGGTTCGAAGATTTCCTGACCGATGATGGTCTCGATGATATCCTCCATGGCGAGAACCCCCGCGACGGAACCGAATTCGTCGACCACGATGGAAAGCTGACAATGTTGGGACAGGAGGAGTCTGAGGGCCTTGTCCGCAGAGGCGTTTTCAGGGACGAAGACGGCGTCCATGGCTAGGTCCTTCAATCGTTGATTGGACTTTTCCTCAACCATGGCATTATGCAGGTCCCGTCTCCTTACGATTCCGCACACGTGGTCGATGGTTTCCCGAAAAAGAGGTATTCTGGCGAAGGGGACGTTAGGATGCATCCTAAAGACCTCTTGGACCGTGAGTTCCTGGTCAAGCGCAAGCATCACGGTCCGGGGGGTCATGATTTCGTGGACCTGAACGTCGTTCAGGCGGAGCGCGTTGGCCACCCAGTTGCTCTCCTCGTTGGTCAAGGTGCCCTCCTTGGCTCCCTTCTTGGCGAGAAGAATGATTTCCTGTTCGTCGCTGTCCTCCGCCTTCTCCTTTGCGGGCATCATTGCCTTCACGGTCACTTTGCAGACCTTGGAGAAAGGGCTCATCAAGGTTCTAACCAGAAAAAGGGGATAGACGAGCTTGCCGAGCATGTCTTCGCGATAAGTAACGGTTAGGTTCTTGGGAAGGATTTCGGCAAAGAAGAGAATGCCAAGCGTCAGGCCGCAGGCAAACATGAACAGGCCGTTGTCATGGCCCCCAAAACTTTTTTCCGCAAGGCCTCCCACCAAGGTTGCTCCGAGCGTATTGGCTATCGTGTTGAGGCTCAGGATGGCGGAACTCGTTTCCTCGATTTCATTTCGAAATCGTTCCAGAAGCTTTCCTCTCTTGGGAGCCGTCTTCTTAAGGTTTTCGAGCTCGGCAGCGGTAACGCTCAGGATCATTGCTTCGAGCGTGGAGCAGAGGGCGGAAATTCCTATGGTGAGGAATATGGCTGCGATAAGCTCGCCGCTCATTCTTGAAGGCTGAGACGATGCGTAACGTTTCGAGCGAGGGGGGGAACCTCCCAAGAAGGTTTGGGGGACTGGGAGCGGGCTAGTGAAAGTCGATCCTCAGGCATGAGGCGGGAGCACGCTTTTGGTTGATTTTTTTCCAAACCTTGAAACCATCTTCCTATTCTAAAGAGAATGGCGGCCAAATAGGCAAGACAAGGTTGATGGAAAAATGGACGAGTTAAAAAAATTAGAACTTCACGATCTTCACGTCGAGAACTCGGCAAAGTTTACCTCCTTCGCGGGATGGGAAATGCCCGTATCCTACGGGCGCTCCATCGAGGAACATTTGCATACCCGGCGAAAGACCAGCCTTTTCGACGTCAGTCACATGGGGGAAATAGAAGTGAGCGGTCCGGATGCGGAGGCCTTTCTTGACTACGCCTTGACGAATTCGGTTTCTTCGGTCGAGCCGGGGCGGGCGATTTATTCACCCCTGTGCGCTGATGACGGTGGAACCATAGACGACCTGATTGCCTACAAAAAGTCGCCGTCTTCATTCCTCCTTTGCGTGAACGCCTCCAATATCGAAAACGACTTCATGCATCTGAGCGGGCTTACGGGAAAATTCGATTGCGCAATCTCCAACCTCTCTTCTTGTTTCGGTCAGCTTGCGGTACAGGGACCCTCCGCCTTCGCGGTCCTTGAGGCTTCCACCGGACAAGATTTTTCCACCCTTCCGAAGATGGCATTCCGGGAAGTCGAGTTGATGGGGGGGGATTGCCTGCTGGCCAGGACCGGATATACCGGGGAGGACGGATTCGAAATTTACTGCCCTCCGGATCTTTTGTCGAATTGGGCGGAGTCCTTCCGTCCCGCTTGCCTCTCTGGTGAGGTTTGCTGGGCGGGTTTAGCTGCCCGGGACAGCTTGCGTTTGGAGGCCGGGTTTCCCCTGTACGGCCACGAGCTCTCAAGGGATGTTTCGCCTCTTCAGGCTGGGCTTGGGTGGGCCGTAAAGTTTACCAAGGACGATTTCGTCGGCAAACGCTCCCTTTACGAGGAGAAGGAGGGAGGATTGCCTGGAAGGGTCGTGTTTTATGAGGTCGACGGCCGTAGGATTCCGAGGCAAGGAGACAGGGTGCTGAAGGAGGGGACGGAAGTGGGACGCGTCTTGTCCGGAGGGTATTCCCCGATGGTGGAAAAACCGATCGGGAGCGCTTGGATCAAGGGTTCGATTGCAAGCGGAGGAGGAAGTGGATCGTTTTGCGCCGAGGTAAGGGGAAAACCTATAGGCTTAAGCCTCACTGCCCCCGTCTTGCGAAGAATGAAGGCGAAGCCCTGAGTTTTATTCTTGGAAGCCCTTGATGACTATGTCGACTCCACCGAAATTGGAGAAGTTCAGGTTCTCGACCATGATTTGGTCGAGCCGTTTCCCGATCAAGGAACGCGTATCCTTGACGTTGCAGTCGGGCTTAATCTTGATGTGAACGTCCAGCCTGAGGGCATTTCCCTTTTGCCTGATGCGGGTGGAGGGGGAACCAACCTCGGGAAAGCCCTCGCAGGTCTTTCTCACTAGCTCGTGAAGGGCGTGAGGGGTGATCTTCACCAACCCCTCCTCATCGGAAAAGACGGGAATGAGTTCTTTCTTGAAGCTTCTGGCTACGGCAAGTACGACCAAGAGAAGGGCAAGCAGACCCAAGGCATACCAGTAAAGCGGTTCTTCAATCGCATCGGCGAAGGTCGACTGGGAGATTTCCCTGATTTTCGTTGGAATCATGGCATCGACTGCCAAGGCTTAGCTTGTCGGTTCCTCTATCCACTCGCTTTCCTCCTTGTGAAGGGAGTCCATTTTGATGTCGTCTATGACCACGTCTATGTTCCTGGTATGGTTGCCCGTCATCGAAAGAATCTGATCGCGAACAGATTCCTGGATGGCAAGTCCCGTCTTGGCCAAATCGACGCCAAACTGAAGGACGACTCGAACCTCGATGTCGTATCCTCCGCCTTCTACTTCGGCCACGGATACCCCTCTCTCTGATTCCTTCTTGGAAAAAAAGTCCGTCAAGCCTTCCACCACTCCTCCGCCACCGACGTTTACGACCCCATCAACGGACTGGGTCGCCAAGCGGACGATGCCGGCTACCACGCTATGGTTTATGCGAATGGTACCCAGGGCACTGGATTCCTCCGAGAGAGTAGGGATTGATTCCAGGGTTTGTTCCGTAGCCGGTGCTTCGTCTTTTTTCTTTCTGCTCATTGCTTTAGTCCTTGCTTGATTGGTCAAGAGTGTCCTTGGGCACGCGGGCGAGGAAATCCTCCACGTAGGAGGTAGTTGCCTCACCTTGCCTGAAGGCTGGATCGAGAAGAACTCCCTTGAGAAACCCCACGTTCGTGTCGATGCCGCGGATAAGATATTCGCTGAGGGCCCTGTACATGCGGTCGAGTGCAATCTTGCGAGTTCTCCCATAGGTGATGACCTTACTGATCATGCTATCGTAATAGGGAGAAACGACAAAGCCTCCGTAGACGTGGGAGTCGACCCTGACGCCATGACCGCCGGGGGCGGAGTAAAGACCGATTTCCCCCGGAGAGGGGATGAAGCCCTTGGCTGGGTTTTCCGCGCATATCCTGCATTCAATGGCATGCTTGCTGAGGGACACGTCCTTTTGCGCGAAACCAAGCCTGTTCCCGGCCGCGATCTGGATTTGTTCCTTGATGAGGTCTATGCCGGTGGCTTCCTCGGTTACGCCGTGCTCGACTTGGATACGGGTGTTCATCTCGATGAAGTAGAAATTGCCCTTGGCATCAACGAGAAACTCGATGGTGCCGGCGTTGACGTAATCGGCCGACTCTGTTGCCTTGATGGCGGCCTTCCCCATCCTGTTTCTGAGCTTTGCATCGAGAAAGGGAGAGGGCGACTCCTCAATAACCTTCTGATGCCTT
>MDSW01207004.1_pt1 | contig 10229 bp, 8 predicted proteins | sample 811171 | NCBI WGS metagenome assembly MDSW01 (sample SAMN05326641, study PRJNA326480) | marine metagenome | isolation source: seawater | place: Atlantic Ocean: North West | collected 2012 | reverse complement strand
TATTGTAAGCACTGATTCAAAAAAAATAGCAGTAATTGCAAAAAAATATGGCGCTGAAGTTCCTTTTTTGAGACCTAAAAAATTATCATCAGATAGGTCAAAATCTGTAGATCTTGTTATTCATGCGTTAGATTTTTATAAAAAGAAAAATTTGTTTTTTAAAAACATTTTTCTATTAGAACCAACATCTCCATTAAGAGATGAAAAAGATATTATTAGAAGCTTCAAATATATTAACAAAAAAAAAATAAAAACTTTAGTCTCAGTAAGTATGATCAATGCTCAACATCCAAACTATTTAAGTTCAATTTCAACAAAACAAAAATTGATACCTTATCTAAAAAAATTTAAGCAGTTAAGAAGACAAGATAATAAAAAACTTTACTTTCTTGATGGGAATATTTATTTTTCTTGCACTAAAACATTATATAAAAATAAATCATTTTATCACAACCAAACTTTTGCATTCAATCTTCCTTACTGGAAATCATTTGAAATAGATGATTTAAGTGATTTTAAAATCACTGAGTTAATACATAAAAATAAAGGTGTATTTCGTGAATAGGATAAATACTTTTAAATATACATTATATATTTTACTTTTTTTTGCAAAACAATTAAAAGATTTGTTAATTTTTTTTAAAAGAATATTTCTTGTTGAATTGAAATATTATAACCCTATTAAATTATTTTTTTTTTCTTTCAATAAAAATATTAATCCAGCATACAGTAAGGATTTTAATAATTATACAAAGAATAATTATAAAATTTGGAAAGATAACTCACACTCAAAAAAAAATATTCTTGTCACATCTTTTGTTCATGCTCATCCTGCGTATCCACATGGTAATTGCATTATAGGTAAGTATTTGCAAGAATATTATAACGCAAATCTTATAGGATTTTGTGACAGCCATGATAAGACAAGTGAAATAATTATAAGAAGTTTTAAGATTAAAGAATTTGTATATTTAAAGCAAAAAAATTTGATTACACAGTTAATATATTTCATTTATGCGTTAAACATCATATCAAACTTTAAAAATATTTACGATTTATTAAACTTTAAATTTAATAATATTGATTTAGGAAAAATTGTATATGATGATGTATTAAGAAGATCAGGTCAACCGACTATAAATGATATTACATTTAAACTATGCTTGCACTTTTCAAAGGCTTTAAATTTAAGTGACCAGTATAAAAAAATTCTAAATAAAAGAAAAATTGAAGCTGTAGTTCAGTCGGAAACTCAATTTTCTCCTTCAGGTATAATTTTTCAACAATCTTTAGTAAATAAAATACCTGTTTTTGCCAGAGAAGGTTCTGGAAAAATAATGTCTATTAAAAAATTTTCCTCATTCTCTGAGCGTTATACAGCAAGAGATCAACCATCAAAAAAAATTTTTAAGCTGGTATTTAAAAATAAAAGGAAAAAGGCATCTAAATTAGGTATTAAAGGCATGAAAAGTAGATTGTCTGGTACGATGGTTGAGGAAGATTTAGTTGATAGCAAATGGGCACATCACAACAAAAAAAAATATAGTAAAATGCAATTGTGTAAAAAATTTCAGTGGTCCTCACATAAACCAATATTAGTTATTTTTTCACATTCCCTAATTGATGGAAATTATTGCCAAGGCTCAAGAATTTTTAAGGATAATTTAACTTGGCTGAGAGAAACTTTAAAACATATAAAGAAAATAAAAAAATATAATTGGATTATTAAACCACACCCAATGGATTGGTACTATAAATTTGCAAAAACTACCACAGAGCTAGAATACAAACAAATTTTAGGAAATGAAAAACATGTTAAAATTTGTCCTAAAGACCTTTCTTCAATTTCTATTTCAAAAATCGTAACTGCTGTAGTTACCTCACATGGATCTGCAGGAATTGAGTATGCTTGTTTAGGTCTACCCGTAATAATGGCAGGAAGAACCTCATTCAGTGATTTAAACGTAAATTTTAGAGCTAAAACAAAAAAACAATATTTTAATTTAATTGATAAAGCACATAAATTAGTAAAGCCAAATAAAATTCAAGTAGACAAGGCTGGAGTTTCTTCTTTTATTTACTCGGTACTTAATAAAGCTAAAAACCAACTGATACCGTATTTTTTATATACTAGATATGTAAACAAGAATAAATTTTATAGGGATACAACAAAATTAATCAAAAAATATAATCATAAAGAAGATTATTTCAAAATGTTATCTTTTTTTCAATTTAAAAATAACCTTTCACAAACACTAAATTTAAAAGTTCTTGAAACAAAATTAAATTATAAGTTAAAAAGTAATGATCTTAAGTAAATATAAAACACTGATACCAGAGAAACATAGGCTTAAAGTCTATTTTATTTTTTTAAGTTCATTGGTAGCAGTGTTTTTTGAAATGATAAGTATTGGATCTATACCTGTATTTGTAACAATGATCATCGATATTGAAAATCTTATTAAATTATTACCAGATTTTCTTAATATAGATTTTATATTTAAGTTTACAAATCAACAAATAATTATTTTTAGTTCAATCAGTTTAGTATTGATATTTATTATAAAAAATTTAATTTTAGGAATCATAATATATTTTCAGGGAATAATTTTAAAAATATTAAAAGAGGAGACAAACAATAAGATTTATAGTACATATATTCATTCTCCCTATTTATTTTTCTCAAAAACAAATCCTTCTGTAATGATAAGGACAATAAACTCTGATGTTGCTCAGGCATATACATATTTACTTGCTCAAATAAAATTGTATAGAGAACTTATTTTAGTTATAATTATTTTTTCTTTACTGATTATTATTGAACCTGTTATTTACATTTTATCTTTTGGTTTGTTCTCTCTAACAACTTTAATTTTTTATTATTTTTATAAATTAATTTTAAAAAAAAGGGGGGAGAGATTAGTAAAAAAAAATGCTGAAAAACTGAAAATTTTAAATCAAACCTTTTTGACAATCAAAGAAATTAAAGTCCTTAATAAAGAAAATTTTTTCCTCAAAATTTTTAAAGATAATGTAAAAATTGTTGAGAGTTTAACATTTGTGAGTTATTTCGTGTCATCTCTTCCAAAACTTGTTCTTGAAATTACAACAATATTATCAATAGCATTTTTTTCAGCTGCTCTTATAGTTTTTGGTAAATCTGAAGCAACACTAGTGCCTACTTTAGCTTTATTAGCCTCTGCCTCTATAAGATTTTTACCAGCATTTAGTATAATTACTTCATCATTATCAAGTATAAGATTTTTGCGACCATCATTTAATATTGTAACCAATAGTTTAAAAGCTCTTGAAACTAATTTGATATCAAAACATACAGATGAAAAATTAAATCCAATCAGATTAAAAAATGAAATTCGCCTATCAAAATTATCTTTCTCCTATGAAAGAAAAATTATTTTTAAAGACCTAAACTTAAAAATAAAGAAAGGACAATCAATTGGTATTATAGGAGAGTCTGGAAAGGGTAAAAGCACTCTAATTAATTTATTATTGGGCATCATTAAACCAGACAAAGGAAAGATACTTGTGGATGATAAAGACATATTTGATAATCTAAGTTCATGGTATCAGAGGATTGGATATGTGCCTCAAGAGATTTATCTTTTAGATGATACCATTCGAAATAACGTCGCTTTTGGTTTAGAAAATAAAGAGATAGACGAAAAAAAATTAAAAGATTCTTTTCAAAAATCTCAACTAGAAAATTTTATAGAAAATTTACCTGAGAAAGAAAATTGCAGTGTTGGCAATATGGGTGTAAAATTATCTGGCGGACAAAAACAAAGAATAGGTATTGCTAGGGCATTGTACAACAATCCAGATATTCTTATTCTGGATGAAGCAACAAGTGCACTAGACGAATTAAATGAAAAAAAAAATAATAGATGAAATTCATGATAATTTAAAGGACAGAACAATAATAATTTCATCTCATAGGAAAAAATCCTTGGAAAAATGCGATCTTATATTTTCTTTAGATAAGTTAAATGAAAATTAAAATTTATACTTATTATTTTACGAATAACTACGGAGCCTTACTACAGAGCTTGTGTTTAAAAACATTCATAGAAGATAATTTGGGTCACAAAGTAACATTTGACAATTATCAACCCAAAAAACTTATGTATAGCGAAATTTATAGACCGCTTATTTCAAAAAACTTAAAAAAATTATTCGGAATGCTTAAAAGAAATATTAAAATTAGCAAATGGAAAAAGAAATTAAAGCTTGAAAACCCAAGTAACAAAAAAAATAAAATTAATAATGAAAATTTAGTAAGCATATATGGTAGTGATGAAATTTGGAATTATAATAACGCATATTACGGATATGATGAATATTATTTTGGTAAGGGTAATGTTTCAAAAAAAATTTCTTATGCCGCAAGTTTTGGAAGATCTAAATTTGAAGCTTTAAATGAAAAACAGAAAAAAGAAATAAAAAAAAATTTAATTGATTTCAAATCTATATCTGTACGTGACTCTAACTCTGCTATTATTGTAAAAGAATTAACAGACATAGAACCAACAGTCGTGGTTGATCCTACATTACTTTGTACTCCATCAATCCTTAATGATGAGAGTAAATCTATATTTTCTAAAAATATAGATTATGCGGTAGTGTATGGTACAGTTTTTTCTGAAGACAAAAAAAAAGATATCCATGATTATTGTAGTAAAAATAATTATAAATTAGTTTCAGTAGGCTATTACAACAATTGGATTAAATATAATCATTTAGGCCTGGATCCAACAGAATTTTATTTATTAATGAAAAATTGCAAAATTGTATTCACCTCAATGTTCCATGGTATTATGTTCTCAGTAAAATTGAAAAAAAATTTTTGGTATTCTGAAGATCCAATAAGAGAAAATAAAGTTAGACATTTTATAAATAAATTGGGTCTAATAAATAGACAAATAACAAATACGCACGATTTTTCTAAGGTTATTGATTATTCAAAAATTTATGAGAAATTGGATAAATGGATTACTGAAAGTAAAAATTTTTTAATTGAAAATATTAATAGGTTTAAAAATGATTAAGCAGAAAATTAAAAAATTTCTCACTAGAATATCAAAAGATTCACTGGATAATCTGAAATTTCAAAATGGATGTGGAAATTTAAACCTAATGAAGAATTCATATAATGATATAATAGAATTAAATCAAACTGAGCTTAAAATATTTTCACAGAATGGTGAGGATGGAATAATTGATTATTTAACATTTCAATTGGGTATAAAAAAACCAAAATTTGTAGAAATTGGTGTAGGGGATTATTCAGAGTCTAATACAAGATTCATTTATGAAAGGACATCAGCAGAAGGTATGATTATTGATTGTCTGAAAGATCTAAAGCAAAATGTCTCAAAAAAAACAAAGTTATGGAAAGGAAATCTAGAAATAATTGAAGCTAATGTAAATACTGAAAATATTTTAGAAATTTTGAATACCAAAAACTTTTTAAATAATTTGGATATTTTTAGCTTAGATATAGATGGCATAGATTATTGGATTATTGAGAAATTACCTGAAAATTTCAGTAAGATTGTAGTTTTAGAATATAATCATGTATTTGGTAATGAATTTCAGATAACAGTGCCAAATTTAAAGAATTTTAACAGAAAAGATTATCATTTTTCTAATTTATGTTTTGGTATGTCTATTAGAGCTGCAATCGAGATAATGGAAAAAAAAAATTTTTATTTTGTTGGTTCAAATTTATTTAGAAATAACGCTTTTTTTGTATCCAAAAATTTTTCAAAACAAAAATTTTTGAAAAACTTGACAATAGAAAACTTGGAAATTTCATCAAAAGCAAATTTTAGAGAAAGTAGGGATAAAAATGGAAATCTAAATTATTTGAGTGGTATTAAAAAAATACAGGAAATCGCTGAGTGCGAAGTTGTACTTATAGATAATACTGGAAGAAAAAATATTAAGATTAAGGATTTATTTAACTTAATATCCACCTCTTAAATAGAAATTTATATTTTCTCAAATAATCATTAAAGAAGTAAAAATAATATAAAGAATTTCCTTTACTTTTTTTGTTTGAAATAATAAAAAAATTAATTATCATTTTTTTATCTTTTTCCCATTTATTAAAAATTATTTTTGCATATTTATTTCTAAAATTTTGACCCTTTTTAATTTGTCTTAAAGATAACTTTTGTTTACTATATTTATTAAAAAAAATTCCTATATCTTGATTGTTTATGTATTCATTCATCGTCGTTTCCTTCTTTGAAATTAAATATTTGCCCATAGATAGAGCTTCAAGAAAACTCATTCCAATTCCCTCTTGTTTTCTTGGGCATACAAAAACGTCACAATTTTTTATCATTTTTAGATATTCATTTTTTGGAAGAAACTTTTTATTTATAAATTTTATCTTATAATTTTTAATATCCTTATAATCTATTACTTCAGAATTTTTACCAGGATCTGGACAATTAAAATATTTTACAACATTTATATCTTCTGTTTTAAATATATTTATCCAATCATAGAAACTTATATTGTTTCTAAACCAGAAAAAAATATTTAATTTTTTCTTTATTTTTGTCCCAATCTTATTTTTGAGCGCATATTTTAAGTATAGGTGCCTACAATTAAATTTTACTGAAAGTTTCTTTACCGGACTTGAAAAGGCAAGTATTTTTAAATCTAAATATTTAATTTTTTTCCAATAATTAAATGATGTATCTAAATTATCATACATTGGTGCCCACATTATATTTTTATCTCTTATTTTCAGCATGTCCTCTAGCGGGAGTAGAGATTGAAAAAAGAAAAAATTTTCATAATTTTTGATTTTATCAATCAATTTATATTGGTCTTTTAGAGACCACCAAAAATCGTCTATTACAAATTTTTTTCTTAAAATTTCTCTTATAAAATTTCCGCTTTTAGATTTTTGATGAAAATTATGATCTATGAAAGCTAATTTTTTTTTCACTTACCTAAAACTTTACTAATCACTTTTTTATTTTGTATTACCCAATCAATTAAAATTTTTATACCTTTTTTTGGATTAATTTTTGGACTCCAATGAAAATCATTCTTAACCTTTGAGTTATCACTAATAAATATTTTTTGATCACCATCTCTCCAATTAGTTCGTGAATATTTAACAAAAATTTTTTCCCTTTTTAAAAAATTTATCAATTCAATTAAGCTAATTGAAAAGTTGGCTCCACCTCCAACATTGTAAATTCTATTTTTAATTTTTTTTTTTGAATTTGCGATTTTGTAATATAAACTGCAGAGATCATCTATAAACAATAAATCCCTAACTTGTTTACCATCACCATAAATCTTGATTTTTTTTTTCATTATTGATGAAATAATAAACCAGGCAACCCATCCTTGATCCTCAACACCAAACTGGTTAATCCCATATATACAGCTTTGTCTTAAAACATAAGTATCTAGTCCAAATATTCTTGAATAATCATTAACATATTGATCTGCTCCTCCTTTAGAACATCCATATGGTGAATGAAAATCAATATTATGTCTTTCATTTAATCCTTTTTTTTTATTTAAAAAATCATATCTAAAACTATTTTTTTTAAGTTTTAAATTTTCTAAATTACCATAAACTTTATTTGTTGAGGTATAGATAAGTTTAGTTTTAAGATTGTTTTTTCTTATAACTTCCAATAAATTTAAAGTTCCAAGCAAGTTATCATTGAAATCATTAATTGGATTTTTAATAGATTTCGTCACAGCTACTTGACCTGCAGCATGTATTATTACTTTAGGTTTTAACCTATTAATTAACTTATTTAACTTATCAAAATCTTTAATATCAATATTATAAAATTTTACTATTTGATCTCTAATTCTATCAAGATTTAAATTTGACCCTTTTCTAGAAAGATTATCTATAATTGATACTTTCCATTTACGTTTGGTAAAGTATTCTGCTGCATTACTTCCTATAAATCCTGCACCACCAGTAATTAGAATTTTCATATCAAAATATATATATCAAGTTTACACAAAAAAAGTATAAGTTTGTTTATACAAAAGTTTAAGTACTAACTTTTGAAAAATTGATCCTAATAAATAATTTACAATTTTAATTTTAAAATAATTAAGTTTTTTAAAGTTCTTAATATTTCAATTTTTGGAATTTTAGACTTACCTTTTGTTCTATTTTTAAAAGTTATTGGTATTTGGTGTATCTTATAGCCATTTTGGGCTATTCTAAAAATACTTTCCATAAAAAAACTATAACCTTTTGAATTTACAATATTTAAATTGAAATTTTGTAGCTTTCTTATATTAAATCCCCTATAAGATGAAGTAAATTCAGTACATTCAAGCCCTAGAATTAATCTAATTACTTTATTACCAATTATACTCATTAAAAGCCTTAAACCTTTCATTTCACATTTTCCACCATTCATGTACCTAGATCCAATTACAAATTCATGTTTATTTAATAAATTTATAAACACAGGTATTTCTTTTGGATCATGAGATAAATCTGCATCCATAGTAATTAATTTAGTATAGCCATTGTCTATAGCGTATTGATAAGCAAATTTATGAGCAGTATCAAGACCAAGTTTCTGATCTCTATGAATTGATACCAAATTATTAAACTTAGATTTTAATTTAACTAAAATCTCACCTGTTTGATCTGGACTATTATCATCAATAATAAGTATGTCTAAGTTTTCTTTAAACTGGCTTATTTGATAAATTAATTCCTGAATATTTTCTTTTTCATTGTAAGTTGCAGAAAATATTAAGGTTTTTGACATTGATCAAATCTATATAAATAATTGCTCTAATATTTAAATTTTAATTATATTAAAAATAAAATAGCTGCAATTATTATTTGGAATTGCTTCAATATTATCTACTTTTTTCTCTTATTAATGAAAAAAATTTAGTATTAAGAATAATAGCTAAAAGGATCTAGAATTAACAATTTACTTTTAACTGACTGTTTAAATACAGGATTATATTTTTTACCAGAACTTAAAAAAACTATTAATTTGAAATTTTTTAATTTTTTAATATTTGTATATTTGTTTTTAAGATTTACAAATGGATCATAAAAAAGAGTATTTTTATATTTTTTCTTTATCTTTTTAAAAATTTCAAGACCCAAAGAATTTCTCAAATCAGATACTCCATATTTATAAGAAATACCTAAAATTAAAATTTTTGCTTTTTTGTTTAATTTATTTTTTTTAATACATCTCAATATTTCACTTATTACGTAATTCATCATGTTATTGTTTGTTGATCTTCCACTTAAAAGCGTATTAGTTGTAAATTTATTTTTCTTTGCAATGTAAGATAAATAATATGGATCAACTGGTAGACAATGACCACCTACTAGGCCTGGTTGAAATTTTACAAAATTCCATTTTGTTGCAGCTAATTTAATTATTTCATTAAAATTTAAGTTCATTTTTTTTGATAAAATTAATATTTCATTAAATAGAGCTATATTTAAATCTCTTTGTGTATTTTCGATCGCTTTTGCTGTTTCTGCTTCTCTAATTTTTTTTGAAAAAATTATTTTTTTTGAGATTAACCTATAAATTTTTTTTATTTTATGCAGAACAAATCTATCATTTGTATTTATGGCAAATATCTTATTAATATCTTTAATTTTTTTTGTTTTATCACCTGGATTAATCCTTTCAGGGCTGTAACATACATAAAAATCTTTATCTTTTTTTAGTCCAGTTTTTAATTCTAGAAGTTTAGCAATATAATCTGTTACACCCGGGTAAACTGTAGACTCTAAAATAACGATGTCTTTTGATTTTATATAATTGCTAATTATAGAAATACTCCTATTTACGTATGATAGATCAGGTAAATTATTTTTTTTAACAGGAGTAGGGACACATATGATATAAACATTGTAGTCCTTTAAATCTTTAGTCTTATCTGAAAAAGCTATCTTTTTTCGATTAAAATCGCTTTTGAAATATTCTCTATTTGAGTCAAATTTTGCAGAAAGTTCCTCAATTCTTTTTTTAGAAATATCAAAACCTAACGTTTTAAATTTACTTGATATACCAAGGGCTACTGGTAATCCCACATACCCCAAACCCATCACACAAATTTTAATCATAATAAAACTTATACTTTTTTTGAACAAAATTGATATATATTTTGATATGAAAATTCTAATTACTGGTGGAGCAGGTTTTATAGGATATAAT
>MDSW01182555.1_pt1 | contig 10229 bp, 9 predicted proteins | sample 811171 | NCBI WGS metagenome assembly MDSW01 (sample SAMN05326641, study PRJNA326480) | marine metagenome | isolation source: seawater | place: Atlantic Ocean: North West | collected 2012 | reverse complement strand
TTTTCTCCCATTGGATTTACCAATGATGAGTGTTGACTTAAAATTTTCAAATTTAGGCTATTAGGCCACCAATCTTTATTTGTTTGTCCTTTACCTGTTGGATGTTTAGGTGGAGTTCCTACACCAGTAAATGGGCATTTAGATTGTTCTTTTATTAACTCATTGCTCATAATTTACAGTTTATAATGATTCTAAAGTAGTGTCAATAATACAAAAATGTCTCGGTTAAATATGTATCTTTAATATTTTTGTGATTTTGAGCTTTTAGTCACCTATTCTAACTAGAACTTCAATAGACTTAATTTTTTTTCCAGGTATTTTTCTTTTAATTTTTACCTTTCCAACATCGCTTTTTTTTAAGTCTATAAGCTGGTCATTTCTTTCATCAAAAAAGTGATGATGACTTGAAACATTTGTATCAAAATAACTCTTATTTGTATTTATAGAAATTTCTTTTAAATATTTTTTCTTTTTAAAAGAACAAATGGTGTTGTAAATAGTTGCTAAAGAAATTTTTTCTTTTGAATTTCTTTTTAAAATTTTAGCCAGGTCGTTTATAGTAAAATGAAAAGTCTTTTCTCTATTGTACAAAGCTTTACAAATTTCTATTCTTTGCCTAGTAGGCCTAAGGCCAGAAGATCTCAATTTTTTAATAAAATTCTCTTTATTTTTCATTTTTTGCCTAATTTATAACAATTATAATGGATTTATATATTATAATTATCACAAATAAAGTATTAAGGTTTAAAAACTATGGAGAAAAAAACATCATATAGTTACGAAGAGCTAATTAATTGTGCAAATGGTGAGCTTTTTGGACCTGGAAATGCAAAATTACCCCTTCCTCCAATGCTGATGTTTGACAGAATAACAGAAATTAAAGATAATATAGGTGCTTTTAAAAAAGGCCTAATAAAAGCAGAGCTGGATATTAAAGATGATCTTTGGTTTTTTAATTGTCACTTTAAAAAAGATCCAGTAATGCCAGGTTGCTTGGGTTTAGATGCAATGTGGCAATTAGTAGGGTTTTATCTTGGTTGGCTCGGTAATCCAGGCAAGGGAAGAGCTTTGGGTGTTGGAACTGTAAAATTTACTGGAGAGGTTTTGAAAAACGTAAAAATAGCTGAATACATTATTGACATGAAAAGAATTTTAATAAAAGAAGGTACAACAGTTGGTTTAGCTAATGGTATTTTATTAGCTGATGGAAAAAAAATTTACTCTACTGAAAACTTGAAAGTAGGATTATTTAAATAATGAAAAGAGTAGTTATAACAGGCTTTGGAATTGTTTCCTGCTTAGGAAATAATCAAAATGAAGTATTTAAATCCTTAATAGATTCAAAGTCTGGTATTACATTTAGTGAAGAATATAAAGAATATAACTTAAAAAGTCATGTTCATGGAAAACCAAATATCAAACTTGAAGATTACGTTGATAGAAAATTTATTCGATTTATGGGACCAGGTTCAGCATATAATTATATATCTATGGCCGAAGCAGTTAAAGATTCGGGATTAGAGGAAAAAGATGTAAGTAATATTTCGACTGGTATGATTATGGGATCAGGAGGTCCTTCCATCGAAAATGTAATATTGGCTGCAGATAAAACTAGAGAAAAAAGTCCAAAAAGAATGGGTCCATTTATAGTTCCTAGAACAATGTCAAGTACAGCTTCAGCAACATTGGCTGTGCCCTTTAAAATCAAAGGAGTAAATTACACAATTAGTTCAGCTTGTGCCACAAGTGGGCATTGTATCGGAAATGCGATGGAATTAATTCAACTAGGAAAACAGAAAATTATATTTGCAGGAGGAAGTGACGAAGTTCATTTTGCGATGACAGCGATGTTTGATGCAATGACAGCATTATCCTCAAAATATAATGACACACCAGAAAAAGCTTCCAGGCCATATGATAAAACTAGAGATGGATTTGTCATATCAGGTGGCGGTGGTGTTTTGGTATTAGAAGAGTATGAGCATGCTAAAGCAAGAGGTGCCAAAATTTATGCAGAATTAACTGGTTATGGAGCAACTTCTGATGGTTATGATATGGTAGCACCATCAGGGGAAGGTGCAGTAAGATGCATGAAAATGGCTTTAAATACCAGTAAAAATAAAGTTGATTATATAAATACTCACGGAACATCAACTCCGGTTGGAGATATTACAGAACTAAAGGCTGTAGGAGAAGTTTTCAAAAATAGTATGCCCAAAATAAGTTCTACTAAATCTTTATCAGGTCATTCTTTAGGAGCAACTTCAGTTCATGAAGCGATTTATAGTTTAATTATGATGAAAAATAATTTTATTTCAGCATCTATAAATATAACTGACATAGATGATGAAGCAAAAAATTATCCAATAATTACCAAAGTTGAAAAAGACATAACTTTAAATTCTATTATGTCTAATAGTTTTGGATTTGGAGGAACTAACGCAACTTTAATTTTTGAAAAGGTTTAGTTTATGGGTTTGATGAAAGACAAAAAAGGATTAATTATGGGTGTCGCTAACGAAAGATCCATTGCATGGGGTATTTCTCAAAAATTAGCTGAAGCTGGAGCAGAATTGGCATTTACTTATTTAGGTGATGCATTAAAAAAAAGAGTCATTCCTCTTGCAGAAAAATTAAATTCTAAGGTCACATATAGCTGTGATGTTGAAAAAAAAGAAGATGTAACAAAACTTTTTGAAGATATAAAATCAAAATGGGGTCAAATCGATTTTATTGTTCATGCAGTTGCTTTTTCAGACAAAGCTGAATTATCAGGCGAATATTTAAACACAACTAGAGAAAACTTTTTAAGAAGTATGCTAATTTCATGCTTTTCATTTACAGAAATTGCAAAAGAAGCCTCAAAAATAATGAATAAAGATGGATCTATGCTTACTCTAACTTATGAGTCTAACAAAGCTATTCCTAATTATAATGTGATGGGTATTTGTAAATCTGCTCTTGAAGCGAGTGTTAAATATTTAGCAAGAGATTTGGGTGCAAAAGGAATTAGAGTGAATGCAATCAGTGCGGGGCCAATTAAAACTTTAGCTGCATCTGCAATAGGAGATGCTAAATTTTTATATAAATGGAATGAGGATCATTCTTTCTTAAAAAGAAACGTAGATATTTATGATGTAGGTAACTCCGCATTATATTTGCTAAGTAACCTCAGTGGTGGTGTTACTGGTGAAATTCATTACGTAGATGCTGGTTATAATAAAGTAGGAATGCCAGATCCAAAAAATATTACTTAAAAAATGTCCAAAAGATACAGTGGTAAATCTTTTAAAGATTCAACCCTAATGAAAAAACCTAAATTATCTTTGAAGGAAAAAAGAAGACTTAAAAAAGAAAAAAAAAATTAAACAGCTGCTTTAATAGATAATTTTACTTTTCCTCTGTCAAAACCAATAACTTTGACCTTAACCTTATCACCTTCTTTAACAACATCAGTAACCTTAGCAACTCTTTTATCTGCAAGTTCTGATATATGAACAAGGCCATCTTGTTTTCCAAGAAAATTAACAAAGGCTCCAAATTCCATAATTTTTATAACTTTACCATTATAAATTTTATTCATTTCAGCTTTTGCCGTAAGGTCTTTAATAAACTTCATAGCTTTATTTCTTGACTCTTCATCTGGTGCTGCAACTGTTACAATTCCTTCATCATTTACATCAACTTTAGCTCCTGATTTTTCAACTATTTCTCTTATAGTTGCTCCACCTTTTCCAATAACGGTAGCGATATCTTTTTTGTCTACAGTTATTTTTTCCATTTTTGGTGTATGTTTACCAACTCCGTCTCTTGATTTAGCTAAAGCTTTATTCATTTCACCAAGGATGTGAATTCTTCCTTCTTTTGCCTGCTTTAAGGCTTGTTCCATTATTTCAAATGTAATTCCAGTAATTTTAATATCCATTTGAAGTGCTGTAATACCATTTTTTGTACCAGCAACTTTAAAATCCATATCACCTAAATGATCTTCATCTCCAAGAATATCAGATAATACACTAAAATTTTCTCCTTCTTTAATTAATCCCATTGCAATACCAGCAACTGGTTCTTTAATAGGAACTCCCGCATCCATTAAAGCTAATGATGTTCCACAAACTGTTGCCATTGAAGATGAACCATTAGACTCTGTTATTTCTGATACTATTCTAAAAGTATAAGGAAAACTTTCTTTTGAAGGTAAGGATGAATTTATAGCTCTCCATGCGAGTTTGCCGTGACCAATTTCTCTTCTTCCTGTTCCAATTCTTCCTGTTTCTCCTACTGAAAATGGTGGAAAATTATAATGAAGCATAAATCTTTCTCTTTGAAGACCCTCTAAACTTTCTATTCTCTGTTCGTCATCTGATGTTCCAAGTGTAGTTGCTACTATTGCCTGAGTCTCTCCTCTTGTAAATAAAGCCGATCCATGGGCTCTTGGCAAAATTCCTACCTCACATGAAATTGGTCTCACTTCAGAAAGTTCTCTTCCATCAATACGATTTTTGTTTTTGAGAATATCTGTTCTAACAATGTCTTTTTCTAAATTTTTAAGCTCATACATTACATCTAATTCTGTATAATTTTCATTTTCCTCATAAAGTTTTTTAGCTTTATCAGAAACCTCTGATATTAAATTAGATCTTTGCTGCTTATCCTTTATAGAGAAGGCTTTTTTAAGATCTTTAGTAAATTCTTTTCCAATTTTTTTCTTAACATCTGAAAGGTCTTTTTTTTCAACAACCCAATCTACCTTTTTACATTCTTGAGCTAATTCCTCAATTATTTTTATAACTGGTACAAAACTCTCATGGCCAAATTTTACTGCCTCTAGCATCTGTTGTTCCGATAATCCTTTAGCTTCTGACTCAACCATTAAAACTGCATCTTTTGTTCCAGCAACAACTAAATCTAGCTTGGAATTTTCTAAATCTTTTTTTGAGGGATTAAGTACATATTGTTCATTAATAAAGCCTACTCTTGAGGCTGCTATTGGCCCCATGAATGGCATCCCTGAAATAGCTAGTGCCGCTGATGAAGCTATAATTGACAATATATCTGCTTCATTTTCTTTATCATAAGATATCACCGTAGGAAGTAATTGTACCTCATTTTTAAATTCATCTGGGAATAGTGGTCTTATTGGTCTATCAATTAATCTTGAAATTAAAGTTTCACTCTCAGTTGGTCTTGCTTCTCTTTTAAAATAGCCTCCAGGAATTTTTCCCGCAGCATAATACTTTTCTTGATAATTTACTGATAATGGAAAATAATCGATTTCTGGATTAATTTTTTTTGCACCCACAACAGTTGCCATTACTACGGTCTCTCCACATCTAGCAATTATTGCTCCATCTGCTTGTCTTGCTATTTTTCCAGTTTCTAATGTAATTTTTTTTCCGTTTATTTCTACTTCTTTTTTAAATATTTTAAACATTTACTTCCTTATATTTAATTTTGTTAAAACATTTTTATATGATTCAACTTTATATTTTTTTAAATAATCTAATAATTTTTTTCTTTTATTTACTGCTTTTAATAAACCTACAGATGAATGTTTATCTTTTTTAAACTGTTTAGCATGTTTAGATAAAATATCTATTTTTTCTGTTAGCAATGCTATTTGGACCTCTGATGAACCAGTGTCCTTGTCATGTGTTGCTAAATCTTTTATTTTCTTTTTCATTTTTTTCCTATTTAGTTGCTTGTTTAATTAAATTTTCAATTTTTTCTGCATATTCAAATGAGTCGTCTTTGGCAAAAAGAATTTTGGGTAAAAATTTCATTATAATTTTTTTAGATAATGTTTTTCTTATTAAAAATGAATATTTTTTTAATTTTTCTACTGTTTCTTCTGCATTCTTTCCACCTAAAGGTAAAACATATGCTTTAGCAATTTTAAGATCTTGACTCATTTTAACCTCTGTCACGGTAATTGTATTTGTATCTAGCTCTGGAACCTTAGCTTCATTTCTTACGAATATCATGCCGAGTGACTGTTTAATCATTTCACCTACTCGCAATTGTCTTTGTGAGACAGTCCTTCCTAGCTTATTATTCATTTTATATCATTCTCTCAGTTGAGGTTGAGTTAAATACTTCGATTATATCTTTTTTTTGATAATCATTAAAATCTTTTAAAGTTATACCACATTCTTGTCCAGTGCTTACCTGTTTAGCTTGATTTTTTTCCCTAAAAATTGAGTTTATTTTACCAGTATACACTATAGCTCCATCTCTAATTAGCCTTGCATTAGATGTGCTTAAAATTTCTCCTTCAACAACTTTCGAACCTGCAACTTTTCCAACGCTTGATACTTTAAATATCTCTAAAACTTCAGCGGACCCAATAACATTTTCTTTTATATCTGGCGATAAAAGCCCTGACATTCTCTTTTTTATATAGTCTAAAACCTCATAGATAATATTATAATGGGATATTGTTATTTTTTCTTTTTCCGCTAATTTTTTTGCTTCTTTACTAGGTTTAACATTAAAAGCAATAAGTGCTGCATTAGATGCTTTAGCAAGAGTTACATCTGTTTCGGTTACCATTCCTATGTCAGATAAAATAATTTTAGGTTTTACTTCATCATGAGTTATTTGGTTTATAGCTCCTTTTATAGCCTCAGATGACCCGTGAACATCTGATTTTACAATAATATTTAGTTCTTCTGAAACTTTATCCTTAAATGCTGATTCTTGTGTTGCAAACGTAAGTGGGTTTTTCCCATCTTTAGACTCATAAACTCTTGTTTCAAATAGTGTTTTCGCTTCTTTCTCTGAATTTAATATAACAAAATCGTCTCCAGATTTTGCTGCTCCATTAATTCCTATAATTTCAACTGGTGAAGATGGGAATGCTTGTTCTAGTTGTTTGCCTTTATCATCTATAATTGCTCTAGTTTTTCCCCATCTTAATCCACTTACAAAAAAATCACCTTTCTTCAACGTTCCGGACGTAACTATGACAGTTGCAACTGGTCCTCTTCCAATATCAATTTTTGACTCTAGGACAACTCCTGTGGCTTTGGATTCAAAATTAGTTTTGAGATCTAAAATTTCTGATTGTAAAACAATTGCTTCAATTAGTTTATCTAAGTTTTTTTTAGTTTTTGCCGAAATCTCAACCATTAAAGTTTCACCTGAAAGTTCCTCAGCTATAAGTTCATATTCTAATAATTGATTTTTAATTTTTTGTGGATCAGCTTCAGGTAAATCACATTTATTTATAGCTACAACTATAGGAACTTTTGCAGCCTTTGCATGTTTAATTGACTCTATAGTTTGAGGTTTCACTCCATCGTCAGCAGCTACAACTAGAACAACTATATCTGTTAATTTTGATCCTCTAGCCCTCATTTCAGTGAATGCAGCATGACCTGGAGTGTCTATAAATGTAATTTTATTCTTGTTATGTTCAATTTGATAAGCTCCTATATGTTGGGTAATTCCTCCAAACTCTCCTGATACAACATTTGCACTTCTTAACACATCTAGAACTGATGTTTTTCCATGATCTACATGGCCCATAACAGTAACAATTGGTGGTCTATTTTTTAAGTCTTCTATCCTATCGTCTTTTATTTTTTGAATTATTTCCTCTGCTTTTGTTTCTCTAATTGGATTGTGACCAAACTCTTTAACCAAATATTCGGCTGTATCGGAAGCTAACGTTTGATTTATAGTTACAGTAACTCCCATGCCCAAAAGATGTTTTATAACACTGCTTGATTGTTCAGCCATCCTATTTGCTAACTCTCTTACAGTTATAGCCTCTGGAATATTTACATCTCTTTTAATTGGTTTAAAATTTTCTTGTTTTTCATCTTTTTTAAGATCTCTATTTTCTTTTTGTTTTGCTCTTTTTAAAGATGCCAAACTTCTTGCTCGAGTATCAATTTTGTCACTTAGTGCCCTTGATACTGTTAATTTTTGCTCTCTTTTTTTTGAACCAATTTTCCCCTTACTATCTTTAAAGCTTGCTTCACCTTTAATTCTTCTTGTAGCTCTTTGTTCAGCAAGTTTTCGTTTTTCAAAATCATTTGACTTTGTTACTGGTGGAAAGTTTTTTGTAAAACTAGATGTTTTTGTCTGAAAAGTAGGTTTATTTTTTGTTCTTAAATTTCCTGATGACCTATTTAATGAACCCTTGTTATAGAACTTATTTTTTTTCTCAATTATTACTGAATTTTTACCTTGAGTTTTTGCTAACTCAATATTTTCTATGGATTTTTTGGCAATACCAGAAATCGTTAATTTTGTTTTTTTTACCATATTTCATTACTCAATCTTTATAAATTTTATTTCTTGCAGACATTATAAGCTCATCAGCTTCATTTTTTGATAAAGCAAAGTCCTCTAAATAGCCTTTTACTCTAACCTTTGTGCCTTTAATGACATCAAATCCTCCTGTCAACTCATCAGACGCTAGATCAGCAAAATCGGATAGGGTTAATATTTTCTGTTCACCAAGAGTAACTAGCATTCCAGGCGTCAAACCCTTATGATTTATAAGTTCATTATCTAAACCTAAATCTTTAATTTTATTTGAAATTTCTTCTTGGTCTTTTTGATAAAATTCTTTAGCTCTTTCAATTAAAGCTTTAGCTGTTTCTTCCTCAATTCCCTCTATTTTTGTTAAAGATTCTACAGAACTTTCTTTTATATCATCTATAGATGAAAAACCTTCTGCAACAAGCAATTGTCCTAAAGTTTCGTCTAACTCTAAATTCTTAACAAAATTTTCAGTTTTTTCTTTAAATTCGATTTGCCTTTTCTCAGAATCTTCTTGGTCAGTCATTATGTTAATTTCATAATTCAGTAGCTTAGTTGCCAATCTTACATTTTGACCTCTTCTACCAATAGCCTTGCTTAGATTTTCCTCAGTCAAAATAACATCTAGTTTTTTTAAATCATTATCAACATTAACCCTTTGAACTTCAGCAGGTGATAGAGCGTTTGCAACAACAGTAGCTGGATCTTCTGACCAGTTTACTATATCTATTTTTTCTCCTTGTAACTCATTAACCACAGCTTGAACTCTTGAACCTCTCATCCCAACACATGCACCAACAGGGTCAAGCGACGTATCAATTGCCTTTACGCAAATTTTTGCTCTGCTACCCGGATCTCTAGCTGATGATTTTATTTCAATTAGTCCATCATATATTTCTGGAACTTCTTGGATAAACAATTTTTCCATAAATTTTGGATGTGCTCTTGATAGAAAGATTTGTTGTCCTCTAGTCTCTCTTCTGACATCACAACAGTATGCTTTAACCCTATCTCCAGCTTTAATATTTTCTCTTGGTATCATTTCATTTTTTTGAATTATTCCCTCTGCTTTTCCAAGATCAACTATTACATTTCCAAACTCTAAACGCTTTACTATACCACTTAAAATTGTATCTTTTTTATCAATGAAATCGTTAAATTGTCTTTGTCTCTCAGCTTCTCTTACATTGAAGTTTATTACCTGTTTAGCTGTTTGTGCTGCTATTCTTCCAAAATCAAACGATGGCAAAACCTGAAGTATTTCGTCACCTATTTTTTTATCTTCATTTTCACTAGAAAGTTTCTTTGCTTCGTTAAGACCAATCTCAGTATTAATATTTTCAGGTTTTTCAACTATCATCAATTTTCTGAAAATTCCAATATCTCCATTATCTCTATTAATTAAAACTTTAATTTCATTATCTTGACCAAACTTTGCTTTTGCAGCTTTTGCAATACCGGTCTCCATAGAGTCTATAATTAGCTCTTTATCTATAGATTTTTCTAAAGCTACAGCTTCTGCAATTCTAAGTAATTCTAGTTTATCTGCTCTTTTATTTAGCATAGTTTTATCACTTCCAAAAAAAAATGGGCCGAGGCCCATTTTGAAATTTCAACAATGTGAAATTAATATATGTATTTTCTTTAAATATTCAACTTTAATTACTTAGCAAAAACACCAGATTTATCAGTTTTTTCCCATGAAAAAGAACCATCAGACTCTGAAACTCTTCCAAAGTGTCCGTATGCTGCTGTTTTCTGATAAATAGGTTTATTTAAACCCAGCATTTCTCTTATACCTCTTGGGCTTAAGTCAAAATTTTCATTAATTAATTTTTCAACGTGTCTATTCTTTTCTTCGTCATTATCAAATAGATCAACATAAATAGAGAGTGGTTTAGACACACCAATTGCATATGCTAGTTGAATTAAACATTTATCAGATATTTTTGAAG
>MDSW01131188.1_pt1 | contig 10234 bp, 11 predicted proteins | sample 811171 | NCBI WGS metagenome assembly MDSW01 (sample SAMN05326641, study PRJNA326480) | marine metagenome | isolation source: seawater | place: Atlantic Ocean: North West | collected 2012 | reverse complement strand
TTACATTTTCCATATTATTATTTAAAAAGTCTATTGGACCTAATAATTTTGAAATTGTAATTTCATCTATTGTTCCACCATGAATTTTATCACCACTTATAGATTTATTATTTAATATTAAATCACCACTTACAGTTAATTTTTTATCTTGATTAATAAATATATTACTATTTGACATATCTACATTATTAATATTACCATTAATAACATTTACATTTTCCATATTATTATTTGAAAAGTCTATTGGACCTAATAATTTTGAAATTGTAATTTCGTCTATTGTTCCACCATGAATTTTTTCACCACTTATAGATTTATTATTTAATATTAAATCACCATTTACAGTTAACTTTTTACCTACATTAATAGTTATACTTGCATCAGTTATATTTGTTGAAGATTCTAAATTTACATCACCTTTAACTATTAAATTATCTTTAAATAATACTTCATTACTTACTGTTAAATTATTTAAAATATATAGATTATTATTTATTGACAAATCTCCACTAATTGATACATCATTTAAATTAGCATTGATATATTCGTCTAGTATTACATTTCTAACATTTGTTAATTTTGATCCATCACCTTCAAAAGCTTTACTCTTAACTATTTCATTAACAGATATATCATTATAAATAATAACACTGTTTTTGAAAATAGTGTTACCACTAACAGTAAGATTATTTATATTAGTATCATTTTTTACTAATAAGTTATTACTAATTGTTAATTGATTTTCTATACTAATATCTTGTAAAATAATTAATTTATTTAATTCTACTATATTAGATTTTATAATACCCGAACAACTTATATCACCCGAAATTGTTAAAACATAATCACTTATATTATCCCCTATAATATTTAAACCAGTTATATTTAAATAATTAGTTCTTGTTATTTCACTACTAGTAGAGTTATAAGTCAAAATTTCATTATTATAAGTATTAATATTCCTTATTGGATTTACATAAAAAGCGTTTGATATATCAGGGTTCAAAGGATGCTCGCTATTTGCCGATAATACAATTGTAAATGGCTTTTGATCTAAATAACCCGCGGTATTACCAATAGCAATACTATATTCACCTTGATTTATCATACCTGCCATATTACCAATTGCAATAGAATTTTTAGATTGATCTTGATAACCTGCATCATTACCTATTGCTATAGATGAACTTAGTTGATTATCTGCGCCTGCCCGTCGACCAATTGCAATAGATCTTTGACCTTGGTTATCTTTCCCTGCTTGCTCTCCTATTGCTATAGAGTCCAAATCTTGCGATAGACCAGCACTTATACCTATTGCTATAGCGTTCAACCCTTGCGATAGACCTGCATTAAAACCTATTGCTATTAAGTTTTCATTTATTTTTAAAATATTACTACTATAATCATTACATATTAAACTATTAATATTTGCTTTATTATTTATAGAACAGTCATATGTTATAAAATTATTATAAACTGATAAATTATTAACATCTATATAATTAATATTTAAATTAGAACTTTCAACTATTTCATGACTTGTAGTATATTGTAATAATGATGTTTTTATTGTTGGATCTAAATTTCTAATTGGTGCAATATATAATGAATTTGATATAGTGGAATTTAATTGACTATTTGTAGCATTTAATATAATACTATTATTACATTGATCTTGATAACCTGCCATATTACCAATTGCTATTGAATTATTACCTTGGTTTATTAAACCAGAATCTTTACCGATAGAAATAATATTATTATTTAGTTTAAAAATATTAGAAGATATATCATTTGGTATTAAACTACCTAATATTGAAATATTACCATATATATCTGCATTATTTAATGATATATCATAATATTTATTAAATAATTCATCTTTTAAAAATTTATTATTTATAGTAATACTATTTACATTTATATTACCGCTGACATTAATGTTATTTAATACTGAAATATCATAAGTTTCTATGTAGCAAATATCTATATTATTTGCATTTGCATGATAGAATGATACATCATTTAATATTGCTAGATTATTAATATTTATATTTGATAAATTTGCAGATATTGCTTCAATATTATTAATATTTATATTTGAACTTTCAACTATTTCATAAGAATTTGTATATTGTAATAATGATGTTTTTATTGATGGATTTAATTTTCTAATAGGTGCAATATATAATGCATATGAAAAATCTGAATTTAATGAAATATCACTTGCATTTAATATTATAGTATTATTACATTGGTCTTTTTCTCCTGCATTATATCCAATAGCAATAGCTTTTCTACCTTGATTTTTATTACCGGCATTATTACCTATTGCTATAGTATATTCATTATTGCCAATAAAGCCGGCACTAACACCAATCGCAATTGACTCTCTACTTATTGTAATTAAATCTCCATCTATATTTCCTTTAATTTGTAAATCATTATTTAAAATTAAATTATTATTTATTTCTAAATCATTTAATATTGATATATTTGATGCATTTATTGTATTATCAACTATTAAATTATTACTAACATTTATATTTTTAGTTATTAAATCATTACTTACTGTTAAATTAGATCTACATGTAATATTATCAACATCTATTTTATTATTTTGACTCAATTGTAAATTTCCATGTATCTTAACATTATCTGAACTTAAATCTATAGAGTTTGATTCTATTTCTATTTTACTTCCAAAACTAGTTATATAATCTGCATAAACATCATATGCAGCTGCATTATTAAATTTTATATGTGGACCGGTATCTTCGTATTCAACCATTTAAATGTTTATTATATTATAAAGATAAATAATAAAAATATAATATTTTCTATTCAAATTTCTATTATATTTTCATAATCATAATTAAATTACTTTTATTATGATTATAATTTTAATAATAATAATTATTATTCTTACTATATTAATTAAATTAATTTATTAATCATTAAATGTCCACCTGAAATATAAATTTGATTGTTAACTAAATTATAACTACTTTCTGGTAAGTTTATACATCTTAAAATATTTGTTATTAATTGATTTGTTTTTATAGAGCCATTACATATATCTATTTCATATTGTGGATTTAATATATTTATTCCTATTCTAGAATTTGATGGATCTATAGAAATATATTTATCAGACATATTAATATCATAAATACTACTTTCTCCAAATGCATCTATTAAACTATTTAAACTCATTAATATTATAAATAATATATTTTCTAAATAATTAATTTATAATTCTTTTTTATTTTTAAAAAATTATAATTATGTTTTAATTTTTAAAAAATAATTTCCATCAGAATATACAGTACCAACAGGAAAATCGCTATCGCTTATATTATTTTCACTAGGTAGATTGTTTATAATTAATTTATTTATTATAAGATTATCAGTCTTTATTGTTCCTCCACCAGATACATCTATTTCATATTGTGGATAAATTGTGTTTATTCCTATTCTATTTTCAGATGTATCAATTATAATACATTTCTGATTATCATTTAAAAATTCACTTGTATCTATCTGTACACTAGTTTGAGCAAATGTTCCAATTAATTTATTTACTGACGATGTCATTAATATATAAAAATCTAAATTATTTAATTATATTTACTAAATAATATATTAATGTTTTTCTAAATTATAAATTTTTTTTTCTAATATTGATATTTTACTATTTAAAGTATTTATTAGCATATTTTGATTATTTAATATTTTCATTATGTTATTTATTTTTGTATTATCATCGTTTTTATTATCATTGTTTGTGTTATTAGTATTTTGTATATTAACATTTTTATTTGTTAAAATATTTTTTACATCTGATGCTATTTCTTTTACTGCTGCTATTAAGTATACAAAAATATTGTTATAATTTAAATAGTAACTAGTATTAGCATCTCCTACACGAACTGTAAAACTTAAATCATTTATTTTTTCTACTTCTTGTGCTATTAATCCTGCTTCTACAATATATGGTTCATTTATGATTCCATTATAATTTATATCTTTAAATGTTCTTGTTTTATCATATCGTTTAGGAACTAATTGATTTATTACTTCTAAACCATTATTAATAATAAGTTCGTTATGTTTTAATCTATCATCTGATGAAATCGCAACATTATTAACTTCGTACACACCATCAGTAAAAGTTACATTACCATTTACTAACAAATTACCATAAAGACCTAAATCCCCTCCTGATATATCTAAATTACCTGATATATCTAAATTTCGAAAAGAAACATCAGTATTTTTTTGTGCTAAATTTTCAAAAGATATATCATTAACTTTTGATATTTGTAGATAATTAGTCTTTATAGTTCCTGATACATCTACTTCACATGCTGGTTGTGCTTGTTTAACTCCTATTCTATTGTTTATAACATCAATACAAACAACATTATTATCTATCTCTAAATTAATATTATTTGATAATGCATTAATGCTTGTTATAATTTTACTCTGACTCATTTAATTTATAATAATAAATATTAAATTATTATAAATATAATATTTCAAAAAAAGTTAAAGTTTAAAATAATTATTTCTAAAAAAAAGTATATAAAGTCTAATAATAATTATTTATATAATAATGTCCGAAGAACAACAATATCAGCTTCCACCGGCATCAATATGGAAACATATTGCAAAATTATCTATAACTGATGATAAACCTATTATGCTTGATTACTGGTTAGATTCAATTGAAAAAAAAGTCTTAATTGGTGTAAAAGAGTCAGATGAAAAATTACTTGTAAAAAATGCAGAAGAATATACAAGTCCTATTTCACAAATTTTCAAAGTAGATGAAGTTTATATTATAGTAACTGAAAATTCTATATATTTAACATCGTCTAATATAGACACTAGACGTATATCATAAAATTATTTATTCTATATTTTCTATATAATAAATAATTGAATGAATACTTTTATCATATTTTATTTGTTTTTTATATTTAATTTTGTTTTTATTACATATTTGTCTTATTATTGTTGTTAAATTATTATATGTCATATTTCTAGCTAAATAATTATTTTGGTTTTTTCTATATTTATCTTTTAATTTATTAATAAAATTATCTATTTGATCATAATATAGATATTTTTTATATATTAAATTATTAAATATATAATAATTATTTTCTAATATACAATGTATTTTTAAAAAGTCATATAAAATATTATTAGAAATATCATATTTTATTATTGACATATAAATATTAGTTTATATTTTTATTAAAGATATTTATAATATTATTAGTTAAAAATATTAATTCAATTGTATCTTCATGTATATTATTAAATATATTTATATAATTGCATATTAATTTTATAATATCATATTTATATTTATCATGTAAATCACTATGAAATTTAATATACATAAAAAATTCTTCTAATATATCAATAACTGTAAAACCTTTATTTGATAAATTTAATATATGTTTTATACTTTCTTTTAATTTATTATTTTTACAAAATTGAATATAATTATTAAAATCACATGTCATAATATTGCAACAAATATTTTCTAATAAATTATAATTTATTATTTTATTTTCTTTTATTATAGTTAATTTATCTACTATATTTATCATATTTGGTATAGATAAATTAGATGATTTTATTATTAAATCTTTACAATTATTATCCAATAATATATTTTCACTATTTAATATTTCACATAATATTTTTTCTATAAAAGTGTTAGTTATATTATTGATTTTTATTAATTCTAATTTATTTTGTATTGTAGTTTTTATTTTTTGCATATCATTACATGTAATTAAAAAATTTATATGTTCATAATTACTTATAAATGTATTAAATATTTGTTGACATTGTTCATTTAATAAATCTAAATCATCTAAAATTATAGTTTTTTTTTCTTTAATATGTAATAAATTATTTATTTGACAATAAGTTTTTAATTCATTTCTATAATAATTTATACCTTGTTCTTTTAATAAATTTATATAAATAACATTTCTTAATATTGCTTCTTTATCATTCTTATAATATTTATTTAATAATACATTTACTAATGATGATTTACCTGATCCTATACCTCCATGTATTAAAAAATTTAATTTAGAATTTCTCAAATATATTTCTATTAAATTTTTTGTGTATTCTGATATATTAAAATTATTTAAATTTGTAGGTTTATATTTTAAAATCAACGACATAAATATATTAATATTAATATTCGGTAAATATTTAATATTAAATAATTTATTTAATATATGTTTAAATGAATAATAATAAAAAATATTATGATATTTTACAATTACATACTAATTGTACAGAACAAGATATTAAAAGAGCATATAGACAATTATCGTTAAAATATCATCCTGATAAAAACAATAATTCTACTACACAATTTAATAATATAAATGAAGCTTATACTTATTTAATAGAACACCATAAAAATAATTTCAATAGTAAATATGATCATAATAATTATAATAATTATAATAATTATAATAATGATAATGATAATGATAATGATAATGATAATTTAGCTATTAATATTTATAAAAAAAAAAATCAACAAATAATTGATGATATTATTATTAACTTAGAAATAACATATGAAGAATCTTACAATGGTGCAAGTGTACCTATAAACATTAATAGATCAATTAATAATAATAATATTTTAAAATATGAACAAGAAAAGATATATATTCCTTTACCTAAATCAATAGATGATAATGAAATTATTATTATAAATAATAAAGGTAATTGTGTAAACGGTGACTTTTCTGATATAAAAGTTGTTATTAAATTAAAAGAACATTTATTATATTTTAGAGATGGTTTAAATTTAATTTATATTTCAAGTATAAATTTTAAAGAATCTTTAATTGGTGTTGATTTTAATATTACACATTTAAATAACAATGTATATAAAATAAACAATAAAAATGGAGAGATTATACATAACAACACTACTATTGTACTAAAAAATTTAGGATTTCAAAGAGATTCATATTTTGGTAACTTAATTATAAAATTCAAAATAGACTATCCTAAAACTTTATCAAAAACTACTATTGAAAAATTAAAAGAAATATTATAATTTTAAAACTAATATAAAATTATAATATGTTTTTCAAATTATTAATTGAACTGTTTATCAAAATACACTCTATATAATGTATAAAAAGCTAATATTAATAAAGTTAAGTGAATAAAAAAGAATATATTATTTATTATTATCCATCTATTTATTTCACTATATTTACGATCTTTTTTGTATTCATTTAAACTATCATATAAATTATAATTTAATGCAGAAGAACAAATTAATATCAATAAAGATATTAATACTAAGCTATTTGTATATAATTTGCTTTTTCCTCTATAAAAGCGAGAATAACCTAATGCCGCAAACGATACAGCTGTTGATAAAAACACATTTCTAATAGTTGTTTGATAATACATGACTAATTCTCTATAATTAGTAAATTCCATTTATATATAAAATCGTATAAAATTTTAAAACATATTATAATTTTATATTTGTTTTAAAATTATAATATTGATTTATCTTCTTTTGCTACTACGTCTTTTTTTTGATTTTTTTACTTTTTTGGATCTTTTTACTTTTTTAGATTTTTTTGAAGATTTTCTTCTACGACGTTTTCCACCGCCAGAAAGAGGACTACTATTTGGTAATTCCTGTGGTGATAATGCGTTTTTTACTTCTAGTGCTACTCCCTCGACGCTATCTTGAACTTCTCCTCCTATTTTGGCCACTGTACTAGATACTGCTTCCATTTTATATAATATATAAATATAATAATTTAATTATTAATTAATAAATATTTTCCTATATTTGTATTACTTTTTAAAACATTGTTTGTATCTAAATAAACAAACCAATTATACACATTTCTTCTTAATAATTCTTTACGTGGAATATATAATCCTAAACTATTACAATCTAAATCTAAATAAGTGGATGATAATAGCCTATCTAAACCTATTTTTTTATTACTAGAATCACGTGTACCTAAATAATTACCTAATATATAATTTATTTCATTTTTATTAATTTTATCATATAACCAATTTGATATATCTCCTTCAAATTTGCTATTTAATGTATGATCATTATTTACTATTATTTCTAAATGTTTACCTAATTCATAAATAATTGGACAATTTTTAATACTACCTATAAATTTAAGTGAAGGACTAAATTCATTTATATTACTTTCTATTGATTCATTTGCAAATTCTCCTAAACATGGCTTATCATATTGTAAAATATTGTCATATATTTCTTTTAAACTTTTAAATAATATAAACGATGGTTCCATAATAATTCCTCCATATTTATATAATAATTTTATCAATGCTATATTTCTAATATTTTCTTTTTGTATATTACTTACTTTTGACATATCTACATTCCAATTATCTAATAAATTATAAAATGAACTATCATCTATTAATACAATATGAAAGTCCTTGTTACATTTATCAATTATTGATTTTAATGTTAAATATAGATAATCTTGATTTAATTCATTACTTGATCTTGATCCAAAAGACTCCCATTTTCTTAAATTTCTATCATATTCTATATGTATCCATATAATAGGTTTTTTTATTGAACTTAGATTATATATACTTGAATTTTCATTATCTAATAAATATTTCTTTATTATATTTAAATCTTCTATTTTATCATCTTTCTCAATATATATTTTATATTTATTAAATAAATATCCTATCACTAACAATAATAAAATACTTATTGCTAAATTAAAATATTTATTATACTTCATAATATATATTAGAGACATTTATTTTATTTGTTTTAATGAACTCCAAAATATATCTGTTTTTTTTGAAATCTCTCTGTCTTGCATGGCTAATTTAAATGCTCTATTTGATGCTATATATTTTTCTTTAAATTCTTTATTGTTTAAATAATTTTTATTATAAATATCTGAATGAGGTTCTAAATTTTGATTATTTCTTTTAAATTTTAAATCTTCTAATGATTTATAGTTATTTTTTATATCCTCTTCTACTACTGGTACTACTGATTCATTATGTGCTTTCTTTAAATCTTCAAATTGTAATTTACTAAATATAGATGATCCATATTCATCTGGTTTGCTATTTGTCAAATCACTATATCCATTTTCATTAAATTCTTTTATGTCTTCATATTTTATTAAATTTCTTAAATTATGTTTTTTTTTATTTATCATTTCATTCATTTCATTTTGATTTTTACATATTTCAACATTATCTTCTTTTTTTAACCATTCACCATAACCTGTTTTATCATATTCACTTTCAACTTTTAATTTTTCAAATTCTTTATTAAACCATATATTAAAATCTTTTGGATTTTTATATTTCTCTCCTAATTTATTTACTAATTCTAGTTCCTCATTATTTTTTTCTGTTGTATATTCATATTCTATATCTTCATTTAAGTTTACATTCGCTTTCTCTCTAAATTCATATACAGAATGTAATAATTTGAATGCGCTGCTAAAAAATAAAAAATATTTCTTATCTAGCCCTGACTTATCTGGATGCATCATCAATACTTGTTTTTTTGCTTTTTTTAAATCATTAAAATCAAAATTAAAATTTAATTGAAATAGTTTTAATAAATCGTCATAATCATAATTATTTATATTTAAATCTAATGATTCCATATATTATAAATAATTATGTTTTTTATTTAATATTCTTTTATCTCTTTTATTTCTTTTATTTCTTTTATTTCTTTTATTTTTGTATTGTTACATAAATTTTTTACTATTTTATCATCTATACCATCTAATGGTTTTCCTAATTTTGACATTGCTTTTGCATAAAACATTTGTTTATCATCATGTTCCATAAAATCTGGGTTCTCTTTTGTCCAATTTGTTAATGCTGTATAATTTTTATTTGAAGCTTTCTTTATTACCTGTTTTATCTTTGATTTATCTGTATCTTTTTCCCATGTATCATTATCTTTTATATATAATGTTTCTCGTTTTGTATCAGTGCAATGCATCGGTCTTTCATAGACACTTAATTTACTCATATTTTCCATTATTACATTACTTAATCCTTTTTCTAAACCATTTGTTTTTGTAAAATCTAATTGTTCTAATGATACTTCTATTGATTTTATAAAATCACTCATATTTATCGCATCTTTACATTGTTCATTTAA
>MDSW01027719.1_pt1 | contig 10236 bp, 7 predicted proteins | sample 811171 | NCBI WGS metagenome assembly MDSW01 (sample SAMN05326641, study PRJNA326480) | marine metagenome | isolation source: seawater | place: Atlantic Ocean: North West | collected 2012 | reverse complement strand
TGTAAGAAATATTAAAATAGTATATCAAACTTGTAAAATATTTGGGCAAGTGGCGGAATTGGTATACGCGCTAGTCTTAGGAACTAGTACCGTAAGGTTTAAGAGTTCGAGTCTCTTCTTGCCCACCAAATTTTATGAAAGTTCGAATTAATTCAAAAAAAGGTCTTAAAGCTAGCCTGTCTGTTCTGGTTGAAAAGAAAACTATTCAGAAAAAAATGGATGAAAAACTTCTTGAACTTCAAAACAAAGTTCAATTGAAAGGTTTTCGACCAGGAAAAGTTCCACCAAATGTAATTAAGAATCAGTTTGGAAAAGCAATATACGGAGAAGTTATTGATGGTATTTTAAAAGAAACATCTACAAAGGCAATCCAAGATAATAAATTAAAAGTAGCTGGGCAACCAAAAATAGATTTAAAAACTTTTGGAGAAGGAAAGGATTTAGACTACACAATAGAATTAGATATTTTACCAGATATAAAATTAAATTCTTTAGAAAAAGTAAAAGCAACAAATTATGAAATCGAAGTTGAGAACGAGCTTATAGAAAATAGATTAAAAGAAATTGCAAAAAATCAACAAAACTTTTCTGATAAGAAAGAAGGAGAAAAATCAAATTTAGAAGACCTTGTTGTTTTTAACTATTTAGCAAAAGTTGAAGGAAAAAATTTTGAAGGTAACGAAGGAAAGAATATTCAAATTGTTCTAGGAAAAGATTTATTTATTAAGGGATTTGATAGTCAATTAGTTGGAGTTAAAAAAAATCAAAATAAATCTGTTACAGTTCAACTTCCCGAAAACTATCCAAACAAAGAACTTGCCAATAAAAAAGCTGAATTTGACTGCAAGATTATGAATATAAAGAAACCAGAAAAAGTTCAAATCAATGATGAATTAGGAAAAAAACTGGGAGCAAAAGATCTTAATGACTTAAAAAATTTAATAATGAAACAAATAAAAAATCAGTATCAAAATACTTTAGAAACAATAACAAAAAGAAAAATTTTAGACCAAATTGAAAAGTCCCATGATTTTGATTTGCCTCAAAATCTAGTAGAAGAAGAGGTGAAAATCCTTACTCAAAATTTAAAAAAAGAAGATGTAGAAAAAAATAAAAAAGAACATGTTAAATTGGCAAAATCAAGAATAAAAACAGGATTAATTTTAAATGAAATAGGATTAAAAAATAATTTAAAAGTAAATGAATCTGAAATACAGAATGAAGTTCAAAAACAAATAAAAAGTATGCCAGGACAAGAAAAAATGGTAATGGAATATTATCAAAAAAATCAAAATGCATTAGCTAGTTTAAGAGGCGCATTATATGAAGATAAGGTAATAGAATTAATAAAATCAAAAATTAAGCTTGAAAAGAAAAATATTAAGACAAAGGAAGCAGAAGAAATTTTAAAAAAAATTAGTAAAGAATCCCAAACATCAAAATCTGCTGATATCAAAAAACAAGAGAAAAAAACAAAAATTAGAAAGAAAAAATAGAAAAAATTAGCAAAAACTCTTGGAAAATTGTATAAGCGATATTGCAATGATTCGTAAAACTGAAGAAGAAATGAATAATTTAATACCAATGGTTGTTGAGCAAACAACTAAAGGCGAAAGAGCATATGATATATATTCAAGACTTCTTAAAGAAAGAATAGTTTTTTTAGTAGGGCCCGTTAATGATAATGTTGCTTCATTGGTCACAGCACAGCTTTTATTTTTAGAATCAGAAAATCCAAAAAAAGAAATTAATTTTTACATTAATAGTCCCGGTGGATTGGTTACATCTGGTCTTGGAATTTATGATACTATGCAGTATATAAAATGTCCTGTTTCTACTCTTTGCATTGGACAGGCTTCATCTATGGGATCTTTTCTTTTAGCTGCTGGAGAAAAGGGGAAAAGATTTTCACTACCCCATTCTAGAATCATGGTACATCAACCTTCCGCAGGTTTTCAGGGTCAGGCTACAGATATACAAATACACGCTAAAGAGATTTTGTCCTTAAAAGAAAGATTAAATCAAATCTATTCCAAGCATACAGGTAAATCCGTGAAAGAGATTGCGCAGGCTCTTGAAAGAGACAAGTTCATGACAGCAAAAGAAGCAAAAGATTTTGGTTTAATAGACTCAGTAGTTGAGAAAAGAAAGTAATACACAATATCTAGTCAATCTCACAACTTACACTTGCCATAGATTCTACTAACATTTAAAAGTAGGTATTGATTCGTTATGTCAGAAAAAAATAATAAAAATATTCTTTACTGTTCTTTTTGTGGAAAAAGTCAACACGAAGTTAAAAAGCTTATTGCTGGTCCAACAGTTTTTATTTGTGACGAGTGCGTTGAGCTGTGTATGGATATCATTAAAGAGGAAACTAAAAGCTCTTTATTTAAAAGCGATGAAGGCGTTCCAACACCAAGAGAAATATGCAAGGTCTTAGACGATTATGTTATTGGTCAGACTTACGCTAAAGAAGTTTTATCTGTAGCGGTTCATAATCACTACAAAAGATTAAATCATGAATCAAAAAATAATAAGGATTTGGAACTCTCGAAATCTAATGTTTTGTTAGTTGGTCCCACAGGTTGTGGAAAAACTTTATTAGCTCAAACTTTAGCAAGAATTTTGGACGTACCATTTACAATGGCTGACGCTACAACATTAACGGAAGCAGGTTATGTTGGAGAGGATGTAGAAAATATAATTTTAAAATTACTTCAAGCAGCAGACTATAATGTTGAAAAGGCGCAGCGAGGAATAGTCTATATTGATGAGGTAGATAAAATTAGCCGAAAGTCTGAAAATCCTTCTATTACTAGAGATGTTTCAGGAGAAGGAGTTCAACAAGCTCTTCTAAAAATTATGGAAGGAACAATTGCAAGTGTTCCTCCACAAGGCGGTAGAAAACATCCTCAACAAGAGTTTTTACAAGTAGATACTACAAATATATTGTTTATTTGTGGTGGAGCCTTTGCTGGATTAGATAAGGTAATAGAAACCAGAGGAAAAGGAACATCGATTGGTTTTGGTGCCAAAGTTAGAAGTAACGATGAAAATACAGTTTCAGATATTATAAAAAAATTAGAACCCGAAGATCTGATTAAATATGGTTTAATACCAGAGTTTGTAGGAAGGATGCCAATTGTTACAACATTAAATGATTTAGATGAAAAGTCATTAATAAAAATTTTAAAAGAACCAAAAAATTCTCTTACAAAGCAATACAAAAGACTTTTTGAGTTTGAAAATGTTAAATTAGAATTCAAAGAAGATGCTCTAAGTGAAATAGCAAAAAGAGCTATAAATAAAAAAACTGGAGCAAGAGGCCTAAGATCAATACTGGAATCATTACTTCTTAAAACCATGTTTGCTTTGCCTGACATGGAAAATGTTGACTCAGTTACGATTGATAAATCTGTTGTTAAGGGTAAAACAGAACCTATTATTACATATTCAAAAAACAAATCTACGAGTGCAGCATAGATTTTCCTTGCAATAATCTTTTAAGTAGCCATATTGGCGCAGCATAGATTTTCCTTGCAATAATCTTTTAAGTAGCCATATTAAAGACATGAGTTCAGAGAATAAAAAACCGCTTTTACCACTTAGGGATATAGTTATTTTTCCCTCGATAGTCGTGCCTCTTTTTGTAGGAAGAAAGAAGTCTATTAAGGCTTTAGAAGAAGTAATGAAATCTGATAAATCAATAATTCTTGTCACCCAAAAAAACTCAGAAATAGATGATCCTGGTATAAAGGATATATTTTCATGCGGATGTCTTAGTAAAGTGCTTCAATTATTAAAGTTACCTGATGGAACAGTTAAAGTTCTAGTCGAGGGTTTGGCTAGAGTTAAAATACTAGAAGTAGAAGATGACAGTAAAAAGTTTTTAAGTTGCAAAACTCAAATTATAGAAACAGAAAAAGAGAATGAAGAAAGTAAAGCATTTGCATCAAATCTAATAAAAAAATTCGAAAAATTATCTAGTTTAAATAAAAAAGATGTATCTGATTTTACAAAAGGCTTAAAATCTTTAAAAAATGCAACTCAGTTAGCGGACAATATCTGTTCAAATCTAAACATCCAGATTTCTGAAAAACAAGAACTACTTGAAATGACTGATCTGAAAAAAAGATTAGAAAAAATTTACGAAATTATAGAGAAAGAAACAAGCGTTATAAGCATGGAAAAAAGGATTAGAGGAAGGGTTAAAAATCAGATGGAAAAAACCCAAAGAGAGTACTATCTAAATGAACAGTTAAAGGCAATCCAAAAAGAACTTGGTGAGATAGAGGATGGTAAAGATGAAGTGTCTAATCTTAGCAAAGCTATAGTTAAGGCAAAAATGCCAAAAGAAGCTCAAAACAAGTGTATGGCTGAACTAAAAAAATTAAAGGGAATGAGCCCTATGTCAGCAGAGGCTACAGTTGTCAGAAATTATCTAGATTGGATGATAGATTTACCTTGGAGTAATAAAAGTAAAATTATAACAGATTTGAATTTAGCACAAAAAGTTTTAGATGAAGATCACTATGGTTTAGAAAAAGTTAAGGAAAGAATAATAGAATATTTAGCTGTCCAAAAAAGAATAGAAAAACTCAAAGGACCTATACTTTGTTTAGTTGGACCACCTGGAGTTGGTAAAACATCTCTTGGTAAATCAATAGCAAGAGCGACAGGAAGAAAATTTATTAGAATTTCTTTGGGTGGAATAAGAGATGAAGCTGAAATTAGAGGTCATAGGAGAACTTATATTGGTTCTTTACCTGGAAAAATTATTCAAATGATGAAAAAAGCAGGAAGCAATAATCCATTATTTTTATTAGACGAGATTGATAAAGTAGGAAGCGATTATAGAGGAGATCCTTCCTCTGCATTACTAGAGGCATTAGATCCAGAACAAAATAAAACATTTAACGACCATTATTTAGAAGTTGATTATGACTTATCAGATGTTCTTTTTGTAACTACTGCTAATACATTAAACATTCTTCCTCCTTTGTTAGACAGGATGGAAATAATAAGAATTCCAGGTTACACAGAAGATGAAAAAATTAATATTTCACAAAAATTTTTAATACCTAAACAAAGTGAGAATAACGGACTAAAAAAAGATGAATGGGAAATTTCAGAAAAGGTAAACAGAAAAATAATAAGAGATTATACAAGAGAATCTGGTGTCAGAAATTTAGAAAGAGAACTTTCAAAAATTGCAAGAAAGATGGTTAAAAAAATAGATGCAAAAGAGAAGATAAGCAAAACAGTTTCTGAAGATGATATCAGTGTTTATTTAGGCATTAAAAAATTTAATTTTGGGGAAATGGAAAAAGAAAATAAAATTGGTGTTGCTACAGGTTTAGCTTGGACAGAAGTTGGAGGAGAGATCCTAAAAATAGAGTCTGTTAATATGCCAGGTAAAGGAAAAATGCAGATTACAGGAAAACTAGGAGAAGTTATGCAAGAATCAGTAAAAGCTGCAAAATCTTATGTTAGATCAAAATCTTTAGAATATGGAATAACACCTCCTTTTTTTGAAAAAAAAGATTTCCATGTACATGTACCAGAGGGAGCAACACCTAAGGATGGCCCTTCAGCTGGTATAGCTATAGTTACATCAATTATATCTTCAATAACTGGAGTCCCTGTGAATAAAGATGTAGCTATGACAGGAGAAGTAACATTAAGGGGAAATGTTCTTCAAATAGGTGGTCTTAAAGAAAAATTATTAGCTGCCCATAGAGCTGGAATTAAGACAGTTTTAATTCCAAAGGAAAACATAAAAGATTTAGTAGAGATACCAGAAATTATTAAAAAAAGTATAAACATTATTCCAGTTAACACTATAGATGAAGTTTTAAAGTCTGCTCTAACGAAAACACTAAAACCAGTAGAATGGGTTGAAATCGAGCAGGCTGCTAGCAAAAATAAAGAAAAATCCGAAGTTACAAGCAGACATTAATTTTAATAAATTAATCAATCCATCTCTTATATTTTTCTAAATTTTTAACAAGATATTCAGGCAAAATATCTTTATTTGCATTTTCTAACTTATTTTTTTTTTCAAATCTGTTTTTATCTTTATCTGAAAAGTGATCATAAAAAACTAATTTATTTTTAATAAATTTTTCCATATCTTTTTCTGAATATTTAGTTTCCTCGTAGTCTGGATGATGCGCAAAGTTGATCATTTTATTATGTAGGTCAATCGAATTCCTTATGTTGGTAAAATGCCAGCCTCCATTTTTAATTATTTCTAAATTTCTATATTTTTTTTTAGAAAAAACTGTATCTATTCTCCATAAAGGATATTTTTTTCCTTTTATATTTCTTAACCACTGAGGAGAAATAAAATATTTTTTTTTACAAGCTTTAGTACCATTCCATAAAAGCTTGGGATACAATAAATTTAATTTATAATAAAACATTTTTTGTTGAAATAAAAAAATCTTTTTATCTATTTTTTCAAAATTAGCTTTTTCTAAGTTAGGTATTTCATCAAGATCAGATATTAAAATAATATCTTCATCATTTAGCTTTTTTATACCTTGAGACAAACATTCTCTTTGGTAATTGTCTCTTAATAATCCATTATATATTTTTTTATTATTTTTTTCGTTTTCACTATCGTTGTTATTGATTTTTTTTAGATTTTCTGGCTCTTGTTCAATAAAAAAATATTCAATTTTTTTATTGAAATCTTTGAACTTTTCTGGATTAAAATTTCTTTTTTTGATTTTACCACTGTGAGTAAATTTACTCTCTGTTATAACAAATTTATCTACATATTTATCTAAAATGTTAAAACGAAGATCTAGCAAATCATCTTCATCATAATACATTAAGCAATCATATATTTTCATATATATTTGAACAAAATTTTAATTTAATATAATTAATAATTAAATACTAAAATTATGAGAAAAAAGATAGTTATCATTGGAGCTCTTGGATACATTGGTACTGAGCTTTGTAAGATTTACTCAGGATCAAGCTGGAATAATTCTGTGCTTGCTATTGATAGCAGATTTGTTTCAGAAAGAGTTTCTCAACTTAGGAATTGGAATATTGAATTTAAACAAGGTGGATTATTAGATCAGAATTTTTTAAAAAAAAATCTATTTGATGCTGATATTGTTTACCACCTAGCAGGAATTACTGATGTTGCTTATGTAAAAAAAGACTCTAATCCAGAACAAGATAAACAAATTAAAAGTATTGCAATAGAAGGAACAAAAAATGTTTTAAGATCTATACAAAACAAATGTAAATTAATTTTTCCTTCTACACATGTAATTTATGAAGGTTTAAAAGAAACAAAAAAAAATATAGAGGAAAATGAAAATCCTTGCCCAATCCTTGCTTATTCATCAAGCAAAGCTCAAAATGAGAAGGATATAAGAGAGTCAAAAAAAAATTATATAATATTAAGATTAGGATCTGTTTATGGGTATTCTACGGATACAATGAGAATAAACATAATGCCCAATTTATTTTCTAAAATCGCATCATTAAATGGAACCATTAGTTTGTTTTCAGGTGGGGAACAGATAAAAAGTTTAGTACCACTCATCGATGTTGTTAGATGCATGAAGTTTATGGGAGAAAATAAAGAAATAAACAATGAAACTTTTAATTTAACAAAGGATTCCGTAACAGTAAAAGAAGTTGCTGAAATATGTAAAAAAATAAACCCTAAAATGTCGATAAAAGTAACAGAAGATGAAACACCTAATTTAGGATACACGCTTTCAAATAAAAAACTTTTAAAAACCGGATTTAAATTTCTTTACAATTTAGAAGACTCAATTCGAGAGATGATAAATATTTGGTCGAAAAGAAATAGCAATGAAAATCTTGAGTATATAAAGAAAGGAGAAAAAGAATTTAAAGATAATAGAGGAAAAATAAGCAACTATGAATTACCTGAACCTATAAATTTAGTTGGTTATATAGACTCAAAAAAAGGCACAATAAGAGCAAATCATTTTCATCCGATTCAAGAGCAGAAAGTTTTATTAGTAAGAGGTCAGTTTATTAGTATTTATCAAGATTTACTAAATAAGAATTCTGCAAAGGTTACCCATGTTGTTAACGAGGGTGATTTGATTGTAACAAAACCAAATGTTGCACATACAATGGTTTTCACTGAAGATTCAATTTTTTTAAATTTAGTAAGAGGTGAAAGAGAACATGAAAACTATGGGATTACACATACTGTAAAACACATATTAGTTGATGAAAAAGAAAAAAAAATGTTAACTAATAATTATAAATTTTCATGTCGTTGTTGTACAAATAAAAATTTAAAAAGAGTCTTGTCATTAGGGTATCAACCACTAGCAAATAATTTACTTAAACAAAAGAATGCTGATTGCGAACTATATCCTTTAGAAATGAACTACTGCGATAATTGTCATAACTGTCAATTATCAGTAACTGTAGATCCAAAAAAAATGTTTTCAAACTATCTCTATTTATCATCTACTTCAAAATCTTTTAGAAGACATTTCCAAGATGCAGCTAAACAATATATAAAAGAATTCAAATTATCTAAAAATAAATCTTATATTATAGATGTTGGAAGCAATGATGGAGTCGCATTAAAACCCTTCAAAGATCTAAAATTTAATAAAATTTTGGGAATAGAACCTGCAAAAAATTTAGCTAAACTTGCTAATAAAAATAAAATAAAAACTTTTAATGGATTTTTAGAAAAGAAAAATCTCAAAAAAATTAAAAAAAATGCAGATTTAATTTTAGCATCAAACGTTTTTGCTCATTCAGACAATCTAAAGGAAATGGCAGAATGTATGTTAAAACTCTTAAGTAAAAAAGGTAGCATAATTATAGAAGTTCAGTACATACTAAACACTATTAAAGATCTAACTTTTGATAACATTTATCATGAACACTATAATTACTGGTCTCTTACATCACTTATCAATTTTTTTAAAAAGTTTGATGCCACTATATACAAAGCAGAGAGAATTAAAACACATGGTGGTTCCTTAAGGATTTACATAAAAAAAGGAAAAAAAAATAAAGTTGAAAAAAGTGTAAAAGAAATAATTATAATAGAAGAAAAATTTGGTATTAAAAATTATAAAACTTATGAAGATTTCGGAAAAAAAGTACAGAAAATTAAAGAAAATGTAAGAAAAAATATAAAAAATTTAAAATCTAATGGAAAACAAATTATTGGTTACGGATCACCAGCAAAAGCAACTACAGCGCTTAATTTTTTTGGTATATCAAAAGAGATAGATTTTATTGTAGAAGATAACAAACTAAAACATGGTAAATTTATACCAGGAGTAAAAATTCCTATAGTTAGTAAAAATAAAATTCAAGACAAAAACAATAATATTATTGTTTTAGCATGGAATTTTTACCAAGATATAAAAAATAATAACAGGGAACTATCTGATAATTTTTTTAGTATAAAGGATTTAGAAAACTAAATCATTTTTTTAAATACTTTTCGGCCTGTGAAATAATTTTTTCTGTACTTTCAGGAATGTCATCCAGTTTTATTTTTTTATTTTCAACTTCATTTACTAGTTTTAATTTTTTTTCTTCTTTCAACAATGTATCAATGGCTTCAAGAATATCTTTTACTTCGTATTTATTATTCATTTATAATTTTTTATAAAGTTTTTTGAAAAAAGTAAGGCTATCTGGGTTTGCTAAAGCTTGTAAATTATCAATTTTTTCTCCATGTATAGCTTTTTTAACTGCTAATTCAACAATTTTACCACTTTTAGTTCTAGGTATTTCTGGCACTTTTATTATTTTATAAGGGATATGTTTTGGCGAGCAATTTTTTCTAATGTTAGACTTAATTAAATCTATATCTTTTTGTAAAAGTTCATCTTTCATATTTAAAACTATAAATAATATAATTCTTACATCATCGTCCCAGCTTTGACCAACCACCAAACTTTCACGAACAAAATCAATATTTTCTACTTGTCTATATATTTCAGCAGTGCCTATTCTTACTCCTCCGGGATTCAATGTTGCATCAGATCTACCTAAAATAATAAAACCATTATTATTTGTTCTTTGAATAAAATCTCCATGATTCCAAATATTTTTATATTTTGAAAAATAAGCTTTTTTAAATTTTTTATATTTAGGGTCATTCCAAAATTTAATAGGCATTGTAGGAAAAGGTTTTTTTACAACTAATTCGCCTTTCTCATTTTTCTTTAAACTTTTTCCTTTATCGTT
>MDSW01147046.1_pt1 | contig 10237 bp, 9 predicted proteins | sample 811171 | NCBI WGS metagenome assembly MDSW01 (sample SAMN05326641, study PRJNA326480) | marine metagenome | isolation source: seawater | place: Atlantic Ocean: North West | collected 2012 | reverse complement strand
CTTTAAATCCAAACTTTTATTGGTAAAAATCTTGGATTTTTTTTATGATTGATGAAGAGTTTTTTGTTCAAAAGTTAGAACGGCATGAGACAAAAGATGTATTGGATTCCCATATTAATGGTGATTTAACAGTTGTTTGGAGAGACTGGGATAATATTATCAAAGATCATCCAAAAATGGTATATCTGAATACTGTAAATCCAGGTGAAACAAAAGGTCCACATCTTCATAAAAATAGAACAACGTATTTTTCTTGCGTACAAGGGGAAATAATTATTGTAGTTAGAAAGAATGATGGAGAGATTCATGAATTAAGATCAAACACTAGAGATCCATCATTGATATGTGTAAAGAATGGCACAGCAGCTGCTATCATAAACCCTACAAAAGAAATAGCAAAAGTACTTGTGCTAGCTGACATAGCATGGAAACCAAATGATAATGAAATGCAGAATGTTGATTTTCCAGGTTATGATTTTAAAAAATGGAAATAGTGTTGATTAATTAGAACAGATATAATTTTTGATATTTTTCTAATTTAATTTATTATTAAATTTTTCATAATTAATCTTAAGAATAATAATTTCATTTTTAAAATTATTATTTTCAGAATCAAAAACTTTCTCTAAATATTCATATTTATCATAATTTAACATTAAACGATCTAACATTAATGAACGATTATTTTCTGTTAAAACAATATGCGTGAGATTGAGTTCTTTTGAATTCAAAATATAATCTTCAATTGAATTATATTTTTCATGAGGAATTAGTTTTACATTTGATATTGGTTTTCCACGTTCATCAAGTGGAACCGAATTTGGCCAAAATGTTTCTAATGTTGCAAGTTTTAGATAAGAACCACCAGAATAATTATTAACACCATTTGCATCTTTTACAATGTCTTTAGTTATTTGATAAATTTCTGAATAGTATTGATGATCTGATTGTTCAAAATTTAATAAAACTATAGAGGACAAAAGTAAAATGGATAGAATTAAAATAAAAAATGTATTTTTATTTGAACTTTTGATTAGATTTAATCCATAAACAGAGATTACACAAAATATTGGGAATAGGATATAGAGATATCGTGTTTCTTGAAAATCTCGTCCATAGGCATAGATAGCAGGAAGAATAAAGAAAATACCAAAAAATAAAAGATAAAGAAGATTGGAATTTCTTGATTTTATTAAATTAAAGATTCCTGTAGGAATAAAAAATATGAAAATAGGGATTGATACAAGTCCTAAAAATTTTAACGTGTTGATAAGTGAAATAAAAATAAAACTCCTCTCTGTCTGAAATGAACCATTTACTTCAGTTTCAACTATAGAAGGGTATCTTTCAGGCATAGAAAATATTACAAGATGACTTGTGAAACCATCTATATCATTAGAATCAAGTCTAAGTGAAGCTACTGGCAATAAGATCAAGATGAAGATAAAGATGAACAGAGGAAATTTTACATAATAATTTTTTTCTTTATGAAATTTTATGAAAAAAATAACTGAGAGTGGTATTAGAAATAATAATGCTTCATATCTAGTAATAGATGCTAAACCTAGAAAGATAAATGCGATCAGATAAAATTTTGAATTTTTAGATAATGAAAAAAATAATACCAGAGTTATAAAAAAAAGAAATAATGATTCCGTAATACCTAATATGGAATTTTCCATTAATCTATGATTAAATCCGAATAGACCAGCACCAATTATTGCGTATTTTGATGAAACGAATTTTTTGCAAAGAAAGTAAATAGGTATAATTGTTAATGATGAAACGACAATACTTGTTATCCTTTGAACATTAACAAATGTCATTATATCAGATGTTTCAATTATAGAAAAAAGTGGCGATAGAAAAAGAGGCCATCCATCATTAGTTTTTAATATACCAATTGGAAATTGATTAGTTTTTGAAGTCTCTAATGCAAAAATAAGATAATCAATTGCATCCGTTTTGAAAGGTGTTTCAAATGGTAGAAAAAATAATCTAATAGAAATACTACTAATTACTAAAATTGATAAAAATAAGATGAAATTATTTTTTATATAATCATCTAATTTAGTCTCAGTAATCATTTTGAATCCAATTAATTTGAAGATTTACTAATAGTCTCATAAACATCAAGCGTTTTTTTACTCATTACTTTAGAATTTAATTCATCCATAACCATTTGATAACCTGTTTCTCCAAGATTATTCCTTTTTTCTGGATTTTGCAAAAGTTCTAAGATTAAATTAGATAATTCCATAAAGTTTTCTTGTTGAAATAATAATCCATTAATATTATTTTTTACAGTATACGGAATACCATCAGTATCAGTGCTTATGATAGTTTTTTTGAAAGCAAACCCCTCCAATGGGACTAATGGAGATAGTTCCCACCTAGAGGGAAGAATTAAAAATTCACATTCCCGGTAGGCATCTATAACATCAATTCGCTCAGGATTACGTATAACAGTAACAAAATTTTCTATATTTAGTTCATTGATCATTTTATACATTTTTTCTTGATAACCAAAATCAACTCCCATAATTACAAATTTTAAATTTTTAAGTTCTTGTCTATTTTTTAGAAGATTAATAGCACGTAATAAAATATCAATTCCTTTTGAATGACTAAATCTTCCTACAAATAAAATAAAATTATAATTTAAATTAAATTTTTCCTTGAAGTTTTTTTCAGATGGAATTAATGTTTGAAGATTTATTCCATTACTAATTATTTTAATTTTATTTTCATCTTTAAATTCCTTAAAAATATTTTTTTCATATTCATTTGGAACAGTGATAATTGTTGCTTGTTTTATAATGGATTTAATAATTGGGAATTGTATTTTATAAAAAAATTTTTTTAATGTACCGCTAGTTTCTAGGAAAGGGTGAGTTGTTAATCCACCTTGATCAGATATTACAAGTGGTATTCCCTTTTTTTTAGAAACTAAATATGCTATTAGTGATTGAAAACTTTTGATTCCCACTGTATGTATGACATCAGGTGAATCTTTTATTAATTGAAAATACATTCCTGGATTTACATAAAAAAGACTGTATCTAAGCCATACATGTGAACGTTTAATGAAGAAATTTTGAATTTTTTCTTTTTTTGGTAAATTTTTATTGAAAGTTGTTCCATCATTTGCGAAATCAAGGTTTGTTGTATATATCGTAACATTATGACCAAGATCAGATATCTCTCTTGCCAAATCCACACAAAGAAAAAGTATTCCTCCAAATTGTATAGCTGGTAAAGATGCAGGACAAACTAACGCAATTTTCATAAAATATTTTTTTTTTGAGGGTATATAGGATTCACTAGAGTTTTATCATTAATAGGAAGTGAAAAAAAGTTTATTCATATTTTATCATGAATTAGTATTCTAATTAATTTGAATACTTACAAAATGTTCTTCTGTTTTTGAGTTATATTCTTCTTATTGAATTACTTCCTCAATCAATTCGATCAGAGATTCAACTGATTTATCATTATTTAGATTTTCTAAGGTGTGTTTCCTTCCATTATTTGCAATTTTCTCCCATAACGGATCATTTGGATTTGAAAGAAATTCTTCAAATTTATTTTTGTAGTTTTTTTCATTTATGAAGATTGCATTTTCATAATCTTTAAAGCCTAAAATTTCTGCATCATCATTTTTATTTGAAACTTCCATGAATGTTAAACAACCAGCAGCTGTAAGTTCCAAATGTTTAATCACAGCGTAATAAGTCGATGCAGCAATTGCACTTTTGTAACTAGAAATGTATGATGGATAGTCTTTATGAATATACGAACCTCCTTTCATGCCTGAATAATCTACATATGACAATTCATTACACATAGTTCTTAGTTTGTAAAAATGCCAAGTTGATTTTCCAGGATTTAATATCTTATTTGCAATTCTAGATTTTAATTTAATATTTCCAACATTACCCGTATTTAGAATTTTATTTGATATACGTTCAGAAAAAGGTTTTATTGATTCATACAATGATGATTCCAATCCTGCAAAAATTAATTTAAATTTTATTTCCTTTGGATAAAATTTATGTACATAATCAGGAGTCATAGGACCAAAAAGATATTTTATTTGATGGGATTCATGTATGTTTAATCTTCCATATTTTTTTATTGTATGAGGATCTCCGGTTCTAGATATTACAGGAATTTTTGTTTCATTGATACCTGATAGTTCAGCTGGAATATGTGGTAGTCTATTATCAGGCAATAATATAACATCAAATTTATTTTTAAGAGATTTTGTATCAAATTTTTCTTTAGAAATAAAAAGTTCTACATCTAATTTCTTATTTCGGGCTAATGCATGTTTAAAGAAATAATATAAAGTATTATCTCTATAATCTGGTGACATGAATTTGAATTCTTCTGTGTAAATTACTGCAATTCTAATCTTATCAACCAATGAATACTCCTTTCAAATTAAGTAATTAAAATTCTTTTGTTTATTCAATATTCTTTTTGAAGAAATTCCAATCTTCAGTTTCTTGCCAAGATTTATTTTTAAATTTTCTAGAATTAACAAAATCAGATAATTCATTTTGTATCTGTAATAATTGTTCTTTTTCGGTTCCTGATAGTGGTTTATCATCAGAATTATACAATTTTTTAGTAAGTTCTAGATTAAGTTTAATCATCATTTCAGTATTTACTAATATTCTCATAAGATATGGATTAGTTTCATAATAGATATCTACTTCAGCTTTTCTAGCAGAACTTCTTTTCCAATGCGCATATCCAATTAGTATAAGAGTTGGGATTCCAATTGATACGGTAATTAAAGCATATTGAATAAAACTTGGGAATATGGGTTCTAAAAATGGATATCTTTCAATCGCAAGGAAATATGTTACAGTAAGAGTATTAACACTAGCCATTACAAATGTAAGATAATTTGCCCAACCTTGTCTTAGATAGAACCATCCCCTAAAACCTAGATATTTTTCTTTCACAATTATTCAATAGAATTTTTTTAAGTATATCAAGCTCACTATGCAAATTTATGAAATGATAAATAAGTAATTATTTGTCATATTATAATGAAGATAGGTATTATTTCGGATACACATGATGATTTTGAAGCAACAAATCACGCAATAGATATTTTTGAGAATAATTCTGTGGAAGCAGTAATTCATGCAGGAGATTTCATTGCTCCACCAATAATTACTGAATTCAAAAGATTAACTGATAAGAATGTGAAATTCTATGGAATTCTTGGGAACAACGACGGAGAGAAAAGAGGGTTAAAAAATACATTTGAGGAAATTGGCGGAGAGTTTTTAGGAGAATTGGGTAAGATAGAGATTGATGGACTAAAATTTGGCATTTATCACGGTGTTGATCTAAAAAAGAGAGAGAAAATGTGCACTTCAGGAAAATTTGATGTGTGTATTTTTGGCCATTCGCATTTACGTGAACCAGAAAATGAAAATTTGAAAATTATTGGAGACACAATTGTTTTCAATCCTGGGAACGCTCACAGATCATTTGAGTTAAAATACTTAAAAAAAGAATATTTTCGAAAATCATCTATAATAATTTTTGATACTAAATCAAAAAAATTTGAATTTTTTGATTTAGAGTAAATCTGATTTTTCTAGAATAGATTTATCTTTAACACAAAGAATGTTGATTGTTTGATTTTCAGGATCAAGATTTAATAATTGATTTTTATCTACACGGAAAAAATTATTTTTCTTAAAGTCTGGATAATAGATCTCAAAATCATTTTGATGTAAAATGTCAATTATATCAGCAGGATTACAATCACTAATTTTTGCAGATTCTTTATCCCATTCCATCAATATTTTAAGATCAGGATTCTGGAGTAATTTTTTTGCACTTTGTAAAACAATCAATTCAGGTCCATCAACATCAATTTTCATAAATGAGATTTTTTCTAATATTTTATGTTCTATTAGATATCCATCAAGATCAGTCGTTCTAACTTCAACGGGTTTCTGAAATGTGTATGTATCAAGATAATCATGGTGTTCATTTTCATTTTTGATATATCTCAAACCTGCAATCGTATCATTCCTTGAAAAGAATTTTGGTGTCACATCTTTCGACATTATTGCACTGTTTTCTATTGTTGTATTCCTATAATCATTTAGAGACAGATTAGTAGCAAGTATTTTGCATCTTCCTTCTTTTGGTTCAAATGCAATTACTTTACCAGAATCTCCAACAGATCTTGCAAAAATAAGTGTGAAATAACCAATTGCCGCACCTACATCAATAACATAATCACCTTTATGAATAATCTTTTCAACCGCAAGAGTGTCAAGTTCTCCATATATCCCGTGTGTAGAATAATCTGCAAATCCATTTTTAGGAAGATGCATTTTATGACCATGAACAATTACTTCAGATGAACGAAATGATTTTTCAGCAAGATTTAGTGTTTTCCGGATAAATTTTTTTTTTCCATATCCACGACCTTGACTTAATTTTGCTATTGTTTTCAGATACAGAGGTAAAAAAATTCTTAGAATTTTCATGTTATTTTCTAAGTATACAAATTTTATTTAACATATAATTCATCATAAATTAATTACTTTCGGGTTATTATCATATTAGAGTCATTAACTAAATAATCTATATTATTTTTTTCTAACGATCCTAATGCATCAATTGGAGTACAAACAATTGGTTCTTCATGATTGTTAAAACTTGTATTTACAAGATTTGGGATTTCTGTTCGTTTAAAATATTGTTTTAAAATTTTATAATACAAGTCAATTTCAATATTTTCATCAATAATTTGTGGTCGTGCAGTTTCATCTACATGTACTACAGCTGGACTAATTTTTTTCATATTATCAGTACAATTGTAACATGTAGTCATGAATTCTAAATTTTTATCATTTTCATCATAATCATGATACATTTCATTTGCCATTTCTTTAAGTGTAAATGGAGCAAATGGCATGAATTCAGTTCTATTCAATCTTTTATTGACAATTTTATTTATATCAGGATTTGTAGCCTGCATTATAATACTTCTGGCACCTAAAGCTCTAGGACCATATTCCATTCTACCACAAAATAATCCAATTATTTTATTTTCTAACAAGAGATCAACAATTTTGTTAACGAATTCTGTGTCATCATCAAATTTTTCAACATTATATTTTGATAAATCAATATCCCAATCATATTTTGGACCTAGATACATATTATTACATGTGAAAGTATTGATTCCATTTTTTAATGCGGTTGCAATTACGGAACCAAAACTTATTCCACCATCCCCCATTTCAGGAAATACATAATAATTTTTGAGAATACAGTTTTCTCTAATTCTTTGATTAAGTTTAACATTTGCAAAGATCCCACCTGCTAAACATAGATTTGAATTTTTAGGAATAAAGAAATGTATTATGTCTAAAATTATTTTTTCAAGAACAAATTGTGTTGCAAAAGCAATATCCTCTTTACTATAAACAGAACATATTTTTTTAAGATGTTCTAAATTGTTGGGTTTGTTGTAGGGGAAAAAATCTTTTGAGACAATTATTTCACCATTATCAAAATTTATCATATTAAACAAATCATCAATCAAATTAGTTTTTTTCCCAAATGCGGCTAATCCAGTAACTTTTCCTTCATGCCTATGAGGAGTAAATCCCAAAATATGAGTAATTTGTCCATACAAGAATCCTAAGCTTTGTAACTCAGAAAATGTCTTAAAGCGTTCTAGTTGATTATTATTACTTTTCCAAATAACAAGACTTTGTAAATCCCCTCTACCATCAGCAGTGATTACAAAAGAATTATTGAATTTAGACATATAGTACGCACTACATGCATGTGCAAAATGATGATCAACATATTCTATACTTGCATTTGGAAATAATTTTTTTATGTTTAAATGAAACTCACTACTAATCTCATAATCAACTGAGATTGATGTGTGTAATCTATCAATGGCTTTCTCAATTCCAAAATTTGTGTTAGCTGTATGAAAGAAACTTTCAATTGCTTCAAAAGGGGGTTTTGTATATCCACCATAAGCAATAGTGTCAATATCATCATATTGGACTCTACAAAATTCTAAACAATTTTTTATAGATTCTATTGGAAATGACCTCGTAAATTTTTCTCTGGTGAATCGTTCTTCAGCAGAAGCATAGATAATCTGATTATCTTTTAATAGTGTTACACCAGAATTGTGTGCGTTAAAAATTCCTAATATGTACATCTAGATTACCTTATTTGTTCCAAATTTAATGAGTTATTCATTATTACTACTATCTATAATAATTCAAGTAAAAATATTACTGATTTTCAATATCAGATTTTTCTGATGGATTATTTTCTAGAAGAATATCATGATTAATTTTTCCTTCAATTTTGTGAGTTTTAACATACCAATCAATTGTTTCACGTAAACCAGTTTCTAGATCATATTCTGGCTCCCAGCCCAATAATTCTTTAGCACGAGTATTATCTAATGCTCTAGATACTGCACCGGTTGGTTTGGAAGTATCAAATGAAAGTTCTTTTGGTTCCCAGCCCAATATTTTGAATATCATTTTTGCAACCTCCACCATTTTGTATCTATCTCCTGTTCCAAGATTTACAGGAGTCATGTCCGAAATTTTTTCAGCACATAAAACAGTTCCACTAACAATATCTTTTACATATGTAAAATCTCGTTCTTGTTGACCATTACCCCAAATCTCATACGGATCCATATGTTCAACAGCCTTGTAAATCAGTGCAATAATTGCATGGGTTTCATTTTCACGTGGACCGTATGCTGTAACAAATCTAACAGGACACCCTTTTAGTCCGAATTGTTTATTGAAAGCATTCATTTGTACTTCACTCATTAATTTTGCCCAACCATATTCTATGTCAGCACTAAGATAGCTATCTAAGTCAGTGGTGTTAGAATCTTTTTCAGTAAGCTTATAGGTTGAACCAACATCTTTCTGTAATTCAGTTGGATAAACACATGCACTACTAGAAAAAATTACTTTTTCAACATTTGTATCAGAACACGCTTCAAAAACATGATGATCAACTGCAAAACTTGAACATACATCTGCAGGATGAGTAGTAATGTATCCACGTCCACCATGATCTGCAGCAAGATGAAAAACAATTTCTTTATCTTTGAATATACTTCGTGCTTCAGATTTTGAATTATATTCTAAATCAGTTCTTATGAAACTAATTTTATCTTTTGAGTTTTGTAAATTATCAATTTTTCCAGTACTAAGATCATCAGCTACAGAAACAACTGCACCTAAGGATACTAATTTATCAACAAGATGACTTCCAATAAAACTAGCACCACCTGTTACAAGAACAGTTTTTTCAGCCCAAAAATTAGAACTCAAATTTATACCTCATAGTGATTTACAACGATTCTAGTGTCTACAAAAATCTTTCCATGAATGACTACTCTTTTATCAGAGTTTTGATTTTGGACGTGACATACAGTAGTTCTTTATCTGAAATATTTGTGGTAGATGGCAACCATAATCCATGTTCATAAAGGTAATTACTATTTTTAAAATTAGATTTTTTTGATTTGTATAATGGTTGTTGATGTAATGGTCTATAGAATCTTCTTGCTTGAATACCATTTTTTCTAAGTTTTTGGATTAAAGTATCAGGATTTTTTACCAATATGTCAATATACCATTGAGGAGAATCCTGAAAGAAATCTATTTCTTTTACATTTTTCAATTCATCCTTAACAAGTTTATACATTTTATTGAAACGAGTTAGTCTTTTTGGTAGTTTTTTCAGTTGTGTCAATCCAAATGCAGCCTGAATTTCAGTAAATTTCGAATTAATTCCCCAAAATTCAAAATGATCACTCATGGGCTTTAGATTTTGTCTGTCATTTCTACCTAAATCCTTCAGTCGGCTCAAAATATCAAATGTTTTTTTATCATCACAACATATTGCACCTCCCTGGCCACTAGTTGTAATATGTTTAGTACTTGCAAAAGAATAACAGCTAATGGAATTTTTTGTATGGTGAGATATTGCTTGTGCACAATCTTCTAAAATTTGAGTGGATCCTAAACGTCCATTTGAATGAACTACAAATTTTGGTTTTTCACTAGAAACAAGTGATCCATTTTTAGATACATCACGTAATACCGGAGAAATTCCTGCTTGAATACATGCATTTCCAACAAAGATTCCGGCATAATCAGGTATGTTAATTTTCTTTGGTGCATTT
>MDSW01001772.1_pt1 | contig 10237 bp, 7 predicted proteins | sample 811171 | NCBI WGS metagenome assembly MDSW01 (sample SAMN05326641, study PRJNA326480) | marine metagenome | isolation source: seawater | place: Atlantic Ocean: North West | collected 2012 | reverse complement strand
GATGATTATAGAAAAGTTTTCTCCTGCATTATATAGTTCCTTGGGGATTTTTCTACCTCTTATTGCTGTAAATTGTGCAATTTTAGGTGGTTCATTATTTATGCAAGAGCGTGATTATTCTACTATTATTGAAGCTACTGTATTTGGACTTGGATCTGGTGTTGGTTGGTTTTTAGCAATTGTTGGTATTGCTGCTATTAGAGAAAAGATAAGATATTCAAATGTACCACCAGCGTTAAGAGGGCTTGGTATTACGTATATAATAACTGGTTTAATGGGGATAGCATTTATGAGTTTTATGGGGATTAAATTATAATGTCAAAGAAAAATCAAGTATGATATCAGTTGAAACAATAACAATTTTAAGTAGTATAGTAGTATTTCTTTTGGTTATATTTATTCTGGTTGGCCTTCTATTATTTGTCAAAGCCAAATTATCTCCTAGTGGAAAAATAACAATTAAGATTAATGGTGAGAAAGAATTGGTTGTTGATGGTGGAGGTACTTTGCTTTCTGTCTTATCAAATGAAGGAATTTTCTTGCCTTCAGCATGTGGAGGAGGTGGAACTTGTGTGCAATGTACTTGTCAGGTTAATAGTGGTGGTGGTGGCATTCTTCCAACTGAAGAGCCTCATTTTTCTAGAAAAAAGATTGCCGAGAATTGGCGTCTAGGATGTCAGGTAAAGGTTAAAGAAGATATGGATATTACTATTCCTGAAGAGGTTTTTGGCGTAAAAGAATGGGAGGCTACTGTTGTTTCAAATTATAATGTTGCTACTTATATCAAGGAGTTTATTGTTGAGATTCCTAAAGATATGGAGTATTTAGCTGGTGGGTATATTCAAATAAAAATTCCGGAAGGAGAGGTCCAATATGCTCAGATGGATGTTACCGCTCATCCAACCGATCACCCTGGAGAACCAGATAAATTCGAAAAGGATTGGTCAGAAGGACCATATGCTATGAGAAATCTTGTTATGAAAAATGATGAGGAAGTTGTTAGAGCATATTCAATGGCATCATATCCTGCAGAAGGAAGAAGAATTATGCTTAATGTTAGGGTTGCGGCACCACCTTGGGATAGGGGTAAGAATACTTGGTCAGATATTAACCCCGGAATTGCATCATCTTATATTTTTGGATTAAAAGAGGGGGATAAGGTAACAATTTCAGGGCCATATGGTGAATTTTTTATAAATGATACTGATGCTGAGATGTTATATATAGGAGGGGGAGCTGGGATGGCACCTATGCGCTCACATTTATATGAATTATTTAGAACTATTAAGACAGGAAGGAAGGTCACTTTCTTTTATGGAGGAAGGTCAAGAGCAGAACTTTTCTATATACATTATTTTAGAGATCTTGAGAAAGATTTTCCGAATTTTAAATTTCATCTAGTACTATCTGACGCATTGCCTGAAGATAATTGGGTTGAGAAGAAGAATCTAGATGATTCTGAAGGAGATGGATTTTCTGGTTTTGTTCATCAAATAGTTATTGATAAATTCTTATCTAATCATGAATCTCCTGAAGATATTGAACTGTATTTTTGTGGGCCACCACTAATGAATCAGGCGGTTCTAAAAATGGCTGATGATTGGGGTATTCCTGATGAGAATGTGCGATTTGATGACTTTGGAGGATAAAGTATCTTTTTCTTGTAATATAATTTATCTTTTTTGAGAGGGTCATCCATTTTATTAAAATGAGCAAGATATTTTATTTTTTTATTCCATTTTTTCTTTCATGTTCACATGGTGACAATGCCGTCTTAGTAGCTAATTCGGGAGAGGCTCAGGGGAGTTACTATCATATTAAGTATATGTCAAGTTATGGTGAAGATTACCATTTGCAAATTGATAGTATATTACAAGAAGTTGACAGCTCTCTTTCTGTTTATAAGAGTTACTCCTTGATTTCAAGGCTAAATAGTGGTGAGAAGTTACTTGTAGATACTTTATTTAAGTCAGTGTTCTTAGCAGCTCATAAGGTATTCTTAGAGAGTGAAGGGAATTTTGATTGTTCAGTTTCTCCTCTAGTGAATGCTTGGGGTTTTTACAATAATAATTTAGAGGATTCGCTAATACTTGATTCTTTAATGGTGTCATCTATTTTAGAAAATATCGGTTTTCAGAGAATTAGAATAATAGAAGATTCATTAGTTGTTCCAGTGAAAATGAGTTTGGATTTTAATTCAATAGCACAAGGATTTACAGTTGATTTGATTGCTGAATATCTAGAAAATAAAGGTATTGATAACTATTTGATTGAAGTTGGAGGGGAGCTTTTAGCTAGGGGGAGGAATGATGAAGATAATATCTGGCGTATTGGTGTTGATAAGCCTTCAGAATATATTGATTCTTCTGAACGCTTTCAATTTATATTAGATTTAGACAATAAGGCATTAGCTACTTCTGGTAATTATCGTAAATTTTATGAAAAGGATGGAGTCAAGTATTCCCATGTTATTAATCCTTCTACAGGTTTTCCTGCTCAGAATAGATTATTGAGTGTTACTGTCATACATGATAATTGCATGTTAGCTGATGCTTATGCTACTGCATTTATGGTAATGGGTCTAAAGAAAACAAAAGAATTTGTTGCGAAAAATACTGATATCGAGATATATTTGGTCTACACATCCAGAGATGGGAATTGGAAAACATATATTAGTCCAAGTATGTTAGAAAGGATTATTAACTAGAATTGTTAATTTTTACATTTCTCTTCTGGTTTTGCACCACATATTCCACAGGATTCTCCTTCTGTATTAAGTAAAGGATTCTGGCTAGAACATGTTCCTGAGAATGTGCCATTCTTTTTTGCTAATATTTTTATTCCTATACCGCTAAAAACAAAAGTTAACATGCAGATAGTTATCATAAATATTGTTAAGAAGTTCATGTATAATAATTTTTGTAAAATTAAGATAAAAGCTAGTAATAATTAAGTTTGTTTGGTAAAAATTTAAAATGGAGCATAAAATAAAATCATTTGAGAGGCTACTCATCATTATGGATGAGCTGAGAGAGAAATGTCCTTGGGATAGGAAACAAACAATGGATAGTCTTCGTTATTTAACTATTGAAGAGTTGTATGAGCTTTCTGATGCAATATTAGATAAGGACATGGACGAAATCAAGAAAGAACTTGGGGATCTCTTGTTGCATATCGTTTTTTATTCCAGAATTGCATCAGAGAGTAATAATTTTGACATATCAGATGTTATTAATTCAGTTTGTGATAAACTTATTCATAGGCATCCTCATATTTATGGAGATGTTAATGTTAAAGATGAGAAGGAGGTGAAGAAAAACTGGGAAAAATTAAAATTAAAAGAAGGTAAAAGTTCTGTTTTGGAAGGCGTTCCAAAGTCTTTGCCTGCAATTGTCAAAGCCTTCAGAATTCAGGAGAAGGTAAGGGGGGTTGGTTTTGATTGGGAAGATAAGTCCCAAGTATGGGACAAGGTGTTGGAAGAGATAGAGGAACTGAAAATTGAATTGAAAAAAGGGGATAATGATAAAATAGAAGCAGAATTTGGTGATGTGCTTTTTGCTTTGACTAACTATGCTCGTTTTATCAATGTAAACCCTGAGGATGCATTAGAACGTACTAATAAAAGATTCATAAAACGTTTCCAAATTATGGAAAGAAAAATAAATGAAGAAGGATTAGATCTATATGATATGAGTCTGTCGGAAATGGATGTGTATTGGGAGCAAGCTAAAAAAGTTTATCTTTCTTCTCATTAGTCTCTCTAATTTTACACTTAAATAATGTATTTTTGTTTTTAATTAAATGGCAATGATATCGTATGAGTTAAAAAACGAAATTGTCTGAAAATAACCTATTAATAAGAACTTATAAATTTATGAAATTTTTTTTACCGTTTATTTTATTAATTATCTTTATTACGTTTTCTTCTGCTCAAGAGAGATGTGGAACAGAATTATATACTATCCAATTAATGGAAAAATATCCTGACTACAAAAAAGCAAGAGAGAAAGTAAATATGCAGACTCAGCAGTGGATAAAGAATAATCCTAATTATCGTCCAAAGAACATTATTACTATTCCTGTTGTTGTACATGTAGTATATAATACAAGTGCTGAAAATATATCAGACGCTAGGATTTTATCACAGATTGATGTTTTAAATGAAGATTTTAGGAGAACAAATAGTGATGCATCTTCTACTCCTTCAGTATGGCAAGGAATTGCAGCAGATTGTGAGATTGATTTCTGTCTTGCTACTATTGACCCTAATGGGTCTGCTACAAATGGGATAACTAGAACTAGTACATCTCAGACTTCTTTCTCTATTAGTAGTGATAATGTAAAATCAACTTCAAGCGGAGGTATTGACGCATGGCCAAACGAAGATTATCTAAATATATGGGTATGCGACCTAGGTGGCGGACTTTTAGGCTATGCAACTCCACCATGGGGGAATTTAAGTGATGAAGATGGAGTTGTAATTGGGTATAAATATTTTGGAATTAATGGTCCAGGAGCAGGAGCGTATAATAAGGGTCGCACGGCAACCCATGAGGTTGGTCACTGGCTTAATCTTGAGCATGTATGGGGAGATTCTAATTGCGGAAACGATCAGTGTAATGACACTCCTACTCAACAATCATCTAATTATGGGTGTCCAAATTTCCCTTCTACTTCAAACTGTAGTGGTAATGGAGTAAATGGTGATATGTATATGAATTATATGGACTACACTAATGATGCATGTATGAATTTGTTTACCGAGAATCAGAAATCAAGAATGATCTCTGCGATTAATCAATATAGACCAAATCTATTAAATCATAATCTATGTAGTGGAAGTACTAATCCTAGTTCATGGAATTGTATTAATGATGAATGTATCGATCCTGGTGATGGAAGTGGTCTTTATAGTACTTATAATACTTGTTTTTCTGAATGTGAGTGTTCTGGAAATGTTTCTTCAATAGTAGAAGGTTTTCAAGGATTTTCATTGCCAAATGGGTGGTCAGTTGATAATCCTGATGGTAGTGAAACATGGGTGGTTAACTCAAATTATGGATATAATAGTAGTAGCTCAATATTTATTGAGAATTCAATTTATTCAGCTAATGGACAATATGACGATCTTAATTCACCGATAATGAATTTCACAACTGCAAGTAGTATTAGTTTAAGTTTTGATTATGCATATTCTTTATGGACAAATCCTAATTCTTCACAGAATTGGTCTGACACTTTAATTGTTCTAGCTTCTTCTGATTGTGGGTTAACTTGGCAGAAGGTCTGGGAAGAAGCTGGTGCTAATCTAGTTACGACAACTCCAATTTATAATGAATTTGAGTGGTATCCAAACAATAATAATGATTGGCAATCTATAAATATAGATTTAAATGCTTATTCTAATCTTAATGGGGTGATTATTAAATTTAGAAATGTAAATCAATATGAGAATAATCTTTTCTTGGATAATATTAATATCAGTTCTAATGCTACTACAGAGATAAATGAGCTAAGTTCTGATAATATAGAAATTTATCCAAATCCAGCCAATGAAGATCTTTATGTTATTCATAATGGTTTAAAAGAAATTTATACTGTTTTAGGTGAGAAATTATTTGAAACTTATGACAGTAAAATTAATATTTCAGCGTTAGCCAAAGGGATTTATTTTATAGAAGTAGAGAATGTTGTTATTCGATTTATTAAAGAGTAATTAAAAAAAGAAGTACAATGAAAATACTAACAATAATATTTTTTTTCTTATTCTTAGGACAGTGCAGTTTTGCTCAATCTTCCTTTAATGGTTTTGCATTATATAATGCGCAAGGGTCTAATACAACTTATCTAATGGATGAGAGCCTGGAGATTGCTCATGAGTGGGTTATGGATACAGAATGTAATTATACTGTTGCTTTAAAAAAGAATGGAAATCTTATTAGAGGAACCAAAACAAATACAAGTATTTTTAGTAATGGAAATATTGCTGCATCAGGAGGAAGAGTGCAGGAGATAGCTCCAGATGGTTCTATTGTATGGGATTACATTTATACAAGTAGTGAGTATGTAAGTCATCATGACTTGACTTTAATTGGTGATAATGTTTTACTTACTGCTTATGAGAAAAAGAGTTCTTCAGAGTTAAATGCAGCAGGTTATAACAATGCTAATTCAGAAAAGTGGCCTACACATTTTGTTGAGTTGGAACCAGATGGTAATGGAGGAGCAAATATTGTTTGGGAATGGCATATTTGGGACCACTTATGTCAAGATGTGGATCCTACTAAACCTAATTATGTTGCTGATATTTCTGATCATCCAGAGCTTATTGATATCAATATGATAACTGGAGGTGGTGGTCCTGGTGGTGGCGGTGGTGATTGGTTTCATGTAAATGGGGTTGACTATAATGAGGATTTAGATCAGATTGTATTTTCATCACGTTTTGCCTCGGAGATTTATATTATTGATCATTCTACAACAACTGCTGAGGCAGCTTCACATACTGGGGGGAATTCTGGCATGGGTGGCGATATCCTCTATAGATGGGGTAATCCATCAAATTATGATATGATAGGTGCTCAGATTATTGATAATGCAGTTCATGATCCAAGGTGGATTACAGATGATGGTAGGCCAAATAGTGGTTTTTTACAAATATTTAATAATAGTGGTGTGAATAATAACACCTCTGCAATTGATGGTATTGAAACTCCTTGGGATGCTGTAACAAGCAAATACTTGAGAACGCCAGGTCAGGCATTTGAACCTTTCTCATATACCACAAGATATGAATGTGGTTTTGGCTCCTCATCTGGTCAATCAGCTTCTGATAGAATGTCTAATGGCAATATATACGTTAATGCTTCTGGAGGTCAAGGAGGTGCAGGGGTAATGTATGAGGTAGATGCTTCAGGGAATCTTGTTTGGGGGCCATATAATGCTGATTCTCAGAAAGGATTTAGATATGAATGTGATTACCCTGGGATTATTGCATTAGGACCTTATATGATGAATACTGCAACTACATCATGTTTTGATCCTGCTTCATTAGATAATCTTCCTTCATATGACTTGCAAGTTTATCCAAACCCAACAAATTCAGATATTATTCTTGAGTTAAATTCTTTTAAGTCATCTAATATTACAGTTTCAGTGTGCAATTCAATAGGAAAAGAGGTTGTTAATAAGTACATAAAAGATAATTCTGGTTTTATTCAAGAAAAACTTAGTTTCTTGAATTACCCGAAAGGAATATATTTTCTTAATATTATAACTGATGATGGCTTGGTGTCTACTAAAAAAATATCTTATATTAATTAATGTATAGGCTATTTGTAATATCTCTTATTTTCATATCTCCTTTCAATTTATTTTCTCAGAATAATTTTTATGATATTGATACTATAAGGGAAGTCCGTTTGTATTTTTATGAGGAAAATTGGGATGCCTTGTTGGATAGTTTCTTTATAGTTGGGGATAATGATAGGGCTCTTGCAGATGTAATTATTGATGGTTATAGTTATGATAGCGTAGGAGTTAGGTATAAAGGTTTTAGTTCTGTTAGTATTAATCGTTTAAAGAATCCATTTAATCTAAAGTTAGATTATATAATTGAAGGACAGGCTCATCAAGGAATAGATAAACTTAAACTTGCTAATGTTTATCAGGATCCTTCTTTTATTAGAGAGGTTCTTACCTACGAAATAGCGGCAGATTATATGCCATCACCTAAGGCAAACTATGCTAATGTGTATATTAATGATACACTTTTGGGATTATATACTAATGTGCAAGCAGTAAATAAAGATTTCTTGAATGAGCATTTCGGGAATAAATATAATCCTTTTTTTAAGTGTAATCCTGATAATTTAAATGTTAGTATAGGAGGAGAAAATTCAAACTTAAGTGATACTCATGGTATAGATAGTTTAAGCTATGCACCATATTATTCTATAAAGTCAGCTGATGGTTGGGGCCCTCTTTATAACTTTATAGATACTTTAAATAATTATCCTGATAGTATAGGAAAAGTGTTAAATGTAGATAGAACCCTTTGGATGCATGCGCTTAATTATACACTTGTTAATTTTGATTCTTATATTGGTTATGGTCAGAATTATTATATTTATAAAGATTTAACTAGGCAGTTCAATCCTATCCTTTGGGATTTGAATATGTCATTTGGCAGTTTTCGATTAACTGATGCATCCTCGATCTATTATAGTGGTTTTGATATCTCCCAAGCTCAGAGTATGGATCCCTTATTGCATCATTCTCAGATTTCAGTATCGCCAAGACCCTTGTTAAGAAATTTATTTCTAAGTGAGCGTAATCGAAAAATGTATATAGCTCATATTAGAACTATCGTACAAGAACATTTTGTAACACAAAATTATTATGCAAGAGGACAGTACTTTCAGAATTTGATTGATCTTAGTGTGCAGAATGATACAAATAAGTTTTATTCTTATGCTGATTTTATAACTAATCTGACAGGTCCAGTTTCTTTAGTGACTGGTGATTGCCCAGGAATCACACAGCTCATGGATGCTCGAACTAATTATTTGACTACTTATCAAGGGTTCTCTGGAGAACCAGTAATTTCAAATGTTTCGCATAGCCCACAAAGCTTTAGCTTAGGAGATGATATTTTTATTACAGCTGATATTATAGATGAATCAGATGCTCTATTAGTATATCGTTTTGGAGAGAATATGTCTTTTAAGGAAGTTATTATGTTTGATGATGGGAATCATAATGATGGAGCTGCAAATGATGGGAGATATGGTGCTAAAATTACAAACTCAAGTAATATTGTTGAGTTTTATTTATATGCTGAGAATGATTCCTCAGGTGTGTTTTCTCCTGAAAGAGCAGCCTATGATTTCTATAGTATTGAGAGTCAATTAGAAGTTGGTGATATTGTTATTAATGAGATTATGTCTAACAATGTAAGTTATGTCTCTGATGGTAGTGGAAAATTTGAAGATTGGGTTGAATTATATAATCCAACAAATTCACCAGTCTCTACATCTGGTTTGTTTTTAACAGACACAATAGGGTTATTGCATAAATGGGCACTTCCTAATTTTCTAATACCACCTCAAGAATATTCAATTATTTGGGCAGATGAAGATGGTGGGCAAGGAGATATGCATGCAAATTTTAAATTGTCAAATTTAGGAGAACCACTTGTTTTGACGAATTCAGATAGTTTAGTTATTGATTCTATTACTTATCTATCTCAGAATGATGACATTTCTTTTGGGAGAAGCCCAAATGGGTTAGGTTCATTTGTGATGCTCGCCCCTACTTTTAATGCTAATAATGATTTCCCAAATTCAATTGAATATCCAAGTGAGAGAATAATGGTTTATCCAAATCCTTGCACTGATATTTTATATTTGGAGAGTAAAGAAAGTATTGAAGTTAGGGATATTTTAGGTAAACTTATTTGTTCTTTAGAGGATACACATCAAATCTTAACATCAGAATGGGATTCGGGAGTTTATTTCATATATTTGAAGAATAGAAAACAGATGTTGAAAGTTATAAAAATGTAATGCCACATAAAATATTGCCAATATTATTAATGAGTACTATTGTGCTGCAATTAGAAGCTCAGTCAATTACAAATTATACTACTGCTGATGGTCTAGTTAGTGATTTTGTGGAATGTATTGATATAGATATGAATGATAATGTATGGATAGGAACATCAAATGGAGTTCAAATGTTTGATGGATCCAGTTGGACGCTATATAATACTATTTCTAATCCTGGAATGGCATCGAATAATATCAAAGAGATTACTTGCACTAGTGATGGATATGTTTGGGTTGGCACTGATTATGGAGTAAGTGCATTTTCTCTTATATCTAGTAACTGGGTGACATTTAACTCTGCTAACGGACTTGTTTCTAATCAGGTAAAAAGTATAGATGAAAGTTTAGATGACTCTGATGGAGTCTGGATTGGGACAAGTCAAGGAGTTTCTTTCTATAGTGGATTTAGTTGGTTGTCTTATTCTTCTCCTGATTTGCATTGGAGTGGTGTTAATACTACTGCTTTTGATTCTTTTGGTAGTAAGTGGTTTGCTTCTCCTTTAGCTGGTATTACTCATTTTGATGGAACAAATTTTACTAATTATGATACTGCACATGGCTTGTTATCGCAGAATGTTACTGCATTATTTATAGATGGTGATGATAATAAGTGGATTGGAACGGATCTT
>MDSW01086088.1_pt1 | contig 10238 bp, 11 predicted proteins | sample 811171 | NCBI WGS metagenome assembly MDSW01 (sample SAMN05326641, study PRJNA326480) | marine metagenome | isolation source: seawater | place: Atlantic Ocean: North West | collected 2012 | reverse complement strand
GAATTCACTTAACGTTATTTACAACTTAGCTGACTTCATTAACAAAATTGCATTTGGTCTAGTAATTTGGGCTGCTGCAGTTTCAGGTGGAAGAGGCAAGTAATTAGAGTTTTAGTAATTTGAAACAGGGCGAGTTTTAATACTTGCCCTGTTTTTTTTTGTGCCTATATATTAGTTATGCCTAAAATTACATATATTGAAAGTAATGGAAAATCTCACACTATTGAGGTAGCCAAAGGTTTAAGCGTAATGGAAGGAGCAGTACAAAATAATATTCCAGGAATTGATGCGGATTGCGGAGGAGGAATGGCATGTGCAACTTGCCATGTTTATGTCAAAGAAGAGTGGTTTGATAAGATACCTAAAAAAGAAGAAGGAGAAGACGATATGATTGACATGGCTTACGAACCAAATGAATTTAGCCGATTGAGTTGTCAAATAAGTGTTTCAGAAGAACTAGATGGATTAGTAGTTAATCTTCCAGAAAAACAAGCATAATGATAAAAACTGATGCCTTAATAATTGGAGCAGGCCCCACTGGTTTATTCACAGCACACCAACTAAAATTAATAGGTTTAAACTGTGAGATAGTTGACAATCTTGATAAAATTGGTGGTCAGTGTATTGAGCTATATCCTGATAAGCCCATTTATGATATTCCAGCAATTCCTGAATGCACAGGAGAAGAATTAACTAACAATTTAATTAATCAATTAAAACCTTTTGATATAAAGTTTCATCTTAGTGAAAGAGTAGATGAAGTAAAAAAAAATAATGAAATATGGTTAGTTAAAACAAACAAAGGAACAGAGTTCAGTACACCAAATATAATTATAGCTGGTGGAGTAGGGTCTTTTGAACCAAGAAAGTTTTCGCTAAAAGAATGTGAGAGATTTGAAAATAAATCGATATTTTATTCAATAAAAGATAAAACTATTTTTAAAGATAAAACAGTATCGATTTTTGGGGGTGGAGATAGCGCGCTAGATTGGGCAATTGAATTATCAAAAAATTCTAAAGTAAATCTAATTCATAGAAGAGATGAATTTAGAGGTGCTCAAGCGAGTGTAGATAAAGTTAAAGAATTAACCAAAAAAGGAAAAATACACCTTTACACAAAATATCAATTAAAAAGTATTAAAGGGACAAGAATGCTAGAAGATATTGATATAAAACACGATAATAAAGATGTTAAAAATTTAAAAACAGATTTTCTTCTAGGTTTTTTTGGTTTAATTATGCAACTTGGTCCAATAGCTAGTTGGGGTTTAAACATTGATAAGAAAACAATTAGAGTTGATACAGAAAAATTTGAGACTAATCAAAAAGGTATTTATGCAGTTGGAGATATATGTACCTATCCTGGTAAATTAAAGTTAATTTTATCTGGGTTTCACGAGGGAGCTTTAGCTGCTAGAGCATGTTTTAAATTAGCTAGACCTAATGAAAAATATAGATTCGAATTTACTACATCTTCTAAAACTATTAAAGATAGGTTGGGAGTTAAAGAGTGATTGAATTATTTTCAGCAGACACTCCAAACGGAAAAAAAATTGGAATTATGCTAGAAGAAATTGGCTGGGATTATAAAGTTACTAAAGTAAATATTTTTAAAGATGAACAGTTTAAACCAGAATTTAGAAAAATAAGTCCATTTAGTAAAATTCCTGTAATTATTGATCATGACAATAATAAAGAAACTATTTTTGAGTCGGGCGTAATTCTTATGTATCTTGGAGAAAAAAGTAATAAATTTTATGATCCAAAAATTAGACTAAAAATTAATCAATGGCTTATGATACAAATGGCAATTGTTGGTCCTTTTATAGGTCAACATCACCAATTTCATCATTATAATCCCGGAAAGAGTAAATTTGGAGAAGAGAGATACTTTAAAATAACAAAAACAATCTATAATGATCTAGATGAAAGATTGGGAGAAGCTAAGTATTTAGCAGGTGAAAACTATACGATAGCTGATATTGCAACATGGCCTTGGATAGCAAGGCATAAATGGCACGATGTTGGTTTAAAAAATTTTAAAAATTTGACCAGGTGGTATTTAGAAATTTCGCAAAGACAAGCGGTTATTAAAGGTTTTGATTTTATGAATAGAGGTGAAGTTATACCTCAGCCATAAAACTAAATATCCGCATAAACTTTTTCTTCTTTTTCATGTTTTTCTTGTGCTGCAATACAAAGGTTTGCTATAGGACGAGCAATTAATCTTTTAATTCCAATTGGCTCTCCTGTTTCTTCACAGTATCCATAAGTTCCTTCTTTAATTTTTTTTAAAGCTTGGTCAATTTTTGAAATAAGTTTTATTTGTCTATTTATAGCTCTCATTTCAACATTTTTTTCTGTGTATGAACTTGCTTGATCGACCATATCTGCAGAGGTGCTATTGTCATCTAAAGAACTATTATACAATGCTTCATTATTAGATCTTACGATTTCATTTTTCCATTCAGTTAATTTTTGTTTAAAATAAACTTTATGTTTTTCACACATATATTTTTCTTTCAAATTCGGAATATAATTTTTTGAGATTTTTACCATTTTCTGTTTTTAAAATTGGATCAATATATTCAGCAAATAATAGGTGTCAAGAAAGCTTTATTGTTATAAAATAAGCAAATGTTGACTAAAAAAATAAATTTAAACAATTTATTTTACATTTTTATTATTTTACATTTGATTGTTTGGACTCTGATTCCAACTTTAACAAATAATAATTTACCCCTTGATACAATAGAAGCTTTAGCTTGGGCAAGTAATTTAGATTGGGGATTTAACAAACATCCACCAGCAAGTGCATTTTTTGTGGAAATTTTTTATCAAATATTTGGAAATAATGATTGGGCCTACTATTTATTAAGCCAAATTTTTGTAGTTATATCCTTTTTTGTTGTTTGGTATTTTTCGAAAGAATTTTTTAATAATAAAAATTATAGTTTATTATCCGTCCTACTATTGGAAGGAATTTATTTTTACAATTTTACTACTCCAGAATTTAATGTAAATGTTTGCCAACTACCTTTTTGGTCACTTTCAGTATTTTATGCTTGGAAAGGTTTTAAAACTAATAAAGCAATCCATTGGTTATTATTTGGAACATTTGCTGCCATAGGAATTTTATCTAAATATCTCTTCATTTATCTTCTTATAGCAATGGATGTATTTTTTGTTTATGTTTATTTTAAAAGGAAATTTAATTATAAATGTTTTATTTCTTTAATACCTTTTATATTAATTTTATTACCTCATATAGTTTGGCTTATAGAAAATAATTATATTACTGTTACTTATGGACTTCATAGAACTGGCACAGGAAATCAAATTTTTTCAGATCATTTAATTTACCCATTAATATTTTTAATAAAACAAATTGGAATATTAATCCCACTTTTTATTATGTGTTTTTTTATAATATCAAAATTTAAATATAAATTTAATCTTAGAGACCAAAAGTTATTATTTTTATTAATTATTAATATTGTTCCAATATTATTAATGCTTGCAACTTCTATTATTATGGGAGTAAAAATTAGAACCATGTGGATGACGCCTTTTTATTTGTTTTTTGGAGTTTTAATAATTTATATTTTTCAATATCAAATAAATGTTAATAATCTTAAAAATTTTGCATCAGTGTTTATATTTTTATTCATTTTTTCTCCCATTACTTATGCTTATGTTTCAATTACAAAACTAGATAAGAGGACAGATTATCCAGGTAAGAAGGTTGCCATGCAAGCCCAAGCATTGTGGGATGAAAATAGAAATGAAAAAATAGTATGGGTTATTGGAGGAAACGAATGGTTGTCAGGAAATTTATCTTATCATTTAAAAGATAGACCAAAGTGGGTACGCGAATGGCATTCTAGAGATAAATTTCCAGATGCAATTTGGTTATGCGGTGAAAAACAAGGAGCAAGTTGTTTAGATTTAAATGATTATAAATAAATATAGTAAAAAATAGTTATGAATATAAATGATAAATGGAAAAAAATTTTGTTTATCGTTACAATAGTAATTCTGATAGAACTTTCGGGATTTGGTTTTTTTGCATCTTTATTTAGACTTCTGAATTCATTAAGTTAAATAATATTTATTTTAAGTTCCACAAAAGGTTTGATATTTTTTATCACTAGCTGGCGGAGGAGACTGATAATCATTGATGGCTTTTTGCTTTTCATAGGGTTTTTCTAAAACTTGAAGCAATTTTAACATAGGCTTTAAATCTTGATTATTTGCAGCTTTTAAAGCTTCTTCAACTTTATGGTTTCTAGGAATAACTAATGGATTGTTTAAATACATTAATTTTAAAGATTCCTCATGAGATTTATTATTTTTTTCTAGACGTTTATTCCAATTTGCATTCCATTTAATGAATTCGTTACTTTGAAACATTTTATCTTTTTTAGTTTCATTATTCATTAATGAATAAAATGTATTAGTATAATCCGCTTTATGGTTATGCATTAATGATAGCAAAACACCAATTAATGACTCGTCTTCTTTTTTTTCACCAAAAAAACCTAATTTTTTTCTCATCATTTCTAGCCAATTTTTATTAAATAATTGATCAAATTCATTTATTAATTCAGTAGCAATTTCAATTGCTTTATTTTTATTTTTATCAATTAAAGGTAAGAGAGTTTCAGCAAATCTTGCTAAATTCCATTTAGTAATAGTAGGCTGGTTTAAAAAAGCATAACGACCATGATGATCTATTGAACTAAATACTGTTTCTGGGTTATAAATATCCATAAAAGCACAAGGCCCGTAATCAATAGTTTCACCAGATATAGTCATATTATCAGTATTCATTACTCCATGAATAAATCCTACTCTCATCCAATCAGTGACTAGTTTAATTTGTTTTTCCATTACAATTTTTAATAGATCGATCGCTGGAGTTTTTGAGCTTTTAATGTTTGGATAATGACGGTCAATAGTATATTCAAATAAAGTTTTTAAATTTTTTTCTTCTCTCATAGCAGTTAAATATTGGAATGTTCCAACACGAATATGGCTAGAAGCTACTCTTGTTAATATTGCTCCTTGAAGTGGAGTTTCTCGCATTACAGTTTCTCCTGTTTTTACAACTGCTAAACTTCTTGTTGTTGGAATTTTAAGTCCATACATTGCTTCGCTGATTATATATTCTCTTAACATTGGTCCTAGAGCAGCTCTTCCATCTCCATTTCTTGAAAATGGTGTTTTTCCAGAACCTTTAAATTGAATGTCATATCTTTGATTGTTTTTAGATATATGTTCTCCAATTACAATTGCTCTCCCATCTCCCAAAATTGTAAAATGTCCAAATTGATGACCTGCATAGGCTTGTGCTATGCTGTCTGTTCCCTCTGGTAATTTATTTCCAGAAAAAATTAAAGCTAAATCCTCATTATTTGTATTAGAAAAATCTAATCCAAGATTATTTGATAGAATTTTATTTAGAATAACAATTTCAGGTTTTTTTACTGGTATAGGAGACAATCTTGATAACATGTCATTTGGTAATTTTGAGTAAGTGTTATCAAATCTCCAACCTATATTATTATTTTTCGATGCATTTTTGTTCATTTTAACAATTTTTTAAGAATTACACATCTATCTGAAAAAATAAAGTGTGTTATCATTAGAGTATGAAAAAGTTCCTAGCACTTGCAGTGTTATTTATAAGTTTTCTATATGTTACAAGTGTTAATTCAGCTTGTGACGATTCTCCAGGTGATGGGGTTGATTACTCAGGATGTGCTTTTTCTGATGGACAGGATTTAACAGGAACATATATGCCAAATGCAAATTTATCTTTTACTGGATTTATTAAGGTTATATTTGATAAAAGCATTATGATGAATTCAACGCTAGCAAATGGAAACTACCCAGAGTCATCATTTATAAGAGCAAATTTATATGAAACAAATTTAGAAGGTGGAACTTTTGAAAAAACTAATTTTACTAGTGCCAATTTAACAAGAGCAAATTTTAAAGCTGCTTCATTAATAGAAGCCAATTTTACGAATGCAAATTTATTTGAAGCAGACTTTACAGGCTCAAATATTTTAAATGCAAATTTTGATGGAGCAAATCTAAATAATGCTACTTGGACTGATGGTAAAAAATGTGGAGTGGATTCAATTGGTCAGTGTAAAAAATAAATAATGAGTGAATCTGTTTTAATAGTAGGTGTTGGTGAAGGTTTAAGCGCTTCTCTCGCTAGATTGTTTTCATCAAAAGGAATGAAGATTGTTTTGTCAGCTAGAAATCTTGAAAAACTATTTGATTTAAAAAAAGAAATTAATGCAGAAACAATTGAATGTGATTCAAGTGATATAGAGAGTGTAAAAAAATTATTTACAGAAACTGACAATAAAATAGGAACTCCTAATCTTGTAATTTATAACGCATCTTGGAGACCTTCAAAAAACAGTATAGCAGATCTAGATCCTGAGGAAGTTCGAAAGGCAATCAATGTTACAACTTTTGGAGCTTTTTTAGTTGCAAGAGAGGCAACGATAAGAATGTTAAAAAGAAAAAGTGGAAGTATTTTTTTTACTGGTGCTACAGCTGGCATCAAAGGTTTTGCCAATTCAACGCCCTTTGCAATGGGAAAGTTTGGCTTAAGAGGTTTAGCACAATCTCTTGCTAGAGAACTCCATCCAAAAAATATACATATAGGACATTTTGTGATTGATGGTGGAATAGGAAAAAATTCTATAGGAGATTATCAAATGATGAATCCAGACGAAATTGCAAAATCTTATCTTGATTTTTATAATCAGAATAAAAGTGCATGGTCTTGGGAAATTGAGTTAAGAACTTCAGTAGAAAAATTTTAATATATGCTTCTTAGTAAAGAAATAGTAAATAATTATAAAAATAATGGAGTTGCATTGTTACAGAATGCTATTTCAGATCGTTGGTTAAAAAAATTAGCCATTGGTATAGAAAAAAATTTTAAAGACCCCAGTCAATATAAATGTGTTTACGAAAAGGAAAATAATAAAGAAATTTTTTATGATGATTACTGTAATTGGCAAAGAATTGAGGAATATAAGGATTTTATATTTAACTCAGACATTGCTCAAATTGCAGCACAACTAATGCAATCCAAAAAAGTTAATTTATTTCACGAACATATTTTAATAAAAGAGCCTGGAGCAACAAAACGAACGCCTTGGCATCAAGACCAACCTTATTATTGTGTGGATGGAAAAGATAATTGTAGTTTATGGATACCATTAGATAGTATATCAAAAGAAGTTTGTCCTGAATTTGTAAAATTTTCTCACAGATGGAATAAAAAATTTCTACCAACAAAATTTTTTGGTCATTCATACGAGAAAAAAGATAAAAACTTAGAAGTTGTGCCTGATATAAGCGCTAATAGAAAAGATTATGATATTGCCTCATGGGAACTAAAACCAGGAGATTTAATAGCTTTTAACTTTTCAATAATTCATGGCGCACCAGGAAATAGCAGTTTAAATCGAAGAAGAGCATTTTCAGTAAGATTTGTTGGAGATGACGCAACTTTTGCAAAAAGAAAGGGCGAAGTTTCACCACCTTTTCCAGAAGTTAAATTAAATCATGGAGATAAAATGGATTGTGAATTTTTTCCAGAAATAAAATTTTAAATGAAAAATCAAATATCCAACTTTATTAAAAATGTTCCAAAAGCCGAACTTCATTTACATATAGAGGGAACTCTCGAACCAGAATTAATGTTTAAATTGGCAAAAAGAAATAATATTTTTATTCCATATAAAAATGTTGAAGAGGTTAAATCTGCTTATAAGTTTAAAAATTTAGATTCTTTTTTAGATATTTATTATCAGAGTTCAAAAGTTTTAATAACTGAAGAAGATTTTTTCGATCTTACATGGGCCTACCTATTAAAATGTAAAGAAGATAACATTGTTCATACCGAAATTTTCTTTGATCCACAGGCCCATATTGATAGAGGAGTTTCTTTTGAAGTAATTATTAATGGAATAAATAATGCATTAAAAAAAGCAAATTTTGAATTTGGGATATCTTCAAAAATTATTATGTGTTTTTTAAGACACTTAGATGAAGACTCTGGATTTAATGTTTTAAATGATGCAATAAAGCACAAAGATAAAATTATTGGAGTAGGGCTTGATTCTTCTGAAATTGGAAATCCACCAAAAAAATTTGAAAAATTATTTAATAAAGCAATAGAAGAAGGTTTTTTAACAGTTGCTCATGCTGGAGAAGAAGGTCCGCCAGAGTACATTTGGGACTGTATCAACTTACTTAAAGTAAAAAGAATTGATCATGGTGTGCAATGTTTGAAAGATGATAAATTAGTAGAAGAATTAATAAAAAAACAAATACCTTTAACAGTTTGTCCATTATCTAATGTAAAATTGTGTGTATTTGACAATCTAAAAAATCATAATTTAAAAAAAATGTTAATTCGAGGCCTTAGAGTCATGGTTAATTCTGATGACCCAGCTTACTTTGGTGGGTATTTAAACCAAAATTTAATTGAAACCCATTTAGCCCTTAATCTTAAATTGGAAGACATCAAAAATCTTATTATTAATTCTTTTAAATCTTCATTTTTAGATGATGATAAAAAAAATGAATGGATAGAAAAAATTAATTAAATGAAAATTAAAATATTAATTCCTGTTTATAATGATTGGCAATCTGCTTTTAAGCTTTTAGATAATATTGATAAAGAAATTTTAGGTTTAGAGGATGAGATATCTGTTATTATTGTAAATGATGCTTCAATAGAACAAAGACCAGAGTTTAATCTTAATTTAAAAAATCTTAAATCTGTAAAACTTATTAATATGAAAAAAAATAGAGGACACGCCAGATGTATTGCTAGTGGTTTAAAATATATAAATGAAAAAGAAGATTTTGATTATTTAATTCCAATGGATGGAGATGGAGAATATAGACCTGAAGAAATTAAAATGCTGATTAAAGAAGCAAAAAATTATTCTGACAAGGTAATTACAGCAAATAGAATTAAAAGATCAGAAGGATTAATATTTAAAATTGGATATCAAATTCATAAATATTTGACTTATATTTTTACTGGACAAAACATTAAATTTGGAAATTTCACCTGCTTGACCAAACCTATAGTGAGCAAAATGATTAATGATGCAGTTACTTGGAGTAGTTTTTCTGGTTCATTAGCTAATTTAACAAAAGATAGAAAATCAATTCAATCAATAAGAGGACTCAGATATTTTGGACCATCAAAAATGAGCTATATTAATCTTTTAAAACATTCTCTTTCTATTATTTCAGTATTTAGAAAAAAAGTTCTGATTAGATCTATAATTTTTTTAGCTGTATATTTGTTTCTTATTTTCCAACATATATCAATAATTACTTCGATACCAATTATCTTGGTCACAGTAATGATATTTGTAATATTTTCTTTATCGAGTCGAGAAAACATAAATGAACTAAATAATTCATTAGAAAATATTAAAAGTTTAGAAAATTTGAAATAATAAATTAAATATTAAATGATCTAGTTAGCTTTTATCATTGGCAGAGAATAAAAATCAGCTGTATCTATTTTAGAAGAGTATTCTCTCCTCATATTCCATTTTTTTTGAACACCTGCACTTGCAAGACTTAAAGTTGATCTGCCATATCTATAATTGGTATTATCAATAGATTTCATTAAATTATTTATTTTTTCATCCTTTTCAGAAGAGAATAAATTTTTATTGTTATTTGAGTCAGATAGGTGAGATAACATCACACCTGCTTTTTGGTATCGATAACCGTTTCTAAAAATAGTTTCTAAAGCGTTAAGAGTTGTTTTAACTATTTCAATACTATTGTTCGTAGCTATCGGCAAATCAATAGTTTTTGAATTTGAATAGAAACCATATCTATTTTGAAAAGGACTTGTTCTAATAAAAACAGTTATTGATTTTGCAACTAAAGACTCTGATCTAATTTTTTCAGAAGCATTTAAAGAATAGTTAGCAATTGCTTCTTTAAGTTCTTGAAAATTTTCTACTCTTTTTCCGAATGAACGTGAAACTACGCAACTTTTTCTTTTTGATTCTTTTATTTCTAAACCAATACATGAAATTCCTCTAAGCTCCATGGCTGTTCTTGAGCTTAAAACATTAGAATTTTTTTTAATCCAAGTGTTAGATTTATTTTTTAATTGTTTGGCATTATAAATTCCATTTTTGTGGTAAAATTTTGTTAGT
>MDSW01055704.1_pt1 | contig 10238 bp, 12 predicted proteins | sample 811171 | NCBI WGS metagenome assembly MDSW01 (sample SAMN05326641, study PRJNA326480) | marine metagenome | isolation source: seawater | place: Atlantic Ocean: North West | collected 2012 | reverse complement strand
TGCAAAAGAAAACAAAGAAATAACAATTAAAAAAGCTAAGGCAAAAAATGAATTATCCATTTCAAAACTTGCAGAAAAGAACGCAAAACAAGCTTTAAAACAAAAACTCATTCAGTCTGATACAAATAATAATTTAATCGAAACACTTGCTACTAAATTTCAACTTAATAGCAGCATAGATCTCATAGAAGTTTACGACAACAGTCACATTCAAGGAACTGATTCAATCGGAGCTCTAATATGTTTTAGTAATGACGGTTTTGTAAAAAAAAGATACAGAAAATTTAATATAAAGGATGAGAAAGTAAAAAATGATGATTATGGAATGATGAAAGAGGTCTTATTTAGAAGATTCTCTAAAGCAGTGAAAGAAAAATCAGGATCGTTATCACTTCCAGATTTAATTTTGATTGATGGAGGCAAAGGACAATACTCGGTAAGTAGAGAGGTTCTAAATGAACTTGGTTTGCATGATTTACCAATTTTAGCAGTTGCAAAAGGAAAAAGAAGAAACGCTGGTGAGGAGAAAATTTATTATAAAAATGATGAATATATTTTGAAAAAAAACGACCCTCTTCTTTTTTTTATTCAAAGGCTAAGAGATGAGGCACACAGATTTGCTATAAGTACTCATAGAGCTAAAAGAAAAAAGAATTTAAGCAAATCGCTTTTAGATCAAATTCAAGGAATTGGAAAACAAAGGAAAAGAGCATTATTGAATCATTTTGGTTCTGCCAGAGCTGTTGAATCAGCAAGTCTTGAAGATCTAAAGGCTATAGAGGGAATAGAAGACAGTATAGCAAATAAAATATATAATTATTTTCATGAATAAATTATGAAACTAAAAATACCTAATATACTCACAATAGGAAGAATAATTATTGTACCTATTTTTGTTTTGACATTTTTTATTCCAGGTTTTTTCGGTGATTTAATTCCATTCTTTTTATTCGCGTTAGCAAGCTTCACGGACTACCTTGATGGTCTTTTAGCCAGAATGTTTAAGGAAGAGTCAAAATTAGGAGAGCTTTTGGATCCTATAGCTGATAAAATTCTTGTTGCAGCTGCATTAATTCTTTTAGTAATGAATGGAACAATAAAAAATTATGAAGTGATTGCTGCAATCATAATTCTTACAAGAGAAATACTTATATCAGGTTTAAGAGAATTTCTTGCGAAAGGTCAGATTAGTATGCAAGTAACAAGTTTATCTAAACTTAAAACATTTATTCAAATGGTTTCAATAGCTATTCTACTCACGGGAGAAAGTGGAAATAAATTAATTAATTTTCAAGATTATAATGCGCAAACTATAGGTATTATTCTTTTATGGTTATCAGCTTTCTTAACTCTTTATACTGGTTATGCTTATGTGAGAAAAGGAATTGATCACGCAATTGATCAAGATAATAAAGAATTATGAAAAACTTGTCAGAAAAAAATATAAGAGAAAAAGAATTTCATGACAAATTACAATCATCTTCAAGGGGACGATTTGAAAATATTTTCTACAAAGCAATAATTAATGCCTGGGAAGACTTCTATCATTATCTAAGTTTTAATGTAAAAAATATTGATGTTCTTGACTATGGATGTGGTGTGGGGCCAGTTATAGAAAAAGTATTAAAATTTAATCCTAACAAAATTACAGGGATAGATATTTCAAAAGTATCTATTGAAAAAGCAAAAGCAAAATTCATCAAATTAACATCTAATGTTGAGTTGCTAGAAGATAATTGTGAGAAGACAAAATTTGAGGATAACAAATTTGATCTTGTTTATGGTCAAGGAATATTACATCATTTAGAAATTTCTAAATGTATTTTTGAAATATCAAGAATTTTAAAGCCCGGAGGAAAAATATTATTTATTGAACCACTGGGTACTAATCCATTAATCAATTTTTATCGTATTCTCACACCTCGTGCTAGATCAAAAGATGAGCATCCATTAATTTTTGAGGATTTTGATATTATCAAAAAAAAATTTAGTATAATTGATATAAAATTTTACGGATTTTTGACATTAATTTTTTTTCCTTTTTATAAATCAGGAAGTTCGAAGGTTTTCAAAATACTAACGAAGGCTGATCAATTATTGTTTAAGTTGAAGTTTTTTAAATACTTTGCTTGGTCTGTGCTTATTACTGCAAAAAAGAATTAAGCTGCAGATTTTTTTCTTACTAGATTTTGATAAGACTCGTTTAAATCAGTTATCAATTCACAAACTTTAAATTTATACTCTGATATTTGAGAGACTGGTGTTACTTCTGCTGCTGTCCCAGTCAAAAAACAACCCACAAATTGGTTCATTTCCTCAGGTTTAATTTTTCTCTCTAATACATTAATTCCTTTTGATTTAGCAATTTTAATTACTTCTCTTCTAGTTATGCCATCTAAAAAAGAGTCTGGAATTGGTGTATGTAATTCTCCGTTTTTGCTTTTGAAAAAGACGTTTGCCCCAGTTGCTTCTGCTATATTGCCTTCATGATCTAACATTAAAGAGTCTGTGAATCCTTTAGCTTCCGCTTCATGCTTAGATAAAGTACATATCATGTATAAACCTGAAGCTTTAGTATCCCAAGGTATGGTATTAGGAGCGGGCCGCCTCCAACTCGAAATATTTAACTTTATTCCATTTAATTTTAATTTTGGATCAAAATATGATCCCCATTCCCAAGTTGCAATAGCAACATGAATTTTATTTTTTTGTGCTGATATTGCCATCATTTCGCTTCCTCTCCATATTAAAGGTCTAACGTATCCATTCTTTACCTTTTGAACATTAACTATATTTTTACAAGCGCTATTAATTTCGGCTTCTGTGTAAGGAACCTTGATACCCATTCTTTTAGCAGAATAAAAAAGTCTCTCGGTATGTTCCTCTAATTTAAATATTTCTCCCTCATAAACTCTTTCTCCTTCAAATACACAGCTAGCGTAGTGCAATCCATGATTTAAAATATGTATATTTGCATCGGCCCATTCTACTGTTTTGCCGTTAAACCAAATCTTTCCTGACCGTTTATCGTAAGGTATGCTTTCCATTTTTGTAAATATATAGATTTTTTTTTGATAAAAAAGTATATTCATTAATGGGATAAGTCAATATAACTTACCATTATGAAAGATTTGCTTTACCTTAAAGATGAACAAATTAAAGAGTTTATCCAACTCCTCTATTATGCATATAGAGAAACCTTTTCTGATCCAAAAGAAGTTTTGTCAAAAAAATTTTTCGGCCCAGCTCACTTAAGAGCGCTAAACCTGATTGAGAGAAATCCAGGAATAAATTTGGGAGAATTGATCTTCAAACTTAAAGTAACAAAGCAAAGTTTAAATCGTGTTTTAAGGGATTTAATAAAATCTAAAATGATTAAACAAGTTCAAGACGAAACTGATACTAGAAAAAAAAACTTATTTTTAGATAAAGAAGGAAAAACTTTTTTTGAAACAGTGTATAATACTCAAAAAAAAAGAATTTTTAATGCATTAAAAAACTCCAGCTCCGACTCAGTGATAAAATTTAAAGAAGTATTAAAAAAAATAATAAATGGAAAATAATAAAAATCATATTCTTATTGTTGATGATGATGATAGAATAAGAAATCTTTTAAAAGATTATCTTTCTGAAAATAATTATATCGTTTCCACGGCAGAAAACGCAGAACAAGCGAAAAAAAAATTAGAATACTTACTTTTTGATATTATAATTTTGGATGTAATGATGCCAGGTCAAAATGGATATGATTTGACTAAAGAAATTAAAAAAAAGATAGAGATTCCAATAATATTATTAACGGCAAAAGGTGAAGTAGAAAATAGAATAAAAGGATTGGAACTTGGTGCTGATGATTACATTGGGAAACCTTTTGAGCCTAAAGAATTATTATTGAGAATAAAAAATATTATTAATAAAAATAAAAAATTAGACTTAAAATCAAAACATAATGTTGGAGCAGCTGAAATTGACCTAAAAAAAATGACAATTTCTTTAAACAGTAAATTGAAAAAAATAAATAATTCTGAAAAGAAAGTTTTAATTGAAATGCTTACCAATCCAGGAATGACTTTTTCGAGAGAAAAAATTGGTAAAATTTCTGGAATAAGTCAAGAAAGATCGATTGATGTAATGATAACTAGATTGAGACAAAAAATGGAGATAAACCCTAAAAATCCAAAATATCTTCAAACAATAAGAGGTTCGGGCTATGTTCTCTGGATTGAATAATTTTATAAAATATCTTTTACCCAAAAGACTATTTTATCGAGCTTTAATTATAGTTGCTGCGCCAACAATTATTCTGCAAATTATCATTACAATCGTTTTTTATGATAGCGTTTGGATTAAAGCTAACAAAAATATAACTAGATCATTAGTAAACCAATTAAAAGCAATTGAAGAAGTTTACCAAAATGACAAAAAAAATTTAGATTTTTTTACTGATAGTTATAAAAATAATTTTAATTTCGAGATAGGAATAAATCAAGAAGCTTTTCCTGATAATAGTGGAGAAAGAAAATTTAGTCCTATGGACAGATCACTGAGAAGAGAGTTAAAATCGGTTTTTGGTAATAATAATTATTGGTTCAGTACTTCTAAATTTAAAAATGCTGTTGAGATCAAAATTCGATCAAAAGAGGACGTAATCGAGTTTCTAGTTCCAAAAGAAATGGTTTCGACTTCATCGGTAAGACTATTTGTTTTATGGACTACGTTGCCTTCGCTAGTCTTAATTATTATTGCTTTAATATTTTTAAAAAATCAAACTAAACCTTTAGTTAAATTAGCAAAAGCTGCAGAAAGATTTGGTAAAGGAGATTATGTTAATGATTTTCGAGCTTCGGGATCACAAGAAATTAGAAAAGCTGCATTCGAATTTGATAGAATGGCAAAAAGAATTAATCGACACCTTAATCAAAGAGCTGAAATGCTTTCAGGTATTAGTCATGATTTAAGGACTCCTTTAACTAGATTAAAATTACAGCTAGCAATGTTAAAACAAAAAGATATTTCAGAAAAAATGACAAAAGATATTGATGAAATGGAGAAAATGTTAAATGATTATTTACAGTTTGCTAAAACTCAAACTCAAGAAAACACAATTACAGTTAATATAAATAATATTTTAGACTCTATAAAAAACAACTTTAATAAAGATAAACTGCTATTTACTAATAATGGTGAAATTATAGAATTACAAGGTAGACCAACTGCCTTAAAAAGATCATTTGAAAATATAATACAAAACGGTTTGACTTACGGTAATAAAGTTTATGTAAATGTTCAAAAGGGAAACAAAAGAGTTCTGGTGACTATTGAAGATGATGGTCCAGGTATTCCAGAGGATCAATATAAAAATGTTTTTAAACCTTTTTTTAGATTAGATAAAAGTAGAAGTTTGAATCAGTCTGGTGTTGGTTTGGGTTTAGCCATCGTAGAAGATATTATAAACTCTCACGGTGGCAATATTCAACTAGGTAAAAGTAAACACAATGGATTACAAGTTAAGATTTCTTTGCCTTTTTAGTCTTTTTGTCTTTAATCAATTTGTTTATAATAGTATTTTGCTTTTGAACTATCTTTTTTAAAATTTCAAATTCTTCTCTAGAAACAAGGTCAAGTTTATTTATAATCTTATCTCTTGTAAACTTAAGGTCAGTGGATATTTCTTTTCTTATATCCTTAGAAGTTAGAATGCCATTTTCAATTAAACTAGAAAGTGATTTTAAAATTTTTTCTGAATTTCTCATACCTTACCTTATTTGATGGCAATACTAATTTCAAATATGATATAAGAAAATATGTATACCCATAATTTAGACCCTGTTTTAATTGATTTTGGGTTCATCGTAATTAGATGGTATTCTTTAGCCTATATATTTGGCATCTTAATTGGATGGTGGTATGGAAAAAAAATTATCAGCCACATCTTAAAAATCACTAGTCTAAAATTTAAGCCTAAAAATTTTGATGATTTAATTACTTATTTAATTCTTTCTATTATTTTAGGCGGACGAATTGGTTATGTGATTTTCTACAATTTAGATTATTATATTTCAAATCCATCAGAAATTATTAAAGTTTGGGAGGGCGGTATGTCATTTCATGGTGCTTTGTTAGGAATAATAATTGGTACTTATTTATTCTCCAAAAAAAATGGGGTCTCAACATTTTTTATGCTGGATATAATAGCTTGTGTTGCCCCTATAGGTATTTTTTTAGGACGCTTAGCTAATTTTATAAATGGTGAATTGGTTGGTAAAGCTACTAATGTTTCGTGGGGTGTAATTTTTCCTTTTGTAGATATGCTACCTAGACACCCGTCGCAATTATATGAAGCGATTTTGGAGGGGATATTTTTATTTTTAATTCTTAATATTTTAATTTTTAAAAAGAAATACAAAATCGGAACAAGCTCATGTTTATTTTTAATTTATTACGGTATATTTAGAATTACATCAGAATTCTTTAGAGAACCAGACGCTCAGATAGGTTATTTATTTGGACTGCTAAGTATGGGTTCAATACTAAGTTTTTTTATGATTTTGAGTGGTTTTATAATTTTAAGAGCTTTAAAAAAAAATGAAGTCTAATATAAAGTTTTTTAAAAAATCCAAAACTCTTCCAGTAGATCAATTTTTTAAAAATGTTTTATATGACAGTAAGTTAGGGTATTATTCGTCAAAACTTCCATTTGGAAAAACAGGTGACTTTATTACCTCTCCAAAGATTTCTTTTGTGTTTTCTGAAATTATAGCTATTTGGATAGTGTCTGCTTGGAAATTATTTGGAAAACCAAAAAATTTTAATATTGTTGAACTTGGCCCTGGAGACGGTAGCTTAACAAATGTTTTGCTAAGATCGTTTAAAAAATTTCCAGAATTTAATTCGATAAAAAAAATTTTTTTATACGAAGAAAGTAATTATTTAAAAAAAATTCAGAAAATAAATATTTCGGATAAAAATATAAATTGGATAAATAACTTTAATTCAATTAAAAAAGGTCCAGTTATATTTTTTGGAAATGAATTTTTCGACGCACTTCCAATTAAACAGTTCAAAAGAGAAAAAAACTCTATATTAGAAAAAAATTATACACTTGATAAAAACAATAAAATAAAAGAGACATTTAAAAAAGCATCAAAAAGTGACGTCAAGATTTTAAAGTCTTTTAAAACATTAAAAAAATTAAATTTTATTGAGTTTCCTAAACTTGGTTTTGAGGAATTAAAAAAAATGATAAAAAAAGTTTCTAAATTAAAAGGCTGCATACTTATGGTGGATTATGGGTATTTAAAATCAATTAATCAAAGTTCTTTACAATCCGTAATGAGTCATAAAAAAAATATTTTATTAGATAATTTAGGTAAGGCAGATATTACAGCTCATGTTAATTTTGGTCTTCTTAATGAATTTTTTTTAAAAAATGGTTTGAAAGTAAATAATGTCATTACTCAAAAAGAATTTTTAGAAAATATGGGTATTATTGAAAGAGCAGAAATAATTGCAAAAAAAATGAAGTTCAGTGAACAATCTGACCTTTATTTAAGGATAAAGAGACTATTGAGCCCAAATTCAATGGGTGATCTTTTTAAAGTAATTCTAGCTTATAAATTTAATAAAAATAATTTTGCAGGATTTAAATAATGTTTTATTCAAAAAATTTAAAAAAACTAAAAAATGTAAATCACTGTTTCTTTTCAAAAAAAAACGGATTTTCTAGAGGTATTTACAAAAGCTTGAATTGTGGAAGAGGATCTAGAGATAATAAAAAAAATGTTAATAAAAATTTAAGGTTCGTTTCAAAAAAAATGGGTGTTACCAGAAATAAACTAGTACTTATGCATCAAACTCATAGTAATAAAGTAATCGTAATTAAAAAAAATAATTATAAAAAGAAAATTAAGGCAGACGCGATAGTAACTAAAATGAGGGGTATTGCTCTAGGAGTTGTGACAGCTGATTGCGTTCCAATTATTCTGTATGATGTCAAAAATCAAATCATAGCCTGTATTCATGCAGGTTGGAAAGGTGCATATTCAGATATAATTAAAAAAACTTTTATTAAGATAAAAAAGATGAATTCGAATAATTTAATTTATGCATGTGTAGGCCCATGTATAAGCCAAAAGAATTATGAAGTTGATTTAGTTTTCTTTGAAAAATTTATTAAAATGTCTAATCAAAATAAAAAATATTTTGCATCCAAAAATAATTATAAGAAACTTTTTAATTTAAGAAAATTTGTAACTGATAAGCTTCTCAAACATAAAATTAAAGTTGATCATGTTAATAGAGATACTTTTGCCCAAAAAAGCAATTTTTTTAGCTACAGAAGATCGACAAAATTAAGTGAAAAAGATTATGGTAGATGCATTTCTACTATTTGTATGCCTTAACTTTATTAATTTGAAAAGATATGGAAATAAGGTATAAGTAATTACATTTCATGAAAATTTTATCTGGAACTAGCAATATAAAACTAAGTAGAAATATTGCTAAAAATTTAAAGTTAAAATTAATCAATACTAATATTAAAAGATTTGCTGATGGAGAAATTTATATTGAAATAAATGAAAACATAAGAGGGAATAGTGTATTTGTAATTCAATCTACCTCTAACCCAGCTAATGATAATTTAATGGAATTACTTTTGGTGATTGATGCATTAAAAAGATCATCCGCTAAAACCATCACTGCGGTGATCCCGTACTTTGGATATGCGAGACAAGATAGAAAAGTTGCCCCTCGAACATCAATTTCTGCTAAAGTTGTGGCTAACTTACTAACTAATGCCGGAGCTAATAGGATAGTAACAGTTGATTTACACGCTGGACAAATTCAAGGATTTTTTGATATGCCTGTAGACAATTTATTTACTACACCATTATTTTCAAAATTTATTAAGAAAAAAATAAGTGCTAAAAGTTTAATTTGTGTTTCTCCAGATATGGGTGGAGTAGCAAGAACCAGGGCTTTAGCAACTAGACTTAAGGCTGATCTTGCAATAATTGATAAAAGAAGACCTGCTGCTGGTAAATCTGAGGTAATGAATATTATTGGAGATGTAAAAAATAAAACTTGTATTATAGTTGATGATATAATTGACAGTGGTGGAACAATAATTAATGCGGTTGATGCGTTAAAGAAAAAAGGAGCAAAAGAAGTATACGTATTTATAACGCATGCGGTTCTAAGTGGCGAGGCAGCTAAAAAAATTAAAAATTCAAAAATTAAGAAATTAATTATAACTGACTCCATAGATAATTCTGACAAGATTAAAAATAACAATAAAATAGAGGTCTTATCTATCTCCTCTTTAATGTCAGAGGCTATAAAAAGAATAGCAAATTCAAACTCTGTATCTGATTTATTTAATTAACACTTGTTTTGATATTAATCTTGGGTTATATACCCTCTTCAATTAAATTATGAGTAATTTAAAGGCAATAAAAAGAGAGAACACCTCTTCAGGTTCTAATAATAAGTTAAGATCGGAAGGTCTAATCCCTGCAATATTATACGGCGGGAAAGATGCAAATCAAAATATTTCTATACAAAAAAAGGAAATAAAAAATTTAGTCAATTCAGATACTTTTCTTTCAAAAGTTTTAGAGTTGGATATAGAAGGAAAAAAAGAAAAAGTTATTCCAAGAGAGGTAGCATTTCACGTTGTATCTGAAGAGCCTATACATATAGATTTTATGAGAATAGTAGCTGGTAAAAAAATTATTTTAGAAATCCCGGTCAAATTTATTAATCATCCAGACTCTCCTGGACTCAAAAAAGGTGGAGTATTAAATATCGTTCGAAGAAAAGTTGAATTAAAATGCCCAGCAGAAAATATACCTAACGAGATAGTTGTAGATTTAACTGGAACAGATATTGGTACGAGTATAAAAATTTCTTCCGTAAAATTAAAAGAGAACGTTGTTCCAACAATTACCGACCGTGATTTCGTAATTGCAACAGTCGCTTCTCCAACAATTATTAAAGAACCAGAAAAACCAGCAGAGGGAGATGCTGCAGTTGAAGGTGCAGAGGGAGAAACGCCAGCTGAGGGTGCTGATGCAGCTGCTGCTGGTAAAGACGGGGACCCAGCTAAGAAAGATGATAAGTCTAAAGAAGGTGGTGATAAAAAACCTGACGAAAAGAAACCTGCTGAAAAGAAACCTGCTGAGAAAAAATAATTAATATGCTTTTACTCGTCGGATTAGGAAATCCTGGATCCAACT
>MDSW01211857.1_pt1 | contig 10239 bp, 11 predicted proteins | sample 811171 | NCBI WGS metagenome assembly MDSW01 (sample SAMN05326641, study PRJNA326480) | marine metagenome | isolation source: seawater | place: Atlantic Ocean: North West | collected 2012 | reverse complement strand
TCACCACCTCTTTAAGAATATTTGATTTGGCCGCCATCGCACCAGATCTTAAATAATCTCCATAAGAAAAACCACCAGGTATTACAATTAAATCAGATTTAGGAAGAGTCGTATCCTTGTGCCAAACCATTTTATTTTTAAAATTTAATTTTTCCAAGGCAACCGCTATATCTCTATCACAATTAGATCCAGGAAAAACTATTACTGTCGAGTTCATTTTACGATATCAATTTTGTAATTTTCTATTATTAAATTAGCAAGAAGCATTTTACACATATCGTCAACTTTTTTTTTAGCCGCTGACTCGTTACTTTCATTTAATTCTATTTCAAAATATTTTCCCTGTCTCAGACTTTTAAGATTGTCTATACCCATTCCTTGAAGAGTGTTTTGCACAGCCTTACCCTGAGGATCAAGAACATCTTTCTTTAAAGTAATTGTAACAGATAATTTCAATTTATTTTTTCTTAAATTTTACAGAAGTTGGTTTACCAAATTTAACTTTTTTAATATTAGTTTCTTCTGGCATAATTTTTAATCTTCTAGCTACCTCTTGATAGCCTTGAATTATATTTCCTAAATCTTTTCTAAATCTATCTTTGTCTAATTTTTTTTCAGTATGTGCATCCCAAAGTCTGCAAGTATCCGGGCTTATTTCATCAGCAAGCACAATTTCTTTTTTTGTTTTATCTTCATTCCAAATTTTCCCGTACTCAATTTTAAAATCTACTAACTTAATACCCACTGCTCTTAAAAGGCCTGATAAAAGATCGTTAATTCTTAAACTTATTTGATTTATATAATTTAAATCATCCTCAGATAACCACTCAAAAGCTAAAATATGCTCTTTGGATACTAATGGATCTCCAAGTTCATCGTTTTTCAGACAATATTCTAGAAGGGGTTTCTTTAAAACAGTTCCCTCATGAATACCAAGTCTTTTTGAAAGAGAGCCAGTTGAGATGTTTCTAACAATAAATTCTATAGGAATTATTTCAGCTTTCTTTACAAGTTGTTCTCTCATATTTAGTCTTTTTACGAGGTGTGTTTTTATTCCTAACTGACCCAAGTTAGTAAATATGTACTCGGAAATTCTATTATTGATCACACCTTTTCCTTCAACCTTAGCTTTTTTTAGGTTGTTAAATGCAGTGGCGTCGTCTTTAAAATGTTGAATTACTAAGTTCTTATCTGAAGTTTCGTAGACGATCTTAGCTTTCCCTTCATACAATTTTTTACCTTTATTCATATTTTATTTTATTTTAAACATCTTTTAAAAATAACATTTATTCTCTTAGTATGATAATTTAAATCAAATAATTTTTTCAATTTATTAACAGGTATTTTTTTTGAAATTTTTTTTTCGTTCAATATGTTCTGGTAAAAAGACGTGTTTGATTTCCATGATTTCATGGCAATTTTTTGCACCATTGAATATGCTTGTTCTCTTGTTAAACCGGAATTAGTTAACTCTAACAAAACTCTTTGTGAGAAAAATAAGCCTTGAGTGATTTCTAAGTTTTTTCTCATTTTTTTTGGATATATATTTAGATTTTTAATTAAGTTATTTAATCTTACTAATGCAAAATCAAGAGTAACAGTGCTATCAGGTCCGATATTTCTCTCTACTGCAGAATGTGAAATATCTCTTTCATGCCATAGAGCAACATTTTCAAAAGCAGGTGCTACGTGAGATCTAATTAATCTAGATAAACCAGTAAGGTTTTCACTTAGTATTGGATTTTTTTTATGTGGCATTGCTGATGAGCCTTTTTGTTTCTTATCAAAAAATTCTTCAACTTCTAAGACCTCTGTTCTTTGCAAATGTCTTATTTCTATTGCTAATCTTTCGATTGAGCTTGCAATTAATCCTAGTGTTGAAAAAAACTGAGCATGTCTGTCTCTTGGTATTATCTGGGTTGATATTGGCTCAACATTTAATTTTAGTTTTTTTGCAACATAACTCTCTATTTTGGGATCAACATTAGCAAACGTACCAACCGCACCTGAAATAGCACACGTCGAAATCTCTTTTATAGAAGTCTCCAATCTTTTTTTATTTCTAAAAAATTCTTGATAAAAGGATAGCATTTTAAGTCCAAAAGTAAGTGGCTCAGCATGAATTCCGTGACTTCTTCCGATACAAAGAGTGTATTTATGCTTTAAAGCTTGTCTTTTAATTGAAATCAATAATTGGTTTAAATCTTTGAGTAAAATTTCACCGGACTGTTTAAGCTGAAGATTAAAACAAGTATCTAAAACATCGGAGGATGTCATCCCCTTATGCAGATACCTTGCTTCATTCCCTACCTTTTCAGTAATAGAAGTTAAGAAAGCTATCACATCATGCTTTACCTTATTTTCTATTTCCAATATTCTTTTGACATTAATTTTGGCTTTTTTTTTTACTTTTTTTGATACACCCTTTGGAATAATTTTGAATTTTTCCATGGCCTCAGCTGCTGCTAGTTCTATGTCTAACCAGATAGAGTATTTATTATAGTCTTCCCAAATTTGCTTAATTTCTTTTCTGGAATATCTTTCAATCATTTAAATTTTACTCTTAATTTTTCTATAACGTAAAAACTTCACAACCATCTTTAGTTACTCCTATAGTATGTTCAAATTGTGCTGATAGAGATTTATCTTTTGTAACAGCTGTCCATCCATCATTAAGGGTTTTTGTCTCAAAATTACCTGTATTGATCATTGGTTCAATTGTAAAAATCATACCGCTTTTTATTTTTTCACCAGCTCCTGGTTTCCCATAATGCAGAATATTTGGTTTTTCATGAAACTTTTGACCAATGCCATGACCGCAAAAATCTCGAACAACAGAAAATCCCTCAGCCTCTACATGGTTTTGAATAACTGATCCAATATCACCTAAATGAATGCCTTCTTTTATAATTTTAATAGATTTCATCATAGCCTCATAAGTTGTTCTTACTAATTTTTGTGCTTTGATAGAGACTTCACCTATTTCAAAAGTTCTACTTGTATCACCGTGCCAACCATTTTTCAAAGCTGTAACATCAACATTTACTATATCACCGTCTTTTAAAATTTTTTCTGATGGTATTCCATGACAAACTATGTGGTTTGATGATGTGCAACATGATTTGGGGAAACCTCTGTAAAATAATGGAGCAGAGAAAGCACCGTGATCGTTTATATACTCGTAACAAAGCTTATCAATCTCATCAGTTTTAATTCCGGGTTTCACTATTTTAGCCACTTCATCAAGAGCTCCTGATGCTATAGTACCGGCCAATCTTGTTTTCTCAAAGGCTTCTTTATAGTTTTCGATCATCTTAATTTTAATTCTATTTCTTGATTAAGTTTTATTCCTTTTGTTGAAAATTTACAATCATAGCAGAGCACATTTAATTTTTTCTTAACAGCTTTTATTAATAAATTGTTATAATCAGGATCAATATCTTTAGCTATTTCTATTTTATCACAATCATTTCTTTGAATTATAAATACAAGATAAATCTTGTAGCCTTGATTGCTTGCTTTAAGTAATTCTTCGATATGCTTAAATCCTCTAGCGGTGACTGCATCAGGAAACTCAGCAATACCTTTTTTTCTTGAAAGAGTAACATTTTTTACTTCTATTAATGATTTAGTTTTTTGTTCTTCTATGAAAAAATCGAATCTTGTATTTGAATTAAACTTGAATTCTCTTTTAATTTTTTTTTTTCCTTTAAAAGAGTTTATTTTATCGTTTTCTAAAGCTTCAAAAAAAATTTTATTTGTTAAAAGTGTATTGACACCGATTTTACATTTGTTTTTTTCAATTATTTGTAAGGTATACTGAAGTTTTCTATTAAGATTATTGCTCTTACTCACCCAAACTTTATTATTTTTATCTAATAGGCCCATCATTGAACCTGTATTAGGACAATGACAAGTGACTATTTTATTATTTATTTTTATATCAACAAAAAAACGTTTGTATCTTTTTATTAAACTTCCTGATATTAATTCATTTTCGAAATCCATAATACTTTAATATGAAGAAAAAAAATAAAAAAGTAAATGCAGCTATTTTAATAATTGGTAATGAGATTTTATCAGGCAGAACGCAAGATAAAAATGTCTCTTTCATTTCTAAATGGTTAAATGAGAAATGCGGGATATCTGTTGGCGAAGTTAGGGTTATACCTGATATAGAGAAAAAAATTATTTTAACAGTATTGGAACTATCAAGTAAATTTAAATATGTTTTTACAACCGGGGGCATTGGACCAACACACGATGATATTACAGCGCAATCTATTGCGAAAGCTTTTAAGAAAAAATACACTTTTCATCCAGAAGCTTATCGAATTTTAGAAAAGTACTATGGAAAAAAAAATTTTAACGATGGGCGAAAAAAAATGGCAATGATGCCCCAAGATTCAAAATTAATTTATAATCCATCCAGCGCAGCCCCAGGTTTTAAAATTAAAAATGTTTTATGTTTTCCAGGCGTCCCACAAATTTTAAATTCAATGATTGAAAATTGTAAAAAGTTCTTATCAAAAGGATCTAAAACATTTAGTAGAACCATAAACTTACTAACTGTTGAAAGCACAATTTCAAAAGAGCTTGGTTTAATACAAAAAAAATATATCAAAAATATTGAGATTGGTAGCTATCCTTTTTTTAGAGTAGGAAAAATTGGGGTTTCTGTAGTTTTAAGATCTGAAAATAAAAAATTTATAAACCTAGTTGCAAAAGAGGTGAATAAAGTAGCAAAAAATAAAAGATTAAAAATTTTTAAATATTAAAATTTATCTAAAACATCTTTTACAGTTATCTTTGAGATATCTTTAGTCTTGTAAATTAATTTGCTATCTAAAATTTTAATTTTTTCATGCCTAGGTGCAAATTTTAAGGAATTTGTTGGACCAAAAAGAACTATCATTGGTGCTCCAGACAAACCAATCATATGCATTACTCCATTATCAATTGAAACAGAATTTTCAAGTCGTGTTGATAAAGCCGTAACCATTAATGGCGAAGGATTATTTATATTTTTTTCTGGAAAAATAGCGCTTGGTATTTCTTTCTTTATTTTTTCAATTAAGTCGGAATATTTAGACTCTATAAAAAAAACAGGTTTTTTATTTTGACTTAGAATTTTTTTGGATAAAGATAAAAAATTTTCTAAAGGCCAAGTTTTTTTGCGATACTCATTTCCTTGAGTTAATGAAATTCCTATATAGTTGTTATCTGGTAAAATTTTTTTTGCAATTTCTAGATAGTCCCGAGGAATGCAGTCAATGTTAAAGTTTTTTCGGCTTATTTTTTTATCTATAAGAGCACTAATGTTATGTAGAGTCATTTCAACATTATCATCAGTTGAAATATAATTCTTTTTTTCACTACAAAAATAAAAATTAAAGGTTGATGAATAAAATTTAAAATGTGGCAGCTGTTTTAATATTAAAGTATTTCGTATTTTTGATTGCAGGTCTATTATTATATCAAATTTTATTTTTACTCTATTTTTTACAGCGAATAGGTGCCACCATCTAAAACCAAAATATTTTATATTTATATCAAGATCAACAAGCGAAAGCCTAAAATCTTTAAGCTTATCGGAAAAATGATTGTTATGAGAACTAATATAGTAAATTTCAGACTTATTGAAATGAGACTGTAAGCTTAAAATTAAAGGAATAAGCTGAATAGAGTCACCCAAACCTCCACCTGAATTATATAAAAGAATTTTCTTCACCAATAATATATATAGTTTTATATAACGAATTTATGATAAAAAAAATTTTTTTATTTTCAATATTTACATTAGTTTTGATAGAGTTTTTTTCATTTGTAGCTTCAAAATTTAACTTGTTACTTATTAATAATGATCCTGAATATGTGTATAGCTACGGAAATAAGTGGAGAGTCGAAAACACACCCTGGGGATCTTGGCATAGAATAAATTTTAAGGATAATCATGTGAGCAAATGTTTTAATGTAACTTATCAATCTAATAATGTGGGGGCTAGAGACGAAGAAGATTACGATGAAAAGTTTAATAAAGACTCAATAATATTACTTGGTGATAGTTTTGCCGAGGGTTTTGCAGTGAATTTTGAAGATACTTTCCACCAAAAATTAGAAAAAAAAATAAACAAAAATATTTTAAACTTTGGATCAGCAGGTCACTTTGGTCCTTTACAATCCCAAATTATTTACGATCAGTTTGCAAAAAAATATAAACATAACGAATTAATATTTATGTTTTTCCCCCATAACGATTTTTTGGATAATAATTGGAAATATTGGAAAAAAAAAATAAGAAAATTAAGAAATAGACCTTATTTAGTTAAAAACAAAACCAGTAATGAATTTGAAGTTTTTTACCCATCAGAAAATTCAAAGATAGATTTTTTTGTAAAAGATTTAATTTTTAATAAAGCTCAAACTTTTTTAATAAAATATACTTATACAGCTAATACTCTTAGAACTTTAAATTCACTTTATGAAAATTATTTTTATAATGATAAAGAAAATAAAGATCGCTCTTATTCACTGTCTTATTACTACAAAGAAATTTCCTCTGTTGAGTCAACAATGCATTCAATAAATAGTTTATTATTATCAGCAGGTAAATCACAAAAAAAAACTATTATTATTATACCTACAATTGAAGATTTAAAAAGAAAGGAGAGGGGAGAAGACTACAAAAATTACTTGTGGTTTAAAAAAATTCAATCACTTTCAAAAAGCACATCCACTAATTTAATTGATCTTGCAGATTTTTTAAACACTACAGATTACTCAAAAATGATATACGAATGTGATTTTCATTGGAATCCAAAAGGTCATTCATTTGTTGCTGATTTAATATTTGAAAAAATCTATAATTAATATAAATGTAATCAGGTTCAAATATCATTATTTATGAAATTTTTAATTTTAGATATCTACCCAAATGATGACTGGAGATTAGTCAAAGATACTGCTGGTGGCTATGGAACTGGTAACGATTTTGGAAATAGTATTTTTTCAAAAGCAGTAAACTTTTTTGTGTCAAAAATGATCAGCATGCCACCAATGTATGCTTTATACATACACTCAATTTTAAAAAACAGGAATGTTTCAGTAGAGTACGAGAGAAATATAAATAACAAAAAACTCATTGAAGAAGCTGATTATATTATTATGACTACATCGATAATTTCTCATGAGACTGAAATAAATTTTTTAAACACCAATATTGCAAAAAACAAAAAAATTTTTATTTCTGGAATATTTGGTAACGTTTTAAAGGATAAATATAAACTTAAAAATACTTTTATTGTACCAGGTGAACCAGAAAACTTTTTTCTTAATTTAAATTTAGATAAAAATGAATTAGATGGTTTTTTTAATGGAGATCAAAAAACACAAATTAATAATTATGTCGACAATCTTGATGATTTACCGTTTCCTGATTGGAGTTATTATCTCAAAAAATACCCACTAAAAAATAATTTTTTAGGCTACAATAAAAAAAATGCAATTCCAATTTTAGCTTCTCGGGGTTGCCCTTACTCATGTTTCAACTACTGTACTTACCCATTGCAACAAGGAAGAAAAGTAAGATATAGATCACCAAAAAACGTTGTTGATGAAATAAAACTCAATATTGAAAAAAATAGAACTAATAAATTTGTGTTTAGAGACCCAGTTTTTTCTATAAATAGAAAATATACAGTCGATCTTTGTGAGGAAATAATAAAAGAAGAACTTAAAATTGAGTTTTTAATTGAAACCCATCTAAAAAATTTAGATGATGATTTAATAGCACTTCTAAAAAAAGCAGGTTTAAAACTTGTTTATGTGGGAATAGAGTCTTCAAATCCAGATGTCTTAAAAGGTGTTAAAAGATTTACAATTGATAATGATGAGCAATATAAATTAATAAAGAACTTAGTCGAACAAGGCATTGTAGTTAAATCAATGTTTATGTTCGGCCAACCAGACGATAATGAGGAAACAATTAAAAGGACAATTGATTATTCTTTATCACTCCCAAATCAACTTGTTCAATATAGTGTTTTCACACCTTACCCTGGAACACCGATATATAAAGCCTATGAGGATAAAATTATTGAAAAAAAATATGAAAAATTTAATCAATACAATTTAGTTTACCAACACAAAAATTTAGAAAATTCAGATATTATAAAGTTAAAAAACTATGGATACCAAAAATTTTACTCAAATTTTAAAAATTTAACAACTGTACTTAAGTCTTTTTCAAGCTTATTAAGATAGAGAAGTGATAAAAAAAATTAATTTTATTATATCTTTAATTCTTATTGTGATGCTTTGTTCTTTTTTATGGAATAAAATCACTTTACCTTATTACAATCCTAGAGAAACTATTGGTTATTTATCTACTCAAAATATTAATTATTTAAATGATACAATAAGATACGTATTATTTATTTTGATACCTCTAATTTATTTTTTTTTTTACATAAAAATTCTTTATCCTAAAACACTGACTCCAATCAAAAATCTTTTTTCTTTAAAAAAAGAAAAAAAAAATAGTTTTTGTTTTAAAGATATTAAATATATATTTCTTTTCTTTACTTTAATTATATTTCTTAATTTTTTTTCTTCAAATTTACCCAATATATATCTAGATAATTTTCATTATGGGGATTATTTAACACCAGGATTTAATGTAATTTCGAAAGGAAATTTTTGGCAATCTTCTCTTACTATTCATGGTGGAGTTGATTTTTTTTATACTATTTTATCTTGGAAAATTTTTGGCGTTCAATCGATTGGCTCTCTCAAGTTTTTTTATCACTCATTAAATATATTGGTTAAATTAATCTCAATTTTTTTTATATTTAAATTATCTCAATTAGGGAATTTAAATAAAAATAATAAAATATTGCTATTTTCACTATTAAGCATTGTTACTCTTACTTTAAGTGGATTTAATGAACAGGAAAATCCACTTAATCATAGAGATCTATTTGTTTTAGTTTATCTAATTTTTTTAATTCAATTTTTTAAAAGAGAATATTACCAAACAAGTATTATTGCAGTTGGTCTGGTGCCATCTATCGCTTTGATATTTTACTTTGATAGCGGAATGTATTTGTATTTTGCTAGTTTTGCTCTTTTAATTTACCTATTTATCTCTAAGCAATTTATGATAATCAAAAAGATAATATTTTTAAAAATACTTTTTTGGTTATTTTTTATTCTTATTTTTGGTTTAAATGAATTAATTGCCTTTTTTCAGAATTTAATTTTAATAGTCCAAAATGTTGATATTCTCCATGGTTTAGAATTTCCAAGACCTTACTTTTCATTAGGAGAAGATCAAGATTCAGCTAGAGCCACTAGATCGCTAACTTTGCAATTGATTGCTGGATTGTTAATTTTTTATGTATCTTTTTTGAAAAATAATGAGTTCAAAAATAGTGAAAAAATCTTTTTTTTAATGTTTTTTTTTATTACTTTTATTACTTATAAAAATGCTCTAGGTAGATCTGACACTGATCACATTAAACTTTCAAGTGATTGGCAAATAATTATTGTAAGTTATTTTTTAATCTATTTTTTTATTAATGTAGTAGTAAAGGGCCACTTAAAAAAAAATTGATCAAAATAAGCTTAAAACTTTTATTTTAATTATAATTTTTGGTGTGAATATTAACTCCATTAACATCAAGAATATAAATAATTTTAAAACAGAAAGTTCAAAATTAATTTATTCAAAGGATGAAAAGTTTCTTAAAAACTCAACTAAAAATCTAATTAATCTTTTTAGCTCAAGTAAAGTTAAACCAAATTGCATACAAAATTTTACAACCGATCTTTCTTTACCATATTTAACAAAGCTGCCTTCGTGTAATAAATATTTTGCATCGTGGTTAATAAGTGATAAAAAAAATCAGGAAAAGTATACAAAAGGCTTAGAAAACAAAAATATCCAATTGATCGTGTATAAAGCACCATCGATCAAGATCGATAATTTATCTACCTCATCAAGATTAATAAAAGCTAATAAATTTATAATCGAAAATTTTAAGGAAGTGCACAACCTTGATGGTTATGTAATTTTAGAGAGAAGACGCTAAAAAAATTTATTTTTGCCAAATTTGTTAATTAATGTATATATATGCAGAAAGCCCTCGTGGTGAAATTGGTAGACACAAAGGACTTAAAATCCTTGCCCTTTTGGGAGTGCCAGTTCGAGTCTGGCCGAGGGCACCAAAAAAATGAATA
>MDSW01083525.1_pt1 | contig 10239 bp, 7 predicted proteins | sample 811171 | NCBI WGS metagenome assembly MDSW01 (sample SAMN05326641, study PRJNA326480) | marine metagenome | isolation source: seawater | place: Atlantic Ocean: North West | collected 2012 | reverse complement strand
TCTTCCTATAGAGCCGTGGTAGACCACCACGTTGATAGGCTGGGTGTGGAAGTGCGGCAACGCATGTAGCTGACCAGTACTAATAGCTCAATTGGCTTATTTTATGCACTGAAAAAAATTTTCTGATGATTAATAATACTTCAAACATTTTTAATTTTAGAACCAAATAAATTTGTAAAAAATGGAGCTAGTATTAATATTTTTTTCTTTATTGATGATCTATGTGGAGAATATTGTTTTTCAAAATTACTCGCATTTTCCTTATTTACATAGTTAAGGTAGGTTTCGTAAATCATTCTGTTATTTGAATATGAGGGCTTAAAACCAAGAATTTTTTTTGCTTTTGTAATGTCAAACCACAGCGATCTCCCATACATTAAATGATGATAAGGCCCCAGCGGAGTTAAATTTAAAAAATATAAAAGATTACCTAAAAACTCAAACAAACCAAGTGGAAGAGATTTTATACGACTTTTAGATTCAGTTTGCTTTATCAAACTACTCATTAAATCATACATTGTAGAATAGTTATCTGTTCCTATGTTAAATATTTCGTAATTATTCTCAATTTTTTGTTCAGATAGTAAAAAAGCATCCACCAAATCATCAACATGTACAAATTGATATATATTTTCACCATTATTAAGAACAGGAATAACCTTTCCATTTTTAATCCAATCAAAAAGAATTTGCACTATACCCAATCTATCATGTCCAAGTATTGTTCTCGGTCTAATAATAATTATTTTTAGTTTTTCTGATGCATATTTTTTACATATTAATTCACCATTTAACTTGGCTTTACCATAATCTTCTGCTGGCTCAGGAATTGTAAGTTCATTTACAGGATTACTTTTTGGATTGCCAAATACCGCACTAGAGGAAACATAGATTAGTTTATTTATTTTTTTCTTTTTTGCTACAGCACAAATATTTTTAGTTCCCTCACTATTCACGGACCAGAATTTTTTTTTATCTTTTAAGACTGGAACTTGAGCAACACAATGAAAAATTACATTTGCCTCAGGCAAATTTTTATCTAATTTATTGTAATCTCTGATATCACAGTTAAAATATTTATAATTTGGATTTTTAATATCGCTAGAGTTTATATCAATATTTACAACTGACCAAGACAGACTAAGCAATTTTTTTATTAAAACATTTCCTAAATAGCCACTACCGCCAGTAACAATAGCTTTTTTCATAAAATCAATTTTATAATTAAAAAATAAATAAAAAAGAAAATAATTAGCACTATATATTTTGGATTTGTTATTGAATAATTATAAAAATCAATTTTGATTTTTCTTTTTATTAAATTTTGTAGCAAATCAAATAGGCAATAGATATAAAACAAAGATATAATATAATGATGAACAGTTATTGTATTAAATGAGTGTATTGAAAATAAAAAATTCAAATTATCAAATAGTAAATTTTTGTTAAAAATGTATATGAAAAGTGTTAAAAAATTTAAAATTAAACAAAAGTAAATCAGAATACTAATCTTTTTTAAATCTATCATTCCATAAGCCAAGATTTTATTGTCTTGATCCAGATTATTGAGATAAATTTGTACATAACGTTTTGAAAAAGATAAAATTAAGAAAAGCGACGAAAAAAATAATAAAAATATTAAGCTTATTTCAATGTTAAAAATATCACCACCATATAAAATTCTTTGAATATAGAAATTAGTTAAGAAAATAACGTCTAAATATTTAATTTTTTTTACATAAAAATTGTATAAATAGAAAGAAAATAGATAAATAATTAAATTAATAGAAAAGTACTGAGTTCTAGAAATTAAAAAGAAGAAAATAAATATAGAAATATTTAATAAAATAACAGATTTTATAGAAATTTTAAAATCATTAAAAACATTTTTTTTTGTTATATTAAAGGAATCTATTTCTCTGTCAAAAAAATCATTAGTAAGGTAAATAATATTTGTCAGAAAAAAAAAAATTATTAGGGGTATAAAGATATTCCAAATATCAAAATTTTTTAAACTTACGTTTGAAATAAGTATAGGCAAAAAAATTATAATATTTTTTAATTGAGACTTAATTTTGATCAATTTTAATAATTTAAACATTTTTTTTATAATCAATCTCAAAAAAATTTCTAATATTTCTGAGAGCAATTGACATAATAATACCTTGTGGATTTTTTAATAAACTGTTGTTTATAAGTGATGAGTCATTAACATATAATTTTTCAGTGGTTTTCAACTTACCGAAAGAGTTTGTTATTGAGCTTTTACTTTCACCCATTCCTATACCACCTAAAATATGTACAGATGAAAGTTTTAAATCCTTTATATTGTTTATTTTATTTATCTCATTAATGTAATTATCTTTTCTTAAAAGTGGCAAACCCTTTTTTAATATAATAATACTCTTTGCACCACCCTCGAAAAGTATTTTTGACAAATTAAGTAAAGCATTTTTAATGTTATCCAGTTCTGTGTCAGGGATTTTATATTTTAAAACTTTATATTTTTTTAAAATATTTATTATTGATCCAGATCCTATTGAAAAAGTTGCATGATAAATCGATAAATTTAAATAGTTTTTTTTTATATATTCATATTTTTCTTTATTATCTAAAAAGTTGTTCAAAAGAAATTGAGGACTACTCGAAGCATTCCCAAGGATATATTTCGGATAAAACTCTGTTACTTGAAATTGATGAACGTCACAATTTAAATCTTGCACTTTTTTCCCATAATCAGCAATTATTTTTACCATTGGATGAAATTTAAAATCTATTTGATCATTTTTTTTTATGATATTACTTTTTAAAAGAATTTCGTTTGTATAAAGCGAACCACAACATAAAAATAAATACTTACAATAAAAAGTTATTATTTTTCTTCTTCTTATCACCCTTATTTTCCACCTATCATTTACTTTTTCTATATAATCTACAAAACTTCCAGTTAGTATATCTCCCCCTTTTTTTAAGTAATCTTTTAAATAAGTATTTTTCATTGATAGTTTTACTTCTTTGTTTTTATCAATTTTTTTTAATTTCTTAATTTTTTCAATTTTGAAATTTAGTTTATTGCTACCAATAATAAAATTTTCTGGGTTTACTTCATTACTAAAATTTTGATTTTCAGATACATTCAAAAAATTTTGAATTTCTTTATCAAATTTAACCATCTGATTGAAATCAAAATTTTTGGTTTGATATTTTTTCGTCCAATCATCGATAAATTTTTCATCAATGTTATGAAACAAACCACTATTTATTTCACTTCCACCACCCAGTGTTTTGCCTGATGAAAAATTTATTTGTAGTCCTGAGATTGAGGAATTTACACCTGCATCTCTCCATTTTTCTAAAAATTCTGATCCTGGATGTTTTGAGACTGGAATTTTTGCGTCTTCACCTTCCTCCAAAATCATGACATTATTTGAATATTTTATTATTTCACTAGCTGTGATACTTCCACCAGGTCCCGAACCAATTACAATGAATTCGTAATCTTTATTTGAGCTTACATTTAAACTTTTTTTATTTATTTTCTCATCGTTGTAATGATGAAGAAAGATTAGAGCGCATATTAACTCTTTTATTTTACTGCCAATAACAGGAAAAAAAAGAATTATTTCAAAAACATTTTTTAATTGTTTGTTTTTTAATTTATATATTTGTTTAAAAAAAATAATTCTTGAAATAAAGAATGTAACTCCAAAAAAAATATTTAAAATTGTTCTTATTGTATAATTTATTCGTAAATAATGGATATAAATTAAATTTGAGTTAATCTTATTTTTAGGTAAATATTTTTCTCCCAAATATAGTATTAATTTTTTTAAGTTTTTTTGAAAACTTGAAATTTTCATAATATAAAGTTTTTTTAATCATTTACTACAATATATATATATTTATGCATCTTTAATATATAATTTTGTATTTTAAAAAAAATCAAATTTTTTTAATTTAAATGAAGAATATTTTTTCAACAAGTTACTTATCTTATCTCTCCCTAATATTATTATATTTTTTATACATTTCTTTAAATGAATTTATGCCAGTTCCTCAAGAAAGTCATTTCTTTGTCTCAAGAATTGATAGAGGTGACTTTAAAATTGATAGTTCGTACCAAGCATATTATCTTTTACAAACTCCAATTTATTTCTTCTTAAAACACGTCTATTCAAATCCAACTTTATTTATTTTGTTGTCTTATTTTTTTGATTTTTCTATTTACTTATTAGTATTTTTGTTAACTTATAAATTGACAAACAATTATGTAGTTTCTCTATTAACAATTTTCATTTTTTCTCCACTTTCTTTGATTTTTTTGGATACTGCTTTCCAAATAAATACTAATTTTTTTTCATCTAAAAATGTTTCGTTAACGTGGGGTAGAATTATATTATCTTCAAGAATTTTATTTGCTATTTGTTATTTATTTTCAATATATTTTTTTATAAGAAAAAAGTATTTAGGTTTTTTTCTCTTCTTTTTCTTTTCCTTCTTATGTCATCCTAATAATTCTCTGACTATATCTTCTATTTTTTTAACATATTTATTTTTTTCGTCAGTCTTAAAGAAAAAAGAAATAAAATTATTTATTTATACTTTGTCAATTACAATTCTTGGAATTCTTCCAGGATTATATCGGATGAGCAAAATTCAACGCCCTGGAGATGAGAATAATCATGAAATATGGTTTTCAAATTCATTAAGAGATGAAGTCGATGATTTTTCTACTATTTGGAATATATTATCTAACACAGTTGAATTATTATTATTTATTTTTGTATTTATCTTATTAACTTATTTTTATTTTAAAAAAAAAAATGATAAAGTATTAAAAACTCTTTATTTTCTTATTTGTTCTACAATTTTTGTTTTTCTCAGTTTCTTCTTGTTAGAATTGTTTATTATAATATTTGATACAGGTTTTTTTTTAATGAATATAATCGGACCGTTTTCAGCAGGAGTAAAAGTGTTACCACAATCCTACTTTTTATTTCTATTTGCATTTGCGGTTATTTTAAAAGATTATATATTTCCTCAAAAATATATTCCGTTAGCACTAATTTTATTATTAATTTTTGTAAACTTTTTTGTATATTTAAGTAATTTTTTTAATAGTAACAACAATCTTTATAGCCAATTTAAATACATAGAAGGATCATATAAAATAAAAAACATTAATTCCCCTTACGAATTGTTGCAACTAAAAAACAATATATCTAGTATTCCCAATCCATCATATCCAATTATTTATAAAATTGACAACTTGCTATTAGATAAAAGTGAGAAAAATAATAATATTTTTAAAATTTATAAAGAAAATAGAAATATTAAAAAGGAAATTATGAATGGTCTTTATAGAGACTTTGAAAATTATGAAATTTTAGTAGATGCCATCAGACAAAACATTCCTAAAAAATCAAAAATTATTATACCTCCTTATTTTTCATCACTAAGAGATACTTTAGTTGATTATACTATATTTTTTCAAGAAAAACATGACGGAAATCTAATGTTTGGAAGCAAGAAAATATTTGATATTTTTTATGAAAGAATGAAAATGCTTAAAATCGATTATAAGAATATTCCTACAGAAGGTAGCAGGCTAAACTACTCATATATGAGAAAAATTTTTATGAATTTAAATGAATATGATTTTGAAGCGATTAGCAAATTGTATGAAAATTTTGACTATTTAATTACTGAAGAGAAACATTTATTAAGTTTTCAAATATTATACAGTGACGAAAACTTTAAAATATACAAAATCAATTAATTTTTTAATGCATTATTCTTTATTATGCCCTCATAAAAAATTATTTAGTAAATTTATTCAAAATAAATGCAATAAATTATTTAACGCAAAATTTTCAAATATATCGCAAACTGATTTTGATAAAATATATTACAAGTTTAATATTATTTTATTGAGACATCAATTAAAATTAAAATATAAAAAAAATTGTAATATAAAATATATTATTTCGCCAACTACAGGCTTAAATCATATAGACAAAAAATACTTTAAAGATAAAAATATAAAAATTATATCCTTAAAAAATGAGTTGGGTATTCTTAATAAAGTTAATTCAACTGCAGAACATACTATTTATTTATTACTTAAAATTATAAGAGATAATTTCAAATCAAATAAAAAAAATTTTTTTGAGAAAAAATATATAAACATTACGGAGATAAATAATAAAAAAGTTGGTATAATAGGATATGGCAGACTAGGAAAAAAAGTTAATAAAATACTAAAGTCATTTGGAGCTAAAACTTATATATTTGATAATTCTAAAAAAATTAAAAAGACAATCACTCTTAGAAAGTTGTTAAAACTTAGCGATATAATTACCATTCATATTCCATTAAATAATTTAAATAAAAATTTTATGGATAAAAAAAAATTTGAACTTTTAAAAAATAATTGTATTATTATTAATACTTCCAGAGGTGAAATTATAGATCAAAAAAATTTAATCAAGTATTTAAAATTAAAAAATTTTAAATATGGAGCAGATGTTTTACAGAATGAGAATAATTTAAAAAAGAACAATTCAAGCAGAAGATTAATTGAAATTATGAAAAAAAATAAATCAGTATATATTACCCCTCATGTGGGCGGACTATCAAAAGAATCTGTTGAAACAACAGACAAATTTATATTAAATAAATTTCTAAAAAGTTATGAAAAAAAATAAAGTCCTATTTATTTCTGAGTTATGCCAAAATCATAATGGTAATTTCGAAACAATTAAAAAGATGGCATATCAGTGTGCAAAAAATGGGTCAAAAATAATTAAACTACAAAATATTTTTGTAAAAGATTTATCTTTTAGAACAAGATTTGAAAATGGTTTTTTTTCTGGTTCTAAAACATTAGTTATTAAAAGACCATTTAAGGATGAGTATAAAAGATTAAAAAAACTTGAAATTCCTTATAAGGATCTAGAGAAATTTGTTAGATATTGTGAAAGCTTGGATGTAATACCATCAATTACATGTTTTAATAGAGGCAGTGTGCAGCGATTACATGAATTAGGTTTCAAGCACTTAAAAATCGCAAGTTATGATTGTAGTTCATTTCAACTTATAAGAGATGTCTCTAAAAAATTTAAATCACTTACTATCTCGACAGGAGCAACATTTGATAATGAAATTGAAAAAACTGTAAAAATATTAAAAAGAAAAAAAATAAAATACAATTTATTACATTGTGTAACCATTTATCCAACTCCCCTTAGAGATTTAAATTTGAATAGAATTAAATACTTAAGAGATTTATCTAAAAATCATGCTGGTTTCTCAGATCACACCATAGGACAAGGAAATAAAAAAAATCTTGCTTGTAAATTAGCTATTTATAATGGAGCCAAGATTTTAGAGAGACATATCACAATAAAAGATCCTTCAGATACAAGAGATGGTAAAGTTTCTATTAATCCAGAAGATATTAAAGAAGTTCTTTCATTTTCAAAATTAGGTCAAAATGATCAGAAAAAATATATCTTAGAAAAATATAAAATTAGTCCAAACTCATTTTTAGGTAGAAAAAAAAGAGATTTAACCCATGCTGAATTACTTAATAGAGATTATTATAAAGGAAGATTCACAACGTATATAAATAACAGATGTATTGATAATTGGGATGAAGTTGATTTGTGAGAAATATAAACGAAAATATAGTATTTGTTAACGATAATGAAGATATTAATGAATTAATAAATAAGTTTAAAAATAAAAAAAAAACTATAGCTCTTTGTATAAATAAAAAAAAAGTAGTTTTAGGAATTATAACTGTTGGTGACTTAAGGAGAGCAATATCAAAATATAAAGATTTTAAAACAAAATTATCACAAATTTATAATAAACTTTTTTTTTACGTTTACGACAGTACCCCAATTCATGAATTAAGCTACAGAGTAGCAGAATTTAAAAAGCAACATAAAAAATATAAACTAAATACAATAATAATTTTAGATAGAAAAAAAAATTTTGTTGAAGCAATTGATGAAGATAAAATTTATGATGACTTAAAATATAAGAATATATGTGTAGTTGGATTAGGTTATGTTGGATTACCATTATTGGCACATATAGCATCCAAAAATTGTTACTGTACTGGATATGATAAAAAAGATGTAATCAAAAATTTAAAAGAAAATAAGATAAAATTTTACGAAAAAAATTTAAAATCTGTTTTATTAAGTCAAACAAAAAATAAAACAATATCTTTATATTCTGATATCAGAAAGGTTAAGGCCGAAATATATATAGTTTGTATAGGATCTTATTTGAATAGAGGACAACTTGATAACAAAGTATTCTATAAAGTTTTAAATGAGCTAATTAAATTTAAATTTAAAGAAAATGATCTTTTAATAATAAGAGGTACTGTTAATGTTGGTTTCAGCCGTGAAGTTGCAAATTATATAAAAAAAAAGACAAAGGGTTTAATAGTTGGTAAAAATTTTTTCTTATCATTTTTACCAGAAAGATTAGTTCAGGGAGATGCATTAAATGAGCTATCAAATATACCTCAAATAATATCTGGTTATTCTGAGCAATGTAAAAACCATACATTAAAATTTTGCACTAAAGTATTTCCTAACAATATTATTTCTGAGAGCTTAGAGGAGGCAGAAATTATAAAACTGGCTTCAAATTCATTTAGGGATTTAACTTTTTCATTTTCTAATGAATTATTTAGAATATGCTCTCAGTTCAACCTGGATGTAAAAGAGCTAGTTTCCAAAGCAAATCAAGGATATGAGAGAAATAATATTCCACTGGCTAGCCCTGGTGTTGGTGGAAGTTGTTTAATAAAAGATCCTATACTATTTAAATTTATCAATTCTAATAAAAACGGCTATAAGCTAGGAGATATATCTAGAAAAATTAACGATGATGCTCTTTTATTAATTTTCAAAACTTTAAAACAATTACGTTATAAATATTTTAAGAAAAAAATGAAGATTTTGATAGTTGGACTTGCTTTTAAGGGTGAGCCAGAGACATCTGATTTAAGGGGCTCGATGTCTATAAAACTAATTAAAATTTTGAAGAAATATAATATAGACTATGAAAGTTTCGACAAAGTTTTAGATAAATCGACAGATATAAAGTATGACAAAAAATTCTTAAAAAAAATTAATAAAATAAAGCAAATCTCTAAATACGATATTATACTACTAATGAATAATAATATAAACAATTCATCATATATAGATCGAATTATAAAACCTGTTAGCAACAAAAAAAAGTTTATATTTGATTGTTGGAACATATTCTCATCAAAAAAAGCAGAGTCGCTTGGGTATAAATATATAGGTCTTGGAAAAATTTATTGAAAAAAAACATATTAGTATTGCCTTGTAATAATGGTTTGGGTCACGTTGTAAGGTGTGTAATCTTATCTAATGAATTGTGTAAAAACCACAATGTTCATTTAGTCCTAGATAAAAGTAAAAAAAAATCGTTTAAAATTAATAAAAAAATTAAAATAATTAATCTTAAGCTTAATTCAGATTTAGCTGCAAAAAAAAATTATAATTTAGAAAAAAGATTTGAAATATTTTACAAAAAAAAATTCGATTTAGTATTAAGTGATAATTTAATTGAACCAATATTTAGTGATTTAAAAGTGATATTATTTTGCAATTTCTTTTGGCATGATATTTTTAAAAGTCACGATATAAAGAAATCTGTGGTCAAAACAATTCAACAAAAACAAATACCTATATTTAGAAATTATTTAATACATTATAAAAAATATAAAAACTCGATATTTATACCGTTCTATGGAAAATTTAATAAAAAATTAAATATAAAAAAAGAAAACTTATTAATATCTTTTGGAACATCAAACTTAAAAAACAAAATCAAAATAAAAAATTTAATACTCAAAAATATATATCAATATAAATTTAAAAAAATTTATGTTGATAAAGATATATATTTTTTTTTGCGCAAAAGACTAAAAACTTTTAGACAAAAAAATTCTATCTATTTGGCTAAATATGACAAAAAAATGTTTAACAGCGTAACAACGGCAATTGTTAAGCCAGGTTTAGGAATAGTTCGAGATTGTCTTTCTGAATCTATAAAGATTGTTATTCCAAAGATTAATTTTAATGATGAGTTTAAAAATACTTCAAAAATTCTTTCTCAAAATAAATTAGCAATAATAAAAAATAGTTTTTATGAAAGTATTAAGTATTGCTCAAAATATGT
>MDSW01047999.1_pt1 | contig 10240 bp, 6 predicted proteins | sample 811171 | NCBI WGS metagenome assembly MDSW01 (sample SAMN05326641, study PRJNA326480) | marine metagenome | isolation source: seawater | place: Atlantic Ocean: North West | collected 2012 | reverse complement strand
GCGCGCGGCTGGCTCGCGCGGACGCCGACGCCGCCGACCTCGCGGCGCTCGCCGCTTTGGCGTTCAAGTGCGGCGCGCGCGAACTCGCCGCGCTGGCGCGAGCGACGCGGCCGAGGCTCGGCGCTCGGCTCGGATCGCTGTGCGACGACCTCGGCGCGCTGCTCGCGTCGGCGGACGCGGAGGCGGCGGCGGCGGCGAGGACCCGGATCGACGAAGGGTCGACCGAGGGCCGAGCAGGACCGCGCGAAGTGACGACGGAAACCCCGGGCGGTTTCTTCGCGGACGTTCGGCTCGTCGCCGACGAGGGGGGGGGCGGGGTGGAGGGTCCCGGCACGACGTTCCGCGGGCCGTCGTCGATTCTCGCGCACGCCGTCGTGGTGTCGGCTCGGTCGGCGTTTTGCCGCGCCGCGCTGGAGTTTTCCCGCGCGCGAGACGGGGCCGAGCCGCCGACGGAGTCGGTCCGAGACGGGGCCGAGCCGCCGACGGAGTCGTTCCGAGACGGGGCCTTCGCCGGGTCCTTCGCCGGGTCCTTCGCCGGGACCGACCCGTACGACTCGGACCCGGACCCGGGGACCCGGCGCGCCGATCGCTCCGACGGCTCCGACGGCTCCGACGTCGCGACGCTTCGTCTCCCCGCATCGTCCGCCTCCGCGCTCGCGACGCTTCGCGCGGCGCTGTACACCGGCGCGATCCCTGAGATTCCCGAGCGTCTCGTGGATCATCATCACCGAGGAGATCCGGCGGAAGATCTCTCGGCGGAGGCGCGCGCGGCGTCGAACCATTCGTGGGCGCCCCGCGTCGTCGTCCTGGCTGCGGGTTTGGCGTTTTTGACGCTGGACGAGGACGCGGCGCGGTGCGAGGCGCTCGTGCGGCGCGAGCTTCGGCGGGGGGACTGGCGTCGCCGCGTCGGGGTCGCGGGCGCGGCGGCGGGGCTCGCGGCGGCGGTGGAGGCGCGGCGGTGGGGCGAGGCGGAGGCGTTCTCGGACGCGCTCGCCGACGCGTACCCGGCGTTCGAGGCGCTCGGGGAGGCGTTCGAGGCGACGCCCGCGGAACTCAGAGAGACCATCAGAAGAGCCCACGTCGCGAGGAGGGCGAGGGGGTAGGGTCGTGAGGGTGCGCGCGCGCGTGAAGGGGGGAGGGGGGGAGGGCGTAGAGTGAGTGATGGGATATCATAGGATGGAACGCGTCGTCGTCCGCGCGAACGAACCAACCGACGTCCGCGACGAGACGAAGTCGACGCGTCTCGCGTCTCGTCGGTATTTGGACACAAACACCTCGTCGAGCCGTCGTCGATCTGGTGCCGTGGCGCCGTGACTTCGGGATGCGCGGGGGCGCGGTCGCGCGCTTCGCGCGGCGCGGCTTCGGCGCGCTCGGCGGCGCTCCCCGGTCGCACTCCGGCGGCCCCGGGACGCCGCCCGGCGCGGGCGGGTTCAAGCCGCCCGCCGTCCCCCCGTCCCTCGCGGGGGTGCAGCGGATCGTGGCGGTCGCGTCCGGGAAGGGCGGCGTGGGCAAGTCCACGACCGCGGCGAACTTGGCGTGCGCGTGCGCGGCGACGCTGGGCTTGCGCGCGGGCCTGCTGGACGCGGACGTGCACGGCCCCTCCGTCCCGACGCTGATGAACCTGGCGCGCGCGGGGACGCCGATGCTGGACCCGAGCGGGCGCATGCTCCCGCTCGAGAATTACGGCGTCAAGTGCATGTCCATGGGCTTCCTCATCCCCGAGCGAAGCGCGGCGGTGTGGCGCGGGCCGATGGTCATGGGCGCGCTCGGGAAGATGATCCGCGACACCGCGTGGGCGCCCCTCGACATCCTCTTCGTGGACATGCCCCCGGGCACGGGCGACGCGCACATAAGCGTCGCGCAGAAGCTCCCGCTCACCGGCGCCGTCGTCGTCAGCACCCCGCAGGAGCTCGCGCTCGCCGACGCCAGGCGAGGCGTCGACATGTACGCCAAGATAAACGCCCCGGTCCTCGGGTTCGTGGAGAACATGGCGTGGCTGAAAACCCCCGACGGCGAGCGCGTGTACGTGTTCGGAAGGGGGGGCGTCCGGCGCCAGGCGGAGGCGTCCGGCGTGGAGCTTCTGGGGGAGGTGCCGCTCGACCCGAGCGTCGTCGACGCGAGCGACCGCGGCGCGCCCGTCGCCGTCGCCGACCCGGGGGGAGAGGTCGCCGGAATATACGCCGAGATGGCGAGGCGAATCGTGGAGAAGACGGAACCGTTCGGGTCGCGGGAGGGGGAGGATGGCTCGTAGGAAGCTCCCGGGGAAGCGCGCGCGCCGAGCGAGGAGGCGCGCGGGTACGAGGTGGAGTCGGCCGCGACCGAGGAGGCGCGCCGCGGGTACGAGGCGGACGAAAGACTTTCGAAAGTAGACTAGCATAAAAACTGGATTCTTCTTCGAAGGAAGGCTCCGCGGGGTCTTGACCGTCTCTCTCGTTCACAGTTCGTCGCCTCCGAAATCGCCGAGTGGCTCGAAGTACCCCGCGGGCGTCGGCGTCCTCCGCCCCGTGAGTTCGTCGAGCTTGTCCCTGAGCGCGCCCGCGGCGGCGGCGAGCTCCTCGGGGACGAACCTTCCGAGGTCGAACCTGCGGTACGCGAACGCCGCGCCGCCACCGCACGCGCCGAGAAGGAACACCACGAGGAAGAACGTCCCGACGCCGCCTCCCCCGCCTTCGCCGCCGCTTCTCTTCCCCCCGACGATGAACGAGGAGACCCCGAGCGCGGCGCGGTCGCCCGAGCACTCGCTCCCCGCGATGATGCGGAGGTTGCTGCTCGGGTAGCGGCTTCCGACGAGCGCGGGGCACCGGTTCAGGTCGACGCTCTCCATGCGCACGCACTCGCCAAACTCGGAGAGGCGCTCGGCGCCGTACTGGCACTCGGTGTCGACGTCTCTGACGCACGCGCACGTCTCCGTCTTCGTCTCCGTGCGCTCGTAGTCTTTGTCGTTGAGGCAGCACGAGTCGCGTCGGCGGCGCTCCATGGTGTAATTTTTCCCGAGCAGGCACCCGCCCCCCGGGGGCGCGGGCGACCACCACTCGTAATCCTTCGCCGCGTCGCACGTCGGAAAGACCCACTTGGTCGTGCCCCCCTCGAGCAGGAGCCGGTCGAAGTCGAGGACGTAGACCATCCCGTCCGGGTCGCCGTCCCCGGGCGTGCTCTGCGGGTCCGTGCCGTGGATCACGAACGCCGTGCCGACGCCCTGGGGGTCGACGCGGATGTTGTGCACGTCAATCGGCGACGCGAGCGGGACGAGCTCCCAGCTCAGCCCCTCGTCACGGCTGAACTGCACGGAGTCCGCGGAACCCAGCGCGGCCATCTTCGCGACGACGATCAAACCGCCGTGGTTCCCGAACTCGTAGATGTGCGGGCCCTTGAGGATCTCGCTCCAGGTCGCGCCGGCGTCGCGCGACAGGTACGTGTTCACCGAGTGAGGGTCCTCCGAGAGGTACTCCCCGACGTTGCCCGTGGCGATGATCACCCCGGGGGCGGACGGCTGCGAGTACACCGACCCGAGCCGCGTGTTCCACGTCCCGCGCTGCCAGTGGCTCGCGCCGTGCAGGTGGAGCTCGCACGTCCCCCCGCCCGCGCACGAGATGGGCTTGCCGCTCGCGTCGAGGTCCGGCGGGCGCAGCGCCCGCCACGCGCCGCCGCCGTTGAACGAGACGCGCGTCTTGACGTACGACAGAATCGCCGTCGAGCCGGCGACGAAGCTGGGGTCCGCGAAGGCGCTTCCCGCGATCTGGTTCGCGATGTACACGCCCGGCGCGCCCTCGACGTTGACGAAATCCACCGCCCCGCCGAAGTAGAGGTTGCGCCGCATGCTGAGCGAGTACAGCTGCCCCGACGCATCCGAGCTGTAGATGTTCCCGATCGGCGCCCTCGCCTCCGCGTCATCCTCCTCGTCGTGGTCGACGACGATGAAGTCCGGCCCGGGGCTCTGGTCGTTCCAGTCGAAGATCGTGAATCCCTTCTGCTGCAGAGGCACGGGGAAGCACGCCTGGTTGAACGTGTGGCCGCGGTCGACGGAGACGCGCAGCGCGACGTCCGTGCCGGGAAACGTCACGTCGCGGTCCCCCGCGGGGTCAGACGCGTGGTACGCCTCGCAGTCCGTCAGCCGAGCGACGTACACGTCCTTCCCGCTCATCACCTCGAACGAGTTCCCGCACGACAGCTTGCGCTCGTGCGGGGAGGCGAACAGATCGGCGGAGTACACGAAGTGCACGTTGTAGTCCCACGGCTTCCCCGCGCCCTTCTTGACGTCGCCGGGATCTTCGTACACCGTGGCGAGGATCGCGGGCTTCTCGGCGATCAACCCCTCATGGCCCGGCGCCGGGGGCGGGGCCCAGTCGAAATCGACGAAGCTCCAGACGCGCCCCCTCGAGTTCTTGCGCAAATTCACCCACGTCCTGCCGAAATCGGGGGAGTACATGAGGTCGTGGCCGCACGCGCCGCCGCTCGTCTCGGCGTCGGCGGCGTCGCACGCCTTGCGCGTCACCCTCGCGAGGATGTGATCGGGCGCCGACGGGTGCATGTGGAAGAGGGACGCCATCGAGCCGCCCTCATCGTCCAGGGGGGAGGCGAAACAGTTCGTCGAGTCCGCGCCGGGGGCGCCGCAGGGCTGGATCCACGTGTCGCCCATGTCCTTCGAGGCCCAGTGGTCGCCGTACCAGCCCTGGAGGATGACGTGCTCCGAGCCCTCGTTGTTCAGGAGCTGGAGCACCTCGTCGTTGCCTTTGCCCAACAGGTTGGGCGTCTCGTACGCGAAGCTCTGGCCGTTGTCGCTGCTGCGATACAGCTTCCCACTCGCGGTCTTGACGAACAGCGCCATCTGGGAGGGAGAAGAGACGCGATCGGGGCGGGGGCGTCATCAGCGGAGGGGGTCGAGCGCCGCGAGGGGAGGAAAACCGAGGAGGCGCGCGAAGCGAACGATATCTTCGTGTTTGGGGGCGAGATCTCGCGGGTCTCGCGCCAGCCTCCGGCGCGGGCGTCGTCCCGCGGGCGCGCGAGAACGAGCGCGGGAAACGAACCTTGGTCCCACTGACGAGCCATTCGACCTGGTCGGGTTCCGTCGGAGTCCGCTTCGCCTGCGAAGAGAGGGGGAGCGTCGGGAGGCGAGGTGAGTCGTGCGGCCCTTCGGAAATTGGAGTGTCGTGCGAACACACGTGGCTGGCATTCGGGATCCCACGCGTCGAACCGCGCGCACCGGCTGGAGCGGGGCGAACTTCGCCGGGGCGTCCGCGCAAGCCGCGGCGGCCGAGGGGAGAGACACCGCCGCGAGCGCCGCGAGGACCGCGAAGACACGCGTCATCACCATCTCGGCGAGTCTGGCCGCGCGACGCGTTGTGCCTTTTCGGCGCGGGAAAACTGGACTGGCCTTCGCGCCGCCCATCGCACGAATATTCCGGGGCTGGGCCGTCGGGTTCGTTTGAACGCGTCGAAGGCGCGGCGCCCCACACTCCACGGACGCGCCCGTCGTCCGTCTCGCCCACCCCGTCGCTTTCGTGCTCGCATCGCCACCCGCGAAGCATCCACGAGCGACCCGTCCGCCGCCGCCTTCCCTCGACACCCGGGCGCGCCGCCCCTCAAGGCCCCGCACGCAGAAGTCCGCCCCGCGAGTCAAACGAGTCGGCGCGCGATGGCTGACCAGTCCGACGCCATGAAGCAGTTCATCGAGCTCCAGGTGCGCGCGTACCCCGCGCGAGATACGCGCTCCCCGGACTGATATCCCGCGATCGCGACGCCGGGTTTCGAGACTCCTCCTCCTCCTCCTCCTCCTCCTCCTCCTCATGTCTCTCTCGACGCGAGGAACTGCCTACCGACGGACGACCCACGCGCGCGAGATCGATCGCGATCGCGACGCGTGCCTTTCGCCTCGTCTCACTCCTCGCCCTCTCCCGACGCGTCATTTCGCAGACCAAGTTCGTGGAGACGACGCAGAAGGCGAAGAACCTGAACATGTCGATCATGCAGGGCGAGAAGGACATCCGCCGCGCCGCGCTGACGGGCGCGGAGCTCAGCGCCCTTCCCGAGGACGTCGGGTGCTACAAAGGCTTGGGCCGCAGTTTCGTGAAGGAGCCCAAATCCGCCGTCATGGAGACGCTGGAGAACACCGTCAAGGCGAGCAGGGCGGAGATCGAGCAGTGCACGCTGCAGAGGGAGCACCTGAAGAAGACGCTCGCGGAGACGGAGACGAACATCAAGGAGCTTCTCACGGGGAACGAGGCGCTCTCGAGGGAGCTCCTCCAAAACGGGTACCAGTAGCGTTGTCGGTAGCAAGAAAACTCCAGTCCAACAAACATTTCTTCGGTCTCTTTTCGCACACGCGGGCGCCGACGGAGTCTTTCAGAAAACGTCGAACAGCCTTTCAAGGACGGGCGGCGGGCCCACGATCGTGAAGTGGGCCCCGATTTGAACCGTAAAACTACCGTTTGTCGGCACGCTCACTTGGCACCCTCGCCGAATCGCGCCCGGATTCGGAAATTTTGATTGGACGCGCGGCTGACTCACGCAATCCATTGGTTGCGCGGTCCCCGAGTCGCGACGTTTCAAACCAGCTCGGCTGGGTTCATCCACTGCGCCAAGGGTAGCCTGCACTGCAGAGAGGATAAGAAACGAGTTTGGTTCAGGACACGCGCGCGTTCCTTCGCGCTCTCCATATCACCGCACGCCACTCGTATCTTAACCCCGCTTAAGACACTCGGCAAAGATGCAGGCTGCCATGACCATGAACACCGTCGCCCTCGGCGGCATCGCGCGCCCCACCGCGCGCGTCGCGGCGAAGAAGTCCGTCACCTTCGGTGCCCCCGTGGCCCCCAAGTCCGCGACCGGCTTCTCCGTCCGCCGCTCCGTCAAGCCCGCCACCGTCGCGATGGCGGCCGACGCTGAGCCCATCATGGAGGCGCCCATGAAGGGCATCATGGACGACATGAAGGCCCGCGCGCCCCTCTACATCGACGATTTCAAGCAGGGCATCTCCACCAAGTCCCTGGTGCGTGCCCCTCCATTTCTTCTTGGATCGTTGGATTACGTTTGTTTTCATCGTCGCGCGCGAGGGCGATCCCGCGCGCGGCGCGCGCGCTTCACGCGGCGTGCCCTCATCCGCACCCCCGCGTCCGTCGCGCGACACACCGATCGTTCGTTTCGTTCTTTCGCGCCCCGTCCCGCGCCCGCGGCGCGAAGCGCGCCTCGCCGCCTTCGCCCCGGAGTCACCCGTTTCAAACACGTCTCGTCCACGTGTGCAAACCTGGTGCATTTCAACGTCCCAGCTGGCGCCGGCGCGCGCCGCGCGGATAATGACGCCGACGCGAACCTCACCGACCGCACCTCCGCCTGACCCCGTTCACGCCCCGCCCCTCCTCGGTGCCGTTCCTCACCAATCCAGGCGTCCATCTTCTTCCTCTTCTTCGCCGCGCTCGCGCCCGCCATCGCCTTCGGCGCGGTGCTGACGTCCGCCACCGCGGGCATGCTCGGCGCGACGGAGGTGATTCTCGCCACCGCCATCGGCGGCGTCGCGTACTCGCTCCTCTGCGGCCAGCCCATGTCCATCCTCGCGTCCACGGGCTCCGTCGTCACCTACACCGCGATCCTCTACCAGACGTGCATGCAGCAGGGCCTCCCCTTCTTCGGCACGTACGCGTGGACCGGCATCTGGACCTCGATCATCCTCATGTTCGTCGCCGTGACGTCGTCGTCTAACCTCGTGCGCTTCTTCACGAAGTTCACGGACGAGACCTTCGCCGCGCTCGTCGCGTGCATCTTCTGCGTCGAGTCCGCGAAGAAGATCATCATGATGTTCTTCAACTCCAACATCTCCTCCACGCTCGCGATGGGCTCCGCCATGGTCGCGCTCGTGACCCTCGGCTCGGCGCTCGCCATCAACAACTTCAAGTCGTCCCCCTGGGGCCCCGAGGGCGTCCGCAACCTCATCGGTGACTTCGCGCCCACCATCGCGGTCGGCGTCGGCGTCGTCTTCGCGCAGTGGCTCGCGGGCAACTACGGCTTCTCCTTCGAGGCGCTGTCGCTCCCCGCCTCCCTCTCGCCCACCGCGGACCGCCCCTGGGTCGCGGACCTCATGGCCGTGCCCAACAACGTCAAGCTGATGACGATGCTCGCCGCCCCCGCGTGCGCCATCCTCCTCTACATGGACCAGAACATCACCACCCGCCTCGTGAACAACTCCGCGGGCCTCAAGAAGCCCGGCGCGTACCACCTCGACATGTTCTGGCTCTCCCTCATCACCGGCCTCACCTCCATCTGCGGCCTCCCCTGGATCTGCGCCTCCACCGTGCACTCCATCACGCACGTCAAGTCCCTCACCGACACCAAGAAGGACGAGACCACCGGCCGCGAGGTCGTCACCGGCGTGACCGAGACCCGCTGGACGCCCCTCCTCCTCAACGTCGCCATCGGTCTCTCCATCGTGTGCCTCAAGCCCGTGCTCGCGCAGATCCCCATGTGCGTGCTCTCCGGCCTCTTCTTCTACCTCGGTCTCGCCGCCATGCGCGGTAACGAGTTCCTCGAGCGCGTCTCCATGACGCTCATCACCGATCCCAACGAGATGCCCAAGACCCACCCGCTCGTCACCGGCGGCGTCGATCTCGGCGTCCTCAAGAAGTTCACCATCATGCAGATGGTGTGCCTCGCTATCATGTGGTGGGTGAAGGGCTCCCCCGCCGCGATGCTGTTCCCCATCCTCATCGCCGCGCTGGGCCCCGTCCGCATCTTCGCGGGCAAGGCTGGCTGGTTCACCCAGGAGGAGCTCAACCTGCTCGACGAGCAGGTCGAGACCGACCCCGGCTACGTCAAGGCGTAAGCGCCGATCTCCCAGGGTCCCGCGCGCTCGCTCGAACAGTCTTCGATCCACAGTATCACGACCGTAACGACGGCGAGCGGCGCGTGGGAAGCGAGAGCGAGACGCGTCGTCGACGCGCGTGGGTGTCGAAGGCGTCGGCGAACGACGCCGAGCGAAACGCGCGAAACACCGTAACACATAGCTTCACGGAGCGAGGCATTCTCGATACTTACCTGCTTTGTCTTTATCTTCGCCTCGTCTCGAAGAACGCGCGCGCGCCCGTGGCGTTCCCCGCGGCGCATCGCGCGAACGAGGCGTGAGGGTGATCGGAGAAGGCGGCGGCGCGCGAACGCACTTTCTTCGATCACCAAAAGCCGCGCGAGCGAGGACGAAAAATAACACCGAGGGGGATTTTAACCTAGCTCGACGCTGACGAGGATCTGACTCGGCACCCTCCGGATCTTTGCGGGTCACATCGACGCGCGCGAACCCTGAAACCTCGAGTCGCGAAAAAAAAGGAAAAAATCGACGGCACCCCCCGCTCGCCACACGCGGTCCTTTTTCATCGACCAGAACGACGCTTCCGGCGACGTCGCCACCCGCGTGTGCTGCGTGCGCTCGTCCTTCGGGCTTCGTCTTCTCCGCCTCCTCACGGGATTTAGGTGGGAGCGCCAGCACCCACCACCGCCACTTTCGATGACGTCGGTCGCGCGCTCGATCGCGCCGCGAGCCGCGCCTCGCCCCGGCGCGCCGTCGCGCGTCCGCGCTGCGGCGACGGCGCCCGCGGACGCGGCCCGCGCGGCTTCGTCTTCCTCGGCGGCGTCGTCGTCGGCCCCTCCCGAGGTCGTCCGCGCCCCGCCCGGCTCGCGCGTGTACTTCGCGTACGGGAGCAACGTCAGCAGCGCGACATTCCGCGGCACGCGCGGGATCGACCCGGCCGAGTCTTGGCCCGCGGTCCTCCCCGACTACCGCCTCGTCTTCGACGTCCCGGGCCTGCCCTACGTCGAGCCCGGCTTCGCGTCCGTGCGGCGCGTCTCGGACGGATCGCCCGGCCCGGACCCCGGCCCCCCGGACCCCGACGACCCTCTGGCGCGGTACGAGCGCGAGGTGCACGGGATGGCGTACCTCGTGTCGGACGCGGACTGGGCGCGCATCCTGCGCACGGAGACCGGGTACGCGGTCGAGGACGTCACCCTGGTTCGATCGAGCGACGGCGCCTCGATCGAGGCGGCGACGCTCGCGTACCCGTCGCTCGATCTCGGCGCGGCGGGGACGATGCCCGAGCTCCTGCCGTCGGCGAGGTACCTCGGCATCATCCGCGCGGGCGCGGAGGAGTGGAGCCTCGACGAGGGATGGCGCGCGTGGCTCCGCGAGCGCGTCCGCGCGTACGACGACCCGGCGAACGGCCCGCCGCCTCCCCAACGCGCGGTCGGCGCCGTCGTCGCGTCGGCG
>MDSW01002975.1_pt1 | contig 10240 bp, 10 predicted proteins | sample 811171 | NCBI WGS metagenome assembly MDSW01 (sample SAMN05326641, study PRJNA326480) | marine metagenome | isolation source: seawater | place: Atlantic Ocean: North West | collected 2012 | reverse complement strand
TTGAGACTTATTGGTCATATCCTGATGCAATATTTCACCCACATAATGATTTTTTAGTTATTAGATTCAATGTTAAAAAAAAAATTAAAACTAACTAAAAATAAATCTTTATCTAACAAGATAGTTGTTTCACCAATGTGCCAATATTCCTCAATTAATGGCGCACCATCTGAGTGGCATTATAAACATCTTTCCAATTTAATTATTTCGGGTGCCTCAATGTTAGTAATTGAGTCTACTGCAGTTAGTAAAAAAGGAAGAATTACATTAAAAGATTTAGGGTTATTCAATAACTTTCAAGAGAAAAAATTTAAAGAATTAATAAAATTTTTAAAAAAAATAAAAAATATTCCAATTTGTTTGCAAATTTCTCATTCAGGTAGAAAGGGATCATGTAATGTACCATGGGTTAATTTAGGTAAACCACTAAAAAAAAAATCTTGGCAAACTATTTCGTCATCTAATATAAAAAAAGATATGAATTGGCCAAAACCAAAATCAGCTTCTTACAAAGAAATCAAAAAAATTATTTCAGAATTTACAGACACATCATTAAGAGCCTTTAGAGCCGGATTTGATGGAGTTGAAATACATATGGCTCATGGTTATTTAATCCATCAGTTCTTATCACCTATTTCAAATTATCGAGATGACTTATATGGAGGTTCTTTAGAAAATAGATGCAGACTTGCTATAGATATAGTTGAAAGTATAAAAAAAAAAATTCCGAAACATAAAATTCTAGGAGCTAGAATAACTGGAAGTGATCATTTAAAAGATGGTATTGATATTAGTGAATCAATTTTTTTATCTAAAAAACTTGAAAACCTTAAACTAAATTATCTTTGCATCTCTTCTGGAGGTATAATTTCTAAAACTAATATGAAGCCTGAAAATCATGCTTTTAGAGTTGAATTGTCAAAAGAAATCAAAAAAAATACGGAAAAAATTCTGATAGGGTCTACAGGGAATTTAAAAAATTTTAAATTAATCAACAAATATTTTAAAAAAAAATATTTTGATCTTGCATTTATTGGTAGACCGTTTTTAGAAAATCCCAATTGGCTATACAAAGAATTAGAAAAAAATGAAATACCGAGACCATATTTAAAAGCATTTAGGAAAATAAATTGAAACTAAATTAAATATAATCTTAATTGAAATTATTAAGTATATTAAAATATCAAAGAAATTTATGAAAAATATTAATTTTCTAGTGTTTAAAATTAAGTTTAGGCTTTATCTTAAAAATTACTTAAAAGTAATGAGGTCCAGAAATAAGATTAAAAATAATTTAAGGGCATTAAAATTCAAAATTTCAGAAATTAAATTTAATTGTGATAATTATTTTACAAATAAAATATTTAAAGATTTACCTATAAATTTATCAATTTTTTTTAATCAATATGTAATGTTAAAAATTGTTAGACCAGAAAAAATTAATTTTTTTTTTTTGAAAAGTAAAAAATTATATTATCCTTTAACAGGAGAGCAAGTTGAGTTGCTAAAAAAAGAGGGCTTCATTATCAATAAATTAATTTCAAATATTTTATTTTTTCTTTTTGCAATAAAAGATTTTTCAAAAGGTTTATATTTTTTTGTATTAATAAATTTAAAATTTTTAATTAATCTAATTAAAAATAAAAAAATCAATAATAAAATATTTATTCAAAATTTAACAGAGGAACAAATTAATTCATTTTCAAAACAACCAAACAATTTACTTAGTTGGTTAAAAAAAAAAATAAATCTGCAAGATCATTTATTAGTACATGACAATTATAAAAGCAAAGAACAATACATTTATAATAGATTTTTTTTACCAGAGTTAAATAAAATTTCTGAAATTACAAAATTTAATTTTATTTTTTTTAAAAGCTTATGTTTTATATTATTAGATTTATTATTTTTCAGGGCAAAACAAATTTTTATATTTTCTGAAATTGTAAAATACAGCTGCGCTATATCGAAAAAAAAAGAGGAATATGAAAACTCATTTTATTTTTTTAATGGCACAGCATTTTTTAGACCTTTGTTTAGTTACTCTCTGGGAAATAATGTTTATTATGTTGAATATTCACTCAATCAAAATTTTATTTATTTTAAAGGTGAAAAAAAAGTGGATCAATACGATTGGAAAAATTTAACTTGGAACAAATATATTTTATGGAATGATGAGCAGAAAAGTTTTTTTCAAAAGAATCAAATTTTAGATGCAAATTATTATGTTTATGGACCAGTTTCATTTGGAATATCAAAATCAATTGAACTTAAGGAAAATTATAAGAATTCAATTTTAGTTTTTGACTCTATACCATTTAGAAAATCATTTATTTCAATATATAATACTTATGCTCCTAATTATTTTGAGGACAATATTATTAAATTTTTAAATGATATATCTAAACTATCAGATAAGTATTCTCTATTTATTAAACCTAAGAGATCTAGACTTAAAAAGATTTATTCTAAAAAGTATAAAAATTATCTAGATAAAACTAAAAAATTTAATATTTTAAAATATGAGTATTCACCTGAAGATATAATAAACAAATTTGATAAAGTCATATGTTTACCATTTTCTTCAACAGCTTATATCGCAAAAGAAATGAATAAAAAAGTTTGTTATTACGATGTAGTTGGTATTCATAAAGATTTTGAAAAAATAATAAAGGATATACCTATAATTAACAATTTTTCAGATTTGCAAAAATGGAGTAATCATGAATAATAAAGTGGAAAATCTTTTAGTTTTTGGATGCAGCGGTTTATTAGGAAAATGTCTAATAGATTATTATCAAAAACATAAAAAAATTAAAATTCATGCAGCAATAAATAAGAGTCAGATAAACAATAGAAACGTTAAAATTGTTAATTTAAAAAAAATTATTCTTTTAAACAAATATATAAAAAAAAATAACATAGATACGATCATTAATTTTGCAGGATTAACAAATATTGAGTTATGTGAAAAAAATATTGGATCGTCAAAAATATCTAATTTTATAGTTCCGGCTAAATTGGCAAGAATATCTAAGCAACATAATATTAATTATATTTTTATATCAACAGATAATTTCAAATTTAGAGGAAAAAAATTATCAGAAAATCTTAAAATAAAATCTTTAAATAAATATAGTTTACATAAAAAAAATTCTGAGAATAAAATACTACAAATTTATTCAAAAGCTTTAGTAATAAGAACAAATTTTTATTGTGTTGGAAATCATAAAAGACAATCGTTTTCAGATATAATAATAAATCAAATCAAGTTAAGAAATAAAATAAGTTTATTTAAAGATGTTTACTATACTCCAATATATGGAAAATTCTTATTAAAATATATGTTTAAATTAATCGAAAAGAAAGAATCGGGAATTTTTAATATCAGTAGTAATGAAAAAATAACGAAATATAATTTTGGTCTAAAAGTTTGTGATATATTTAGACTAGATAAAAAATTAATAAAAGTTAGTTATTTGAAAAATAGAAAGGATCTTGTAAAAAGACCTTTCAATATGGCTCTCGATAATTCTAAACTTAAAAAGAAACTTAAAATTAAACTACCAAGTATTCATCAACAACTAAAAGTTATGAAAAGAGATTTTAGATAATTAAAAATGATACCTTATAGCAAACATTACATAGATAAAGATGACATTGATGTGGTAGTTGATGTTCTGAGAAATAGAAGTATTACTCAAGGTGAACTAGTCGGCAAATTAGAAAAAAAAATTTCCAATTATGTTAAAAGTGATTATGCAATTGCAGTTACAAGTTGTTCTGCAGGATTACATCTTTCATCGAATATTATTAATTTAAGAAATAAAAACGTAGTTACTAGTCCAATAACATTTGCATCAACCGCCAGTAGTGTTTTACATAATAATGGAAAACTGCATTTTCTTGATATTTCAAGCAGAAATATAAATATAGATTTAGAAAATATTAGTAAATTAAAATTTAAAGTTGATACTATAATTCCCATCCATTTTTCTGGAGCACCAGTTGAATTAAAAACTTTTAAAAAGAAAAATCCAAAGATAAGAATAATTGAAGACTCGGCTCACGCACTTGGATCAAAATATATATCTGGGGATATGGTTGGATCATGTAAGTTTTCAGATGTTTCAGTGTTTTCACTTCATCCAGCAAAAACAATTACATCAGGTGAAGGAGGCATAATAACAACTAACAATAAAAATTATTATGAAAAGCTTAAACTTCTCTCAAATAATGGAGTAGAAAAAGATAGACAAAAATTTAAAATAAAAAAAAATAAAGAAAATATGTGGTATTATGAGGTTCAGGAACAAGGTTTCCACTATAGAATAACTGATTTTCAATGTGCATTAGCAATATCACAATTAGGTAAGATTAATTTATTTCTTAATGCTAGAAAAAAATTAGTAAAACGTTACGACGAAGCATTTAAAAGTTTTAAAAATTTATATCCAGCTATAGATTATTTAGAGAGAAAAAATTCTTCAAATCACTTATATGTAGTAAGGATTAAATATAAAAGAATTAAAAAAACTAGAAATATGGTAATGAATTATTTAAAAGATAAAGGAATTATAACCCAAGTCCATTATATACCAATATTTAATCATCCTCTTTTTAAAAAATATAAAAATAAAACTCAAAAATTTGAAAATACCAAATCATATTATGACGAGGCTTTGAGTATTCCACTTTATTACTCACTTAAAGAAAGTGAACAGGAAAGAGTCATAAAAGAATTAAAAAAAATAGTTGGATAAAATGAATAATAGTAAAATTTTGCTTACAGGTGGAACAGGATCGTTTGGGAATAAATTTGTAGAGATGACATTAAAAAAATTTAACCCAAAAAAAATAATTATTTTCTCTCGAGACGAAATGAAACAGTGGCATATGTCCCAAAAATTTAATGATTCAAGATTGAGATTTTTTTTGGGTGATATAAGAGACAAAGAAAGATTAAGTAGAGCTGCAGATGAAGTAGATATTATAATACATGCAGCTGCATTAAAAATTGTACCTACGGCAGAATATAATCCATTTGAGTCTGTTAAAACAAATATTATAGGAGCCATGAATATAATTGATGTAGCTATTGATAAAAAAGTTAAAAAAATAATTTCACTTTCTACAGATAAAGCATGTGATCCAATTAATTTTTATGGAGCTACAAAGCTAGCATCTGACAAATTATTTATTGCTGGAAATAATTATGTTGGAAAAAAAACAACAGCGTTTTCTATTGTAAGGTATGGAAATGTTATTGGATCAAGAGGGTCTGTTATACCGTTCTTTTTGAAATTAAAAAATGAAAAAAAGCGCTTAACTATAACAGACAAAAAAATGACTAGATTTTTTACTAGTTTAGAGGATGCAGTTAAAATGGTATGGACAGGCTTAAAAGTTATGAAAGGAGGTGAAGTTTATGTTCTTAAAAATCCATCAATAAAGATATTAGATTTAGCTAGAGCAATAGATAAAAAACCTATAAAAGATATTGGTATTAGACCGGGTGAAAAAATCAACGAAGTATTAATCTCAAAAGAAGAAGCTGAATATACTTTTGACTGTGGTTCCTATTATTCAGTAATAAGTCCTATATTAAACAGAAAAAATCAAATTATTTCCAAAAAACTTAAGAAAGTCTCAAAGAATTTTGAATATACTTCTAGTAAAAATAAATTTTTAAATAATGAAGAAATTAATAAAGTATTAAAGAAGTTTAAAGAGCAATCTTAAATTAATATTTAATTTGTATTTACAAAAATTTCTTTAAATTTAATATCTATAGTATTACTGTCAAAAAAAACATACTTTATTAAATGCAAAAAAATTTTTTTGTCTTACTTTCAATTGTTTTATTAATTTTAATTTTTTTTTATGTTTTTAAATTCTTTTTAGATGCAACTAAAATTAATTATAATTATTATAAAATTCACATAATATTTATTTTTTCACTCCTATTAGCATCAATTTTTTCAATATTTCTTAAGAAAAAATTTCAAACTTATATAATAATTTCATTAGTTAGTATTCTAATTGGATTTTATGCATTTGAAATTTTTCTTACATTCAATAAACCTCAGGGAAGTCTTTTAAAAAAAAAAATTAAAATTTATAATAAAACATCAAAGGATTTATATGACACTCGAAGCAAATATGAGTTCTATAAGTATTTAAAAAAAAATGATAAAGATGTTGTTCTGGCAGTACCTCCCAGATTTTATCCTTCAAAAAATATTTATTCTTTATCAGGAATTTCAAATTCAAAAACAATTTTGTGTAACGAACTTGGTCAGTATTCTTTATATTTTAGTGATAGATATGGTTTTAACAATCCAGATGAGGAATGGAATAAAGAATCAATAAGTTACTTAATTGTAGGAGATTCTTTTGCACATGGCGCATGTGTAAATAGGCCTAATGATGTTGGATCTAATTTAAGAAAATTATCTGAAAATTCAGTTTTAAATCTTGGATACAGCGGAAATGGTCCATTGGAAGAGTTTGCTACCTTAAGAGAATACTTAAAAGAAAATGTAAAAAATATATTATGGTTATATTATCCAAATGATTTAGCTAATTTAGCTGAAGAATTAAAAGTCAATATTTTAAATAAGTATTTAGAAAATTCAAATTTTACTCAAAATTTAGCTTTTAAACAGATGGAGATAGATGAGGAGGCAAAAAAAATAATTGATATAAAATATTCTACAGAAAAGAAATTTGACTTAAAAAAGTTGTTAATACTAAATAACTTAAGAGGTTATATTTATTCCTTACTACCAATTGAATATTTACCATCATATTCTAATTCAGCCTTAGTTCAACCAACAGAAAAATTTGTTGAAATATTAAAAAAAACAAAAAAATTAGCTTACAAGAACAGCTCAAATTTATTTTTTATATACTTGCCTGAATATTCACAATACAAAGATAACTATATTGATACAAATTACAGAAATATTAAAAAAATTCTAAAAAATCTTGATATTAGTTTTATAGATTTACATGAATTGGTATTTGAACAAGAGGAAAATCCCCTAAGTTTATTTCCCTATGGTTTACCAGGTCATTATAACAAGATTGGTTATAAAAAAATTTCACAGGCAATATATGATTTTATAATAGATAAAAATCCTTAAATATAAAAGATTTAAGTAATAAGATTTATTAAAATTATATATTAACTATTAATAAAAAAATTAAATTTTTATGAGTAAAGATATTTTTGCCTGGGGACATAAACATTTAAATGAGCATAGGGGTTTGCAAATTTTAGAACAAAATATTTTAACAGGTCAATATTTGCATTCATCTTATGATTACCCCGAGCAATTTAAAAGTATCAAGGACGTTGCTAAGAGATGTAATAAAAAAATAAAACTAATTTCAAAAATTTATTTAAATATACCATTTTATAATATGATTGCAGTAGGAGCAACTAAATCAAACAGTAATGGTTTAAATAGGTATGGAAGTTTGTTATTCCAAACAAGTAGAGTTTATAATTATTTTGAGAATTATATAGATGAGTTAGTAATTCAAATTTGTTCTATACCAGAAGAAATAAATTTTTCGCGTGATCATATTTCAAAATTTTTAAAAATTATAAATTCAGAATTTAAAGTAAACAAAATATTTGTTGAAACATTTCCAGAGGCAGAAAATTCTTCAATAAAGATTATGAAGTTTATGCTTGAAGAAAAAGAGAAATTTAATTTTAAAAAGGATTTGAATTTTGGTTTTGCGGGTTATGAAAATTTAGATGTTTCAGGATTTACTAAAAATATTAAACAATATATTGAGAAAAAAAAGTTAATGATTATGCCTATGCAAATATTTTCAGGAAAATCCAAAATCAAGAGCGATGAATTCATAATAAACTCTGTAAAATATATTGAAAATTTAAGTAATTATAGTCATTTTTTTAGAGGAGTAACTTCAACTTCAAATTTTAATAATTATAAATTTTTAAAATCTCAAAATGAAATAATTTATAAAAATCCTACAAATAGAAAAAAAAATTTTATAGAATTTTCTTATAACAATTCAAAATTAGGCGAACTATGTCCTTATAAGATCAATTATGGTAAAAAAAATTACATTTTATTGATCAAAAGGTTTCTTCTCCTAATTAAAGCTTTGTTAAAAAATCCTAAATTTTTCAAATTATTAAAAAAAACAAGCTTCATAGAATAGATTTAAATGAATAATTTTATAAATACTTAAAACTTGTAATCAAAATAATTTAAGTCTTCAAATGAGAAATTCTTTACAATTTCTTTTGTTTCATCATCATAATAATTTCTGTAACTGTCATAGGTAGATACATTAATTTTGTTAAGATTTTTTGTGTCAATATTTATTTTATTTGAAATTTCATCAAGGTCTTTTTTTAGGTTTTCATATTTAACTATTTTATCAACTCCAATTTCATTACGTGAGTTTAATAAAAATTGATATTGATGATCAGTTATTAGGTTAGATTTTATATGCTTTTTTAAGAAATCAGGAAATTTTAATTCATTATCTTTTAATACTAATTTAGTATAATTATACCTTGAAACAAATCTGCTAAATGGGTTTCTTACAATTGCAAATTTGTAATAATCATTAAATATTTTATTTGAAATTAATTTTTCGATATATTTTAATGTTTCATGACTTCTAAAAAAATGAAGTTTTTTCTGATTATTATCAAAAAAAAAATTATCTTTTCTTGAAAATTTTTTTAAAATTTTAGAAAAAATTATTTTACTATAATAAAAATTTTCATTTTTAATAAGTAAATCTCCAACAGATGAGCCCGCATTTTTTGGTATATGAAAAAAAATAAATTTATTTTTTTTTGAAATTACTAAGGACATATATTAATTATTTTTTGCTTTTAGTATTTTAAATAAAAATTTATTAAAAGTATCGTCATCATCATTCAGGCTTATTCTATCAAGTAAAAATTTTTTATTATTAGAATTAGCTTTATTAGCATTAGAAAATACTTTTTTATAATTCATTTTCTTTATCCAGTTGACATTTTCTTTATTAAAACAAGTTTTTGGCACACCATTAGGAAATGAAAATACTCTAATAAAATTATTAAATTTTTTTAAAATCTTATTGTTTTTATTTATAAGATTATTCAATTCATTTTTTTTTAATACAACACAGTTATAATGTTCGTATAAGTGATCAGCTATATAAAATTTTTTATTATTATGAACTAATTTTAAATAACTTAGATTAATCAATTTTCCTTGATAGTGGTTTATTTTTTTTTTTTAAATTAATTTCATTACTAAATATACTAAATTGTTTAGGTTTTATGCTTAGAGAAACTGGTTTAGAAATATTAAATTTTTTAATGTAATTATTAAATTTTTTTGAATTTAGTTCTAAATATTCAATACTAGCAGGTAAAAGAGGGATTTGACTTTTTATTGCACTCATATTTAAAAAAAAAATAGGTTTTATTCTAAACTTACTTAATATTTTTAAACCATAGTTAAAAGCGTTATAATAGCCATCATCAAAAGTAATTAGTGCAGAATTTTTTATATTTTTTTTTTCAAAAATTTGATTTGGTTCTATTATTGTAAAAAGTTTTTTAATGAAACTAATTTGTTTATTGAAAACTTTTTTAGAAACAAACAACTTATTTTTTTTCTGAAAAACACTTGGATTATCTGTTATTTCATGAAAGCTGAAAATATAAAATTTATCCTTTATTAATGTATCTGTTGAATTACTGATATTAATTGATTTACCTATTAATTCTTTTATAAATAATTTTAATGCGTTCGATATCATAAAGGTTTTTTGAATATGTATAATATAGTATTAAATTGGGAAACTAAAAAATATCACATTCTGAACAAAAACATGAGATATAAATAGCATATGTTGAAATACAAAGTTTTTGATAATTTTATTGATAAAACTCAATGCTCTGAATTAATTAAAGATGCTGAGGAAATTCTTCAAAATAAATCAGAGAAAGAAGTTTTGAACAATAATAGGCAATCTATATTTTCAACAAGTATAATTTTTAATGAATTAATTAATAAGTCAAATAATTGGAAAAACTTAAACGAAAAATTATACTCAAATGAATTTTTTTTAAAAAATGTTGAAGAATTAAATTTAAATAAAAATAATTTTCAAATAACAAATTTTTTTTTTAAAAAAGAATTAAATAGTATTGAAAAAAAATATAAAGAATTAATTAATAAAAAAT
>MDSW01179236.1_pt1 | contig 10241 bp, 9 predicted proteins | sample 811171 | NCBI WGS metagenome assembly MDSW01 (sample SAMN05326641, study PRJNA326480) | marine metagenome | isolation source: seawater | place: Atlantic Ocean: North West | collected 2012 | reverse complement strand
TCGAAAAATTAATCGAGAACTGATATCAAAAGTTGGAGGTTATATAGAGATATTTGTAAACACTCCATTAGAAAAGTGTGAGGAAAGAGACTCTAAAGGTTTGTACAAATTAGCTAGAGAAGGGAAGATCAAAGAGTTCACAGGAATTTCTGACCCCTATGAGAAGCCAGAGGATGCTGAAATTGTAATTAACTCTGATGGAATTATATTGCCAGAAAAATTAGTTGACATGATTTTTAATAAAATAATTGAAATAGGCTATATTTCTAGATAAGCATAAAATAGATAAATTGAATTATTCAACATGGATTTTATAGATCTTAAGGCTCAGCAGAAAAGTATCAAGGAAAAAATAGATAAACGGATTCAATCTGTTTTAAGTCATGGGAAATATATTATGGGTCCTGAGGTCTATGAATTAGAAGAAAGGCTTGCAGATTATGTTGGTTCAAAATATTGTGTTTCTTGTTCCTCTGGCACAGATGCCTTATTAATACCATTAATTGCAAAGGGTGTAGGTCCAGGCGATGCTGTTATTACAACCCCCTTTACCTATATAGCCACTGCAGAAGTAATCTCATTGCTTGGGGCAGAGCCTGTATTTGTGGATATATATCCAGGGACTTTCAATATGGATCCTAGTGGAATTAAGAATGCGATTGAACATGCAAAAAATAATGGTCTTAATCCAAAAGCAATAATACCAGTAGATTTATTTGGACTTCCTGCTAGATATCGATTAATTGAAGAAATAGCAAATGAATATAATCTTTTTATACTTGAAGATGCGGCACAAGGCTTTGGTGGTTCTATAAGAAATAAAAAGGCCGCTTCTTTTGGTCATGCTGCTGCAACTAGTTTTTTCCCGGCAAAGCCTTTAGGGTGTTATGGTGATGGCGGAGCTATTTTTACCGATGATGAGGATTTGGCATTAACAATGAAGTCAATTAGGGTCCATGGAAGTGGTTCCGATAAGTATGAAAATATACAAATTGGGTTAAATGGAAGACTCGATACTTTTCAAGCAGCTATACTCTTGGAAAAATTGTTAATTTTTGACGAGGAGCTGAAACAAAGAAATAAAGCTGCCAGGTTTTATTCAAAGGCCATAGGCTCAGATTTTCAAAAACCCTTTATACCTAAAGATTATTTTTCATCTTGGGCACAATATTCTTTATTAACACCTACAGAACAAGAAAGATTTAAAGTTATGTCAAGATTAAAAGAATACAATATTCCAAGTATGATATATTATAGGATACCTCTTCATTTGCAGGTGGTTTTTGATTCTTTAGGGTATGCAAAAGGTGCTTTCCCATTATCAGAGAAAATCTCTACCCAAATCTTTTCTATCCCTATGCACCCTTATTTAAGTAGAGACCAACAAGAAAAAGTTATAGAGGTGCTTAATAATGGATAAAAAAATTTGTGTTGTTGGGGCAGGTTATTGGGGGAAAAATCATATTAGAACCCTTAATGAATTAGGAGTATTGAGGGGAATAGTGGAATCAAATCTAAAACTTCGTGAATCATTAGCAATTCAATACTCGAATGTTCCATGTTATGAAAATATAAGTTTAGCATTAAAAGAAGATTACGATGGCTTTACTATTTCAACGCCAGCTGAAAGTCATTATGAAATTGGTAAACAGATTATATCTGCAGGTAAACATGTACTAATTGAGAAGCCTATGACATTGTCTGTAAAAGATTCAGAAGATCTTTTACTACTATCAAATAAATTTGATATATGTCTCATGGTTGGGCATGTATTATTATTCCACCCCGCAATAATCAAGATTAAGGAAATCATAGAAAATGGAAGAATAGGAGATTTACAGTATTTATATAGTAATCGCTTAAACTTAGGAAAAGTTCGAACAGAAGAAAATGTTTTTTGGAGCTTAGCTCCTCATGATATAGCAATATTTCAATATTTAACTAATTCTTTTCCAAAACTCATTCAATCAAAAGGCAGTACATTTCTTCAGCAAGGAATTCCTGATTCAACTATGATGAATATAGAATATGAAAATGGTATAGAAGGTCATATTTTTGTGAGTTGGCTACATCCTTTTAAGGAGCATCGCCTTGTTGTAATAGGATCAAAAGCAATGATATCATTTGAGGATTCTATGGATAGTAAACCTTTAAAATTATATTCAAAAAAATTTGATTTAATTAGTGGTGTTCCAGAAAAAGTAGATGGACCAGTGGAACGGATCTCTTATGAAAATAAAATGCCTTTAACAGAACAACTAAAGTATTTTTTAAATCATTTAGACGGTAAAAAGCCAAAAATTGCAAATGGGGAAAGTGGATTAGAGGTTATTAAGATATTAGTTAAGGCAAGCGAACAGCTTTTATAATGAAATTAGATAATAAATATTTTGTTCATAGTTCTTCATATATAGATGAAAAAGTAGCTGTAGGAGAAGGAACTAAGATTTGGCATTTTTCACATATTCAATCTGGTGCAAAGATTGGTAAAAAATGTTCTATTGGCCAAAATGTTAATGTAGGTAATAATGTAAAAATAGGTAATAATGTAAAAATACAAAATAATGTTTCTATTTACGAGGGCGTTGAATTAGAAGATTATGTTTTCTGTGGCCCTTCAATGGTATTTACTAATATTAAAATTCCTAGGTCAGAGTTCCCGCAAAGAGGAAGTAATCACTATCTTAAAACTTTAGTTAAAAAATCCGCAAGTATCGGTGCTAATGCAACTATAATATGTGGTGTGACTATTGGTGAATATGCATTAATTGGGTCTGGAGCTGTGGTTACTAAAGATGTCCCTCCTTTTACACTAGTAGTAGGTAACCCTGCTAAAGCAATTTGCAAAGTAGATAAAAAAGGAAATAGGATAAGAGAGGTTTGAATTAAATGTAATGATAAAAAAAGCATTAATAACTGGTGTAAATGGGCAAGATGGGTCTTATTTAGCTGAATTACTAATAGAAAAAGACTTTAATTGGAGTCCAAAAACCGACCTTAAGACATTAGTAAAAGTGATGGTTGAATCTGATTTGAAAAAAATTAAAAATGGGGTTTCTGATTATTAAATATTTCAAGATTTATGTTGTTGGGTATTAAGAGGCCAATTAGTTTGTGTAAATACCATGTAAAATAGAAGGTAGTTATGGTAGTTAAAAATATTAAATATAATATAAACAGTATCTTACGTTATTTATTGAATGATTAATAAATAATGAAAAAAAAGATAAAATTATCCAATACAAATGGTAGTTGTTTGTATAAAGAAAAAGAAATTACGAAAATATGAGAAAAAATAATGTAAAGATAGCAGTAATTGGTTTAGGTTATGTGGGGCTTCCTTTAACAGTGGAATTTAGTAAATACTTCTCTGTAGTAGGTTTTGACCTTGATATTACCAGGATTAAAGAGTTAAGAAAGGGGCATGATAGAACCAAAGAATTATCAAAACGACAACTGCAAAATACGGTCAACCTCACTCTCTCCTCAGATTTAAACAAAATAAAGAATTCAAATGTATATATCATAACTGTTCCTACTCCTGTTAATAAAAACAATATTCCAGATCTAAAACCTTTAAAAAAAGCCTCATCAATGGTGGGCGCTATACTCAATAAAAACGATTTAGTTATTTATGAATCTACCGTTTTCCCAGGGGCTACAGAAAACATCTGTGTGCCAATCCTTGAAAGGGATTCTGACCTTAAATATAAAACGGACTTTTTTTGTGGATATAGTCCCGAAAGGATTAATCCTGGAGATAAGAAACATTCTCTCCATAATACCATCAAAATAACTTCAGGATGTAACAAAAAAGCATCTGATTTTATAGATTGGCTTTATAATAAAATCGTTAAAGCCGGTACCCATTTAGTAGAGTCAATTGAAATTGCTGAAGCGGCAAAAGTGATAGAAAACGTGCAAAGAGATGTAAATATCGCACTCATTAATGAATTATCTATGATATTTAATAAACTAGGTATAGACACGCTAGATGTATTGAATGCAGCTAGTACTAAATGGAATTTTCTACCATTTAAGCCTGGTCTTGTTGGCGGGCATTGTATTGGTGTCGATCCATATTATTTAACGCATAGAGCTGTAGAGGTAGGGTATCATCCTGAAATGATTTTAGCTGGTAGAAAGATCAATGATCAAATGGGGTTTTATATTGCTGAAAAAACAGTAGCGGAATTAACAAGGCAAAATATAAACCTTATAGATGCTAAAATAGGAATCCTAGGTCTAACCTTTAAGGAGAATTGCTCCGATATACGTAATACAAAAGTAATAGACATTATCAAACAATTAAATCTATATAAATGTAAGCTATATATAACTGATGAGTGGGTAGATAAAGCTGATGCAAAAGAAGAATTAGATGTCTCATTAGTAGACTTAAATACAATAAAAGGATGTGATGCAATTATCATAGCAGTATCGCATGATGTTTACACCAATTTTACAATAGATGCATGGAAAAGAATGATAAATGATGATGGTGTAGTCATTGATGTAAAATCTATCTATAAAAAAGAAATATTTAAAGGAACGGCTATAAAATACTGGAGATTATAACAGCTTAATGGAAAAAATATTGGTCACAGGATCTTCTGGGTTTATTGGTATGCATCTTTGTAAAAAATTACTAGATGATGGATATAGTGTTTTTGGCATTGATAATATGAATAATTATTATGATTTAACCATTAAGGAAAAGCGATTAAAGATTTTATTGAAATATGAAAATTTTAAATTTTTTGAGGAAGATATATCAGATTTAAATAGTATTCAGCCCATTTTCAAAGAATGCAAACCAGAAAAAGTTGTTAATCTTGCAGCACAGGCAGGAGTTAGATACAGCCTAGAGAACCCCCAGGCATATATTCATTCTAATATAGTTGGATTCATGAACATCCTTGAAGTCTGTAGAGAGCAAAAAGTCAAGGGATTTATTTATGCTTCAAGTTCATCTGTTTATGGAGGTAATAAAAAAATACCATTTTCAATTGAAGATAAAGTTGATAGTCCAATCTCTATTTATGCAGCATCGAAAAAAGCCAATGAACTCATGGCTCATTCTTATAGTCATTTATATGGGTTAAATACTACAGGTTTAAGGTTTTTTACTGTTTATGGTCCTTGGGGTAGACCAGATATGTCTTATTATATGTTTTGTGATAAAGTGCTAAAAGGAAAACTAATATCTGTTTTTAATGATGGGGATATTTATAGGGATTTTACTTTTATAGATGATATTATAGATGGAACAATATCTGCCATTGAAAAAAATTATAATTGTGAGATATTCAACCTTGGTAACAATGTTTCTGAAAATATAATGAATATGGTTCATATAATTGAAAAATGTTTGGGGAAAAAGGCTATTATTAAATTCAAAGATATGCAACCCGGCGACGTTAAAAAAACGCATGCTGATATCCAATATAGTAAAAAACAATTAGATTATAATCCAATTACGCCTTTAGATGAAGGAATTCCAAAATTTATTGATTGGTATAAAACCTATCACCAAATAAAAATTTAAATTATAATAGTAACTATACACGTTAATTTTATTTGGTAGTTCATCGGGTAGTTGTAACAAGATTTCTAACAAAATACTCTTAAATTTTTCTATAAAATTTTTGATACTCCACATTCTCCACATTATTATACTTTAATAAATCAATATCTTATTTTACAAGCAACTACCATATAATTTATATCAATAAAATTTAAAATACATTATGGCAACACTTTGTAAATTAATACGTAATATTAAGGGTAGTTGTAATGGTAGTTAATAAAATATTGTAGTTTATGGAATCAGGTAATAATTTTATCTATTCTTTGTGAATTCTAATGAAAAAAGTTGATAATAAATGAGTAGCATTTACCAAAAAGGCCGTGATGGCTATTACTACTATCAAGCCTATGTTGAAAATCCCGATACAGGTAAAAAAGATAAAAGAGTTTTTCATTCATTAGGAACTAAGGATAAAGTTTTAGCTGAGCAAAAACAAAAAGAACTAGATAATAAATATCTACATAGACGTAATGTTAAAAACCAACGCAAAAAATTTTCAACAAATAAGACCAGAAACATGTTATTTAAAATACTAATAGCCACGCTAATAATTACTGTTATATATACCAAGTATTATGATAAAAAAAGCAAACATATTAATATCCAAAAATCTATTTCAAATAACATTAAAAAACCAATTCATGACTCCAAAAAACATTCTGCATTCAAAGCCAATCAACTAAAAAAAGAACATAAAGTTGAAGAAAAGGTTAGTGAGCCTGTCATTTCTTATCCCATTGAAGAGAAAAAAACAGAATTAAATGACGCTATTAGAATCCCTGAGTATTTTGTTTTTCGCGTTAACAAACTTTCGGGTACGTTTAATCAAGTAAAAATATTTGTAACAGTTGAAGGTAATCCTGTAGATGAAATGCTTCTATCGATATGTAAAAAATTAAAAAAAGAGTATAAAGAATTTTCTAATATTATAATATGCTTATACACAAATGACCAAATAGGAAAAGAAATTGCCAATGGCGCCGCATTAAATATTAGCCTTGAAGAAAAGAAAAATTCTTGGTTAGCCATGTATTCCTATAATTCGGTTGAAGGAGAGTATTTTGATACTGATCCTGGTGAATACATAGGTGCTTTTTAAAAAAAACATTATGAGGTAAAAGATGAGAAAATATTTAATAGGGTCACTTTTTATAGTATTCGTTTTTGCGCAAACTCCTAATCAGGTTAAAAAAGCTAAAGAAATGCTAAGGTCAAATTCTATTTCTGAATCTCAATTACGTAACGCGGCAAAATCAAAGGGCTACTCAGATCAACAGATTAACGACGCTATACAAAACGAGATAAAATCAAAAAACGGCTCTGAAGATTTAAAAAATCTCGTTCAAGAAAAACCGAAATTAAATAATCTTGAATTAGATCAAGATGAGCAAAATCAAATTGATGCCGAACAAAATGAAGAGCCCTTTGAAGAATTGATTGAAGAAGATTTGGATAAATCATCAAAAGCACAGCAATTAATAGTTCCCCAGTCATATTTTGGTTATAATATTTTTAAACGTAGCCCCGATATATTTCAGTCCACATCTGTAGGTGCAGTTAATCCAGATTATCTAATTGGTCCTGGGGATGAAATTATAGTTATGTTATGGGGAGAGACTCAATTTCGCCAGGTATTAAAAGTAGATAGGGAGGGATTTGTATTTATTCCAGAGATTGGCCAAGTTTTTGTAAATGGATTAAACTTGAATCTTCTCGAATCAAAACTTTTTCGCTTGTTTTCACAGTCTTATGCTAGTTTAAATCCGAATAATCGCGAACCAACAACTTTTCTTGATGTTAGCCTAGGGAAGTTGAGGCCATTAAGAATCCAGGTCTTAGGAGAAGTTATGCAACCTGGAGCTTATACTGTTAGCCCTTCAGCTACGCTATTTTCGTCTATTTATTACTTTAATGGTCCTACCACACTTGGCTCCCTGCGTGATATTCGTTTGATTAGAAATGGTGAAAAAATCGAATCAATCGATTTTTATGATTATCTCTTAACAGGAAAAAAACCTAGAGATAAAAAACTCCAATTAGATGATGTCATTTTCATACCTAGAAGACTTAAAACTATTACTGTTCAAGGTGAAGTTAATCGTAGTGGTAAGTATGAACTAAAGCCAGATGAGGGGCTTAAAGATCTAATCCTTTTTTCAGGAGGCCTCAAGCATACAGCTTATCTTAAACGATCACAGATTGATCGAATTGTTCCATTTGATACAAGGGACTCTTTAGGAATGGATAGAATGATTGTTGATATTGATTTAGGTCGTATTTTGAATTCAGAAGAAATATTTGAATTGATTGATGGCGATCATATAAATATCTTTTCAATTCTAGATATTAGGGAGAATACTGTTAGTATAGGCGGTGCAGTTACTCGTCCTGGGACATATGACTTAAAAGATTCTTTAAAATTAAGTGAATTGATTGAAAAAGCAGATGGACTTTTAGGTGATGCGTATATGGAACGCCTAGATCTAATTCGTACCAATGCTGACTTTACTGAAAAACTTATAAAAGTAAATTTAGAAGAAGTTCTAAGTGGGGCCTCAAGCGATGATATTCAATTAATGGGTATGGATAGGGTGCAAGTTTATAGAACTACAGAAATGATTTACGAAAATTATGTATTTATAAATGGCCATGTTAGAAATGAAGGCAGTTTTAAGCTTGTCGAAGACATGAGAATCAACGATTTACTATTTATGGGAGGTGGCTTAGCCGACGAAGAATTTAAAAAGGGCGCTAATATGTTTAGAGCTGACCTGATTCGTTTTGATGAAAATAAGATAAAACAATCAATTATTCCTTTCAATCTAGGGAATGTTTTATCAGATAAAAATGATAAAGAAAATTATATGCTTAGACCTGGAGATATAGTTAAAGTTTATTCAGAAAAATTATTCAATTCCAGTATGCCAATATCAATTAATGGTGCTGTACGTAAACCAGGAAATTATAAATATAAGGATAATATGACTTTGAAAGACCTTATACTGGAGGCAGATGGAATGTATGGCGATGTATACAGGTACAGGGTGGAGATAGCTAGGATTGACCTAGTAAATTCAAATTTGAGTCATTATGCCAAAGTTATTACCTTTAACATAGATAAGAAATTTGATTTATATGAAATTCCCTCTACGGACATTGTTAAACAACAATCTATAGAATTATCTAATAATTATAATTTAGAACCTTATGATTTGGTTTCGATACGACCAGATCCATATTTTCATTACCAGAAAAAAATAAAAATATCAGGAGAAGTTTTATACCCTGGAGAGTATACAATTTTATCTTCAGATGAAAAAGTATCTAATATCATTGAAAGAGCTGGTGGGTTGCTCCCCAATGCTTATCCAAGGGCATCAATTTTTAAAAGAAATGGTTTAGAAATAAAGATTGGCTTAGAAGAGATTGTAAATAATCCAGCTTCGAAGTTGAATTTTACAGTATATGATAAAGATGAATTAAGCATCCCTCCACATTTCAATTTAGTGAATATTATAGGAGAAGTTAACAGACCAGGAATTCATAAATATATACCTGGAAAACGTTTGAAGTATTATTTAAAACTTTCTGGAGGCTTGGGTGTAGATGCAGACTTAGAAAATATATGGATTGATTATCCTGATGGTGATTCAAAAAAATATAATAAATGGTCATTGCTAGGGCCAAGAGTTTTTGATGGTTCAGTAATAAATATAGGAAAAGTTAAGGAAGAAGAGCCGTTGGATAGAACAGAGTATGCAAAAGAGATAACAGCGATATTGGCTAATCTTGCACAAGCAGTAGGGATTGTTATTCTAGCAAGAAATTAAATTATACTACTTAATAATAGTATAGGATTTGGAGCAATAATTGAGTAGAATTCTTACTCGTTATTAAAAATTATTATGCTTAATGCCTTAATATCATCCAAGACCAGAATTAAGCTATTGCTTAAATTTTTTCTCAACCCTGGTACTAGCTCATATCTTCGTGAGTTAGCTTCTGAATTTGGTGATTCGACAAACAGCGTTCGATTGGAATTAAATCGTTTAACTGAAGCAGACCTGCTTTGCTCAGAAAGTGAAGGTCGAATCATTAAATACAAGGCTAATATAAACCATGCTCTTTTCAATGACATTAAATCTATAGTTCATAAATATGCAGGCATCGATGCAATAATTGAGACGGTGATAAAAAAACTTGGCTATGTTGAGACAGCCTATCTAATTGGTGATTATGCTGTAGGTATTGACTCAGGATTAATTGATATAATATTGGTAGGCAAGATAAATAGATCGGAATTAGATCGAATTGCTGAAAGGCATGGGAAAAATATTTCCCGAAAGATTCGGACTATGGTTCTTACCTTAGATGAATGTCATTCTTTATGGGGCCAATTAAAACTAGATCAAGGTCTTTTGATTTGGGGAAAAGCTATTACCAAAAAGTAATTTATTTTGGTAGCGAATTGCGCAAGTATTAAACACGCGCAGTTTTTAAAATTACTTTTTGATTCGAATTAACGTGTGAGTTAGAAGGCGGAGCTCCAAGTAAAATCTGAAATGATTATAGAATTTCATGCAGTAACTATTAAAAATAATTTATTGATTCTTAATAAAATGATGTAATCAAATACAATTATTAATAATAT
>MDSW01071409.1_pt1 | contig 10241 bp, 10 predicted proteins | sample 811171 | NCBI WGS metagenome assembly MDSW01 (sample SAMN05326641, study PRJNA326480) | marine metagenome | isolation source: seawater | place: Atlantic Ocean: North West | collected 2012 | reverse complement strand
TCCTAAAATTTTTTCAAAAAAATAAAACATTAAATGACCTCCATCTAACATTGGTATTGGAAAAAGATTTATTAAACCTAAACTTACAGAAATATAAGCCATAATACTTAAAAAAGGCACAATACCATATTCAGCAACTTGACCTGTTATCTTAGCTATTCTAATTGGGCCTCCCAATTGAGAAGAATCACCGGATCCTGTGATCATTTTTCCCAAGTATTTAAGAGAAGTAAAACTTACAAACCAAACTTCTTTGACAGAATAGTAAATTGCTTTACCAGGAGGGAGACGCTCTCTATTAAATTCGTTATTTAATGCAGACAATTTTATTCCAATTATTCTTCTTTTAGCGGAGTTTCCTAAAGAATCTTTTCCGTCTATTAAATTAGGTTTTATATTAAAAGATAATTCTTGATTTTTTCTGGAGACTACGAACTTAATAACTTCTTTTGTTGATGTATTTATAAAAGTTGAAACTTCTAGTAAACTTTCAACTTTTTTATCGTCAATAAATAGAATTTTATCATTTTTTTTTAAACCAGCCACATATGCAGGGCTATCTTTTTGAACCTCTTCAATAATAGCAGGTGTCATATCTTTACCCACAAACATATTTATTAATAGAAAAATTATTATTGCCAATACAAAATTAGCTAGTGGTCCCGCAGCAACAATTATTGATCTTTGATAAAGAGGTTTTAATATAAATAATTTTTTTCTATCTTCTTCTTTATATTTTTTTATTATATTTTCCTGCTCGGATTGACTGAAAACGTTTCTGTCACCAAAGAACTTCACATAACCTCCTAATGGAATCCAGCATATTTTCCACCGTGTTCCAGATCTATCATTCCAGCCAAAAATTTCCTTACCAAATCCGATTGAAAAATCAGTTACACCTACACCAAATTTTTTTGCAAAATAATAATGACCATATTCATGTATAAAAACAACAACAGTAATTAATATAATAAAAGGTATTAAATAATTCATTATCCCCAAGGTCCTCTTTTAATTTTAGATTTTGATATTCTTTTTTTATTTAAGAACAATATCAATATCATACCTGAAACGAAACCTCCAATATGAGCTGCATAAGCAACTCCACCACCATTTGATGAAGTCATGCTTGAATTAATAAATTGTAAAACAAACCAAAAACCCAATACATATATAGCTCTAATTTTAATCAATTGACTAAAAAAACCAAAAGGAATTAGAACTAAAACCCTCGCCTGTGGATGATTAATTAAATAAGCACCTAAAACACCTCCTATTGCACCACTTGCTCCCACCATTGGTATTTGTGAATGAGTATCCATTAAAACTTGCGCCATAGCTGCTCCTACTCCAGAAATAAGATAAAAAATTAAAAATTTTGTTGGACCTAAATTATCTTCTATGTTGTCAGCAAAAATCCACATGTACAACATATTACCAGCCAAATGCATAAATCCTCCGTGTAGAAACATTGAAGAAAAAATTGTAATAGAGGCTGGCACTTTATATAAATCACTAGGTAATTGATCGTGACCCATTAGAACAGAAGGAATTAATCCATATGAATAAAAAAGTTGTCCAGTTTTATATGATTCTGATCCAAGTTGCGCAAGAAATAACACAACACATATTCCTATTAAAAAATAAGTTACTAGTGGCTTACCTGATGTAGGATTATCATCTTTTAAAGGAATCATAACTCATTATAACAACAACTGGCCCAACTGTTGCTAATAAAAATGACCAAAATAGCAAATTACTCGATACAATTTGAGGAAATAAATCAAATGGCATCAATCCACCTACTAAAATACTATTAGCAAAATCTGAACTTGGAAAAAAAATTAAACCAAGAAATAAACCAGTAAATATAGATATTATTAACTTTTTTTCTTTTAAATTATTTTGATAAAATCCATAAAATACAGTGAAAACTGCGGCACAACATAAAAGATCTGCTAATAAAAATAAATACAAAATACTATATCCTCTCGACGCAATAATAAACGCGCCAATAGATAAAATAATAATAAAAAATTTTGAGAATTTTAAAAAATTTTTTTTAATAGAGCTTTTGTAAAATTTTTTTCCATCTACAACAACTATACTGGATATTGCGTTTACCAGAGTGTCTACTGTGCTAACAGTTAATGAAACAGCCAAAACAACAATTAATATAGATAAAAACTCTGCTTTATCTTTTAAAAGAATAGAAAAAAATGCTAAATCTGGATTTATTCGACTATCAATCGATATAGCTAAAATTCCACTTATTCCCATAAAAGAAACAATTGGAATAATTACAATAAATGAAATTATTAAACTTTGTTTTAAAACTTTATTATTTTTTGCTGCATAAACTCTCTGCCAATTCCCTTGATGAAAAAGATTAGTAGCTGCCACGGCAATAAAAAAAGTTAATCCAGCAGTATAGTTTGGAATATAACTACCACTGATTAATTGACTGGAATTACTTTTAATTATTTCAAAAGAGGTATTATTTAAATATAGAGAAAATAAATGATAAGCAGAAATAAATAATAAAATAAGTATTATATAGAATTGAAAATTGTCAGTAAAAATTGATGCTTTTAGCCCCCCGTACAAAGTGTAAAAAAGAGTTGTGGTAATAATTAGTAAAGCTGTTATCCACAAAGGTATTCCTGATATGTAATTAACAAATAATGATACAGCTGTAACTTCGGCGCATAAAAAAATAAACATATAAAAAATAGTTATTATTAAAATTAATTTGAAAAGATTTTTTCCGAATTTTTTATGAATAAATTCTGTTAAAGTATTGCCTTTGGGAAATATATTTCTTATTTTTGGTCCTAAAAAAATAAAAGCTATCATTGGAAAAGCGGCTCCAATGGCATACCCTATCACAGAACCTAATCCTCCCCATGTCGCAGCGGAAGCTGGACCAAATAATATCCATGCTCCTAGTGCTGACGCTACTAGACTTGTTGTTAAAGACAATGATCCAACATTTCTCCCTGCTGTAAGATAATTTGATAAATTTTGATGTTGTTTCGAAGATAAAATACCTATTATGGCAAAAACTACACTTATTAAAATAATTATTAATAAAGTAAAATTTTGATTTAAATAATGTGTTTGGTTTTCCATTTTCTCCCTTACTGAATTACCAGCCAGGTTCTTAGGGTATAATCTCAGTCCGTTAAGACACCCCACTTATAGAGATTATAGTGATATTAATTTAAAAGCAAACCAAATGATCGATATAGATCGGCCTTTTGATTCCAAATTTATCTTTAACTTTATGTTGATGTTCGTGATGTGAATGAACAAAAACAGGAATAAGATTATTATTCTGTGTTTTTAAAGTATATATAAAATTTGTTCCTCTAAATTTTCTATCCACTACTTCTAATTTTAAATTGCTTTTATCGTCATGTTCTAAATCTTCTGGTTGAATTAAAAGTTTTACTTTCGAACCGACAGATTGTTTTTTAATAAAATTTCCTTTTATAGTTCCCAATTCGGTATTTTCTAAACTATCTTTTCCAGTTACAGTTGCTTCTATTAAAATTCCCCTATTTAAAAAATTTACTACTTCAATAGAATTTGGATAGTGGTAAATATTATAAGGAATATCAAACTGCTTTAGAGATTGATCAAGAATAATTCCACATTTATTACCCATATAGAAAGCCTCATAGGAATCATGTGTTACTATGATTGTTGAAATATTAATCTCATTTAAAATTTTTTTTATTTTTAATTGAAGTTCCTCTTTCAAGCTCTGGTCAATATTTGAAAAAGGTTCATCCAAAAGCAATAAATCTGGCTTTGACAATAAAGAACGAGCCAGAGAAACTCTTTGAGCTTCTCCTGCGCTAATTTCATGGGGAAATTTTTGCTGAATTTCTTCTAAGTGTAGCAAATTAATAAAATCAGCAACTGAAAATGTAAATTTTTTTTCTTTGTTTCTATCTGCACCAAATTTAATATTATCTGCAACATTATAATGTGGAAACAAACAATTTTCTTGAAAGGAAAGTGCAACATTTCTTTTTTCGGGCTCCATATGAAAATCTTCGGATGAAATTATTTTTCCTTTTAATATAATTTTTCCAGATCGGATTTTTTCTAAACCAGCGATTGTTCTTAAAATAGTAGTTTTACCTATGCCAGAGGGTCCTAATAAACAGACTATCTCACCATCTTTTTTTATATTAAAACTAACATTATTAACTTTATTTTTTTCACTTGCAGCAAAGGTGACGTCTTTAATTTCTAAAAGATTATGACTCATGTGTTTTTTATATAATTATTTATTATCAGATAATATATATTTAGAAACAAATAAAATAAACAAACTGGCTATTAAAATAAGAAAAAGGGATGGTGCTGCTGCTGCTTCTAGCAAATCTTGAGATGCATAAATATAGGCTGTGGTAGCAAATGTTTCAAAATTAAAAGGTCTAAGAATTAAAGTTATTGGCAATTCTTTTATTATTTCTATTGCAATTAAAATACTTACTAGCAATATACTATTCTTAAGATAAGGGATGTGTACTTTTGTAAATGTTTTGAATTTTGAATATCCTAAAAGATATGCGCTTTCATCCATTGATTTATTGATCTTTAAATATCCTGATTTAATACCATTAGATGATAAAGCAAAAAATCTCACAAAATAAACTAGAACTAGCCCAAGCACAGAACCTATGAACATAGTTTTAATATTGAAAAATAATAAACTGTCTAAATAGGAAACCAGAGTTATAAAAGCTACAGCCAAAATTACACCAGGTATAGCATATCCTGATACAGAGAAGGCTGTTAAAGTTTCAAGAAATTTACTTTTAGAAACTCTATTTCCATAGTTAGCTATAAAAGCAAAAAATATCATTAATGCTGAAGAAAGAATTACTAATAACAGAGTATTAAATCCTATATTTAAAAAATTTAAATCTTGTAAATATTTAGGAAATTTGTAAGTCCAATAAACCATTTGTGTAACAGGAAAAATAAAGCTACAAAAAAATAAAATTGCACAAAACGTAAACGCATAAAAAGAATTTATACCGTTAAGTTTAATTTTTGGTTTCTTTACGAAGCCACCTCTTGCTGGAGAATGATATCTAGCTTTTTTTCTTGAAAAATTTTCTATAAAAAATAGTAGTAATATAAACAATAATAATAAAAACGAAAGTTGGTTTGCTGAAGCTAAATCATCAAAAGCAATCCAAGAATTATAAATAGCTGTTGTTAGTGTTGATATACTAAAAAATGAAACAGTTCCAAAATCTGACAAAGTTTCCATTGCTACCAAAGATAATCCTACTACTATAGCTGGTCTTGCTGATGGAAGTATAATTTTTAAAAAAGTTTTTTTCACGGACAAACCAAGATTTCTTCCAACATCAATTAAATTTTGCGATTGATAGTAAAATGATGCTCTAGTTAAAACATAGACATAACCAAATAAGGAAAAAGAAATTGAAATCACAGACCCCAACATTCCGTCAAACTTAGGTATTAAATAGTTATATTCATAAGGTCCAAAAAGATAGGTAAGAATTGAAAAGGCCGTACCATAATTTTCAAAAAAAGCAGTAAGCGAATATGCATAAATATAGGCTGGAACGGCAAATGATAATATTAATGCCCATTTAAAAAAGTTTACACCTGGAAATACATAAAAAGAAACACAATATGCAGCTCCTACGCCAAATAAAAATGTTAACAGTAATACACCAAGCAAAAGTAAAATAGAATTAGATATATAATCTATTAAAAATGTGTTTTTTAATAAGGAAAAATAATCAGAAGTTGTTTCAAAAAAACCAAAAAAAATTGTAATTATAGGTAATGCTACCAATATAGAAATAAAAAAAGAACTTATATACCAAAAACTGAATCTTTTAATAAACATTAATTTTTATTTTCAAAAAGTGAGTTAACAATTTCTTTTATTTCTTCTATTTTAATGTCACTTAATGACCTTCCTTCGATTTTTTTTTCTATTTTATACGCTTCTTTAATACATGGCGCACATCCAACAGAGGATTTATTTAAATCTAAATCTTTTTTAAATGTGCGCTTCATTTTATTGTCCTAGAGGATAAAACAATAACTCTAAAACTTTTTTTACTCCCAGCCGGCTTCTGTCATTACTTTTAATGCAGATGCCTGATTTTTTCCGTATGAAGAAACTTTTGTTTTTAGGTCTTGTTTAAAGTTAAGACCAAACTGAGCTATTAACTTGTTAGGTTTAACTCCATCTATCATAGGATATTCAAATGTATTATTGACTATGTGTTGTTGTGCTTCTTTTGTTAACAAAAACTCCAATAGTTTAATTGCATTCTTCTTATTTGGAGCGTGTTTTAAAACTCCTCCACCACTAATATTCATATGAGTTCCTCTTCCATCTTGATTAGGAAAAAAAGGTCTCACTTTTTTAGCAGCAGCTTGTTGCTCAGGTCCTTTTTTACCTGATAACATCAATGCAATATAATATGTATTTGCTACAGCAAGCTCCGCTTCGCCAGCTGCCACAGCCAAAATTTGAGCCCGGTCATTACCTTTAGGCTTTCTTGCCATATTATTTACTATTCCTTTTGCCCACTCTGCTGTTTTCTTTTTCCCATTATTTGCAATTAGTGAGGCAACAAGAGATTGATTGTAAACATTATTAGATTTTCTAATTACCACTTTACCTTTCCAGTATGGATCAGCCAAATCTTCGTAGGTTAAACCTTGTAAATCGTTTTCACTTAATCTACTTGGAGAGTAATAAATTACTCTGGCTCTCTTAGCTATCCCGTACCAGTACGGTGATCTAAAATTAGAAGGTATTGCTTTTTTCAAAGCAGAAGAGCTTGCTCTTTGAAACATTCCTTTTGCTTGAAAAGCTCCTAATCTTCCAGCGTCAGCTGTTATATATAGGTCAGCTAAACAATCTTTTCCCTCTTCGATTATTCTTTTTTGAAGAGCTTTATCTTTTCCAGAAACTACATTAACTTTAATTCCAGTTTTTGCAGTAAACTTTTCGTATAACTGAACATCTGAATCATAGTGTCTTGCACTAAAGATATTAACTTCGTTTGCGTAAGAAGAGCCAAACAACGTTAAAAAAGCAGTGATTAGTAGTATTATTTTTTTCATTTTTTCATCTCTATAGTTATTAATTAAACCAGTACGTTTATTGCAAATGATTGACATTTGCAATGAGAATGATTATCAATATCATTATGTCGCAGTCATTTCAACTAAAAATTGTATAGGAGGCTAGCTTTTCTATGTATATGATTAGTTGTAAGGAAAACTATGGGACAAGAAAAAACATCTATACTGTTATCTGACGTTTCTATTGATGGAGATTTGGTAGAAAAGGATAAGATAATAATTGATGCAAAAATTAATGGAGATGTAAAAGCCGAAGAAATTATCACACACTCTAAATCAAATATTAACGGAAATATAAATTCAAAAGATGCTTCTTTAGGAGGAAAGCTAAAAGGCAACGTAAATTCTGATAAAATTAAAATAAAGAGAACCGGAGATATTGAAGGAGTATTAAATCAGAATATACTATCTATTGAAGAGGGAGCCAATTTAAAAATTAAGGCTGAAACAAAAAGTAAAGTCTAAAATTCCCACTGCCTAATCTTACTGTACAAAAAATTTCTAAAAGCTACAACTCGAGCAACATTTTTCAAGGATTGTGGATAAACAAAATGAGCTTCTGATCTTGGTCCTTCTATACTAGGTAAAATTTTAACAATATTAGGAACATTGTAAGTTATATAATCTGGAAGAGCTGCTAGACCAACTCCACTTTGTACTGCCAAAAGCAATCCATAAACACTATTTACTTTCATAACTGGTTTTCTTTTTTTGTTATCTTTCATTCCAAGTTTGAGAGCCCAATCAGGACTAAAGACAGGTGAAGGCGCACCTTTGCCGTAAGAAATAAAATTATGCTTACTTAAGTCGGATATATTTTTAGGATGACCGTATTGTTCAAGATATTTATTTGAACCATAAATATGATAGTTGATATCGATTAATTTTTTTTGAATATAATTTAATTGTTTAGGACGTCTCATCCAAATACCGATATCTGCCTCCCTGGTGCTTAAATTTAATTCTTTGTCGTCAAAAATCAGCTCAACTTCAATATCAGGATTTAACTTCATAAATTCTTGAATTCTAGGTGTAAGCCAAGTGGTTCCAAAACTCACAACGGTGGTAACGGTTAATTTGCCGCTTGGTTTATTTTTTTTATCCATTATGGTTGATTCTACATCTTTAAGCTTTGATATGACTTCATGCGCCGTTTTAAATAAATATTCCCCATTTTCAGTTAAAGATAAACCTCTTGCGTGTCTTTCAAATAAATGAGTTTTAAGTTCTTGTTCTAAAGATTGAATTTGTCTACTTATAGCAGATTGACTCAAATTTAATGCATAAGTAGCTTTAGTAAAGTTTCCTGCTTCTGCTACCGCATGAAATATTTTAAGTTTATCCCAATCCATATTTATTTGTTTGGATCTACTAAAATTCTACCAGAAGTCTCTCCTTTAAGCATTCTTGGAAAAATGTCGAGCAATCCTTCTAAATTAACAGTTTTAATATTTTTTTCTAACAATTTAAAATCTATGAGTTTTGGTACTTGAGACCATATAAATTCTCTTCTTTTTTTACTAATCATTACTGAATCTATACCCCATAATTTAACTCCTCTTATAATAAAGGGCATTACTGTAGTATTAAGCTTGATACCGCCAGCATTTCCGCATGCAGCAACGATTCCGTTAGGTTTAGTTTGTGAAATAACGTTTGATAAAATGTTTCCTCCAACTGTATCAACGACGCAATCCCATATACCTTTTCCTAATATTTTTGGTTCACCTTCAAAATCCTTTCTTTCAATAATATTTTTTGCACCAAAATCTTTTAAAAAACTTGATTTATCTTTTTTTCCTGTCATTGCAGTGACATTATATCCAAGTTTAGAAAGCGCCATTACAGCCATGCTACCTACTCCACCTGTAGCACCTGTCACTAATACATCGTTAACTTTTTCTCCTAACAAAATTTCTTCTCTTGCCTTTACAGCAAAAGCGCACATTAACGAAGTAAATCCAGCAGTACCAAGTATCATTGCTTTTTTGTTCGATAAATCTTTTGGTTTTTTTACTAGTAATTCGCTTTTTACTTTTACTAATTGTGAATATCCGCCAGGGTATATCTCGCCAACTCTACATCCAGTTAACACGACTTCGTCTCCAGATTTAAAATTAGTATTCTCGCTCTCTAATACTTTTCCAGAAAAATCAATTCCAGGTATGTGAGGATATTCTTTTACAAGCGTAGCTCCATTTTTCAGAATTAAAGCATCTTTGTAGTTAAGACCTGAATAATCAATTTTAACCAGAACATCGCCAGTTTTAAAAAAACTTTTATCTAAAGATTTTACTTCTCTAGAAAAATCCTTTCCAGATTGGTTAATTACTATAGCTTTAAACTTATCGCTCATCTTTAAATTTAAGAATTTTTTTTATTATATATTAATCTTTATTAATATATCTTAAGTAACGGTTTTGAAAACTTAAATCATCTTTGAAGCTACCAAGAAAATAATTCGTTACTGTTGTAGTTTTTTCTTTTTTAACGCCTCTGTTAGTCATACATTGATGAGTGGCGTCTATAGTTACAGCAACACCTCTAGGTTGCAAAATTTCCATAATTGTCTTTGCTATTTGCATTGTTAATCGTTCTTGGGTTTGTAATCTTTTTGAAAAAACTTCTACAACTCTAGCTAATTTGCTTAGCCCTACAACTTTATTTGAAGGAATGTATGCTACGTGAGCTACTCCAATGATTGGGGCCATATGATGCTCGCAATGACTTTGTATACTTATATTTTTTTCGATTACCATGTCGTCATAACCCTCAACTTCTGTAAATGTCTTTGATAAAAATTTACGTGGGTCTTCTGAATATCCTTTAAAATACTCTTTAAAAGCTTTTATGACTCTTTTTGGTGTTGATAACAAACCTTCTCTACTTGGATTTTCTCCTATCCACTCTATTATAGTTCTAATTGCTTCCTCAGCTTTTTCGTCGGAAACTGTATTTTTACTTTTGTTTAATTGATTTGTGTCTTTTACTAATTTCATTTTATATACTTAATTATTATTTCAAATATCTATATAATATATTTTATGTTTAAAAAAAGAGATAATATAAAAGAAGTG
>MDSW01195841.1_pt1 | contig 10242 bp, 9 predicted proteins | sample 811171 | NCBI WGS metagenome assembly MDSW01 (sample SAMN05326641, study PRJNA326480) | marine metagenome | isolation source: seawater | place: Atlantic Ocean: North West | collected 2012 | reverse complement strand
CCAGAAAATATTGATTTAAATTCAAAAGGTAATCCACTAGACAATGCGTTAGATTGGAAAAAAATTAAAATTGATGGAAAAGAATTAATTAGGGAAACAGATACTTTAGATACTTTTGTAGACTCATCCTGGTATTTTATCAGATTTTGCTCCCCCAATAACAAAAATTATGGTTTTGACTATGAAGAAATGAAATATTGGATGCCAGTGGATCAATATATTGGTGGTGTTGAACACGCTATATTGCATTTACTCTATTCTAGATTTTTCACAATGGCTTTAGATTACAAAAATGACAAATTTGAATTAAAAGAACCATTCCAAGGATTATTTACACAAGGAATGGTTTGTCACGAAACTTATAAAGATGAAAATAATAAATGGGTTAGTCCTGATGAAGTTGAAACTAAAGATGGTAAAAATTATTTTATAAAAAATAATCCCAATAGAAAAATCAATGTTGGTCCATCAGAATCTATGTCAAAATCAAAAAAAAATACCATTGATCCAGAAAAAATTATTGAAAATTATGGTGCAGATTCAGTGAGGTTATTTATGTTATCTGACAGTCCACCAGAGAAAGATGTACAATGGTCAGACCAAGGAATGATGGCATGTTATAAATTTATTCAAAAATTGTGGAATTTGCATGAAAAAATTAAAATAAAATTATCAAATAAAAATAAAGAAGAAAAAAATTCTGAAGAAATTTCAAAATTTACCAATCAATTAATAGATAAAATTAATAAAAATTTAGAAAAATTTAATTATAATGTAATAATTGCAAATATTTATGAAACTTACAATTTTTTAAACGAAAAAATTAATCACTCAATTAATAGTGATATTTTACTTGAAAATTATAAAAAAATTTTATCAATAATATTTCCTATTATTCCTCATTTTGCTTCTGAATGCATAGAAGATTTAAAAATTAATTATCAGGCTAAATGGCCAAATGTGGATAAAAAATTTTTAATAGAAGATAATATAAAAATTGTAATTCAAATTAATGGTAAAAAAAAATCAATCGTTAATTGTAAAAAAGGAATAAATGAGGAGACTCTTATGGAAATCATAAATGACGATATTAAAATTAATAAATATTTAAAAAATAAAAAAAATATTAAAAGTATTTTTATTAAAGATAAGCTGTTAAATTTAGTAGTTAAATCATGAAAAATAAAAAAATTGTTATTTTATTATGTTTTTTTTTGTTACTTAGCTGTGGCTACAAACCAATTTACTCAAAAAAAACATTTGAAAATACTTACAATTTTTCAATTACCAGCATTGGTTTTTCTGGTGACAATAACATTAATCAGAATATAAAAAATAATTTAACAAATTTCATTAATATTAAATCAAAAACAAAAAAATACGATTTAACAATAAATACAATTAAATCAATATCTGTAACATCAAAAAATAAAAAAGGAAATCCAGAAATATTTTACATGAAAATAATTCTAAATCTTGAAATATTTCAAAATGATAAAATGCTAAGTAAAAAATCTTTTGAGGAGGGATTTGAATATAAAAATAAATCAAGCAAATTTAACTTAAAACAATATGAAGAATCTATTCAAAAAAATTTGACATCTAAACTTTCTGAAGAAATTGTAAAATATTTATTTACGATAAAATGATTATTAAAGCATTTGAAATTGACAAAATTAATTTGAATAAATTAAATTTATTTCTTTTTTATGGTGAAAATGATGGGTATAAAAATGAAGTAATTAAAAATAAATTTGAAAAAAATTATTTAAATAAAATATACAGATATGATGAAAAAGAGATAATAGAAAATACTGAAGATTTCTTTAATAGTATTTTATCTAAATCATTTTTTGAAAATGAAAAACTTATAATAATTTCAAGAGTAACTGACAAAGTAAAAAATATTATTGAGGAATTATCGTTAAAAGAAATAGATGATGTTAAAATAATTTTATCAGCGAATGTTTTAGAAAAAAAATCGAAACTAAGAAATTTTTTTGAAAAACATAAGACTGCAATTTGCGTTCCTTTTTATGCAGACAATATTCAAACTTTAAGCAATATTGCAAATATTTTTTTTAAAGAAAAAAAAATATCAATTTCTAGAGAAACAACCAATCTCTTAATAGAAAGATGTAAAGGAAACAGAGAAAATTTGCGTAATGAATTAGAAAAAATAGAAAATTTTTCTATAAACAAAAAAAAAATTAATATTGATGATATAATAAAATTAACCAATCTTGCAGAAAATTATAATGCCACAGAATTAACTGATAATTGTTTAGCAAAAAATATAAAGAAAACTTCTCATATTCTTAACGAAAATAACTATTCAAATGATGATTGTATTTTAATCATAAGAACACTTTTAATTAAAGCAAAAAGAATTCTTAAATTACATAAAGAATTGAATAAACAAAATAATATTGATCAAGCTATCGCTAATTTTAAACCTCCTATTTTTTGGAAAGATAAAGAAATTGTTAAAAAGCAAGTCTCCTACTGGTCATTAGATAAAATAAAAAATATGATAGTAAAAATTAACGATACAGAATTGTTAATTAAAAAAAACTCATATAACTCATATAATATATTATCTGATTTTATTATTAATAATTCTAAAAATTAATAATTAGACTTTATAACTTCAATCAATCTATTTAATTGATCAATGTCCTTATATTCAAAAGATATGGATCCCGAATTATTTTTTTTATTATTAATATAAACATTCAAACCAATTTTATCTTTTAATGAATTTTCTAATTGTCTTAAATTTGGATCTTGAGAAATAAACTTAGGAACTTTTTTATTTTTAAAAACTCTAACCAGGTTTTCTGCTTGTCTAACTGACAAGTTTTTATCCATAATCTTTTTAGCTACAAAAAAAGCATTTTCGAGACCTACTAAAACTTTTGCATGGCCTTGAGATAGTTTATTTTTTTCAATTAAATGAATAACTTCTTTAGGTAATGACAAAAGTCTTAAACAATTAGAAATATGACTTCTGCTTTTTCCTATAAATTTAGCTACTTTTTCATGATCATATTCAAATTCATCAATTAACCTTTGATAACCAGTTGCTTCCTCTATTGGATTTAAATCATGCCGTTGCACATTTTCAACTATTGCAAATTCAAGAGATTTAAGATCGTTTGCTTCAGTAATTACAACTGGTACCTCATGAAATCCAGCATTTTGTGCAGATAACCATCTCCTCTCACCAGCAATAATTTCATATTTATTTTTTTGATCTTCAGAAACTCTAACTATAATTGGTTGAATTATTCCTCTTTCTTTAATTGAATTAGTGAGTTCCTCTAGATTTTCTTTATCAAAGTTTTTTCTGGGTTGAAATTTGTTCCTTACCAGATCTGTAATCGGCAACTTGTTTATATTACTATTAACCTTTGTATCTCCAATTAAAGATGAGAGACCCCTTCCTAATCCTCTTTTAATTTTAAAAGCATCCATTATGCTGCACTTTCATACGTCTCTTGTTTATTTAAAAATTCTTCCGTAAAACTAAAATATGATTTACTGCCAGGACATGATTTATCATAAATCAACACAGGCACTCCATGAGATGGAGCCTCGGAAAGTCTAACATTTCTTGGTATTACGGTTAAATAGACTTTCTCTTTAAAATAATCTCTTGCCTCTTTCTCAACTTGATTTGATAATTTATTTCTTTTGTCATACATAGTTAAAAGTATTCCTTTAATTTTCAGCTCAGAATTTAAATTAACTTTTATTCTTTCAATTGTTTTCATAAGTTGCGTAAGACCTTCCAATGCAAAAAATTCTGTTTGAAGAGGAACTATTAAAGAATTAGAAGCAACCAATGCCATTACAGTCAGTAGGCTTAGAGAAGGAGGACAATCTATAAATATATAGTCATATTTACCTCTAAAATCCTTTAAATAAGCCATTATTTGCTCCTTTAAAATAAAGGCCCTTCTACTATCACCTGCAGTTTCAACCTCAAGTCCTGATAAATCCACATTGGATGATATTAAATCCAAATTTTGAAACTGAGTTTTTTTTATAACTTCATGAATTTTTTTTGTTCCATTTAAGACACCATAAATTGTTTCCGTTGAACTTTCAGAGTTTGATAATCCCAAACCAGTTGTTGCGTTACCTTGTGGATCTAAATCTATAACTAAAATTTTTTTATTTTTAAGAGCTAAACCTGCTGCTAAATTTATTGCGGTTGTAGTTTTACCTACCCCTCCCTTTTGATTTATAATTGATAATATTTCTGTCTTGCTCATTTTTTTTTTATATTTTTAATATTTATTAAAAATGAATCTTTGTTTGTTATGCTCCTTTTATTCTTATACTCAAATTCCCACTTCTTGATAGAGTCCTCTAATAATTGTTTTCCATTTTTCCCCATAAAGACAACTAAGTTAGAATACTTTTCAAAGTTTTTTTCTAAAAGTTCTAAAATTATTGGAAGTGGTTTGAAAGCACGAGCAACGACTGTTCCTGATATCAATTTTTTTTCTTCGAACACATTTTTTTCTTCAACAATAATGTCCAATTTGAGTTTTCTAGAAATTTCTTTCAAAAAATTACTTTTCCTGTAACTTTTTTCAAAAAGTCTCATTTTTGTTTTAGTTTTTTTATCTTTTAATAAAATAGCCAATATTATTCCTGGTAGACCAGCTCCTGAACCTATATCAGTACACATATTTTTACTTAAGTCAATTAAATCAATGATTTGCACACAATCAATTATGTGTCTATTAGTGAAATCTTCAGTATTTTTTCTGCTTATAAGGTTAATTTCCTTATTTTTATCAATTATCAATTCCCTATAATGCTCTAATAAATAATATGTTTCACGTGAAACGTTAAATTTACTTAAAATATCTAAATTTTTCTTATTTATTACCATTAAGCTATTTGCTTAATAGACTTTCTTTTGACGTGTGACAACAAAATATAAACAGCAGCAGGTGTAATTCCATCGATTCGCAAAGCCTGGCCCATAGTTTTAGGTTTAATTCTCTTAAATTTTGACTTAACCTCATTTGATAGACCACTTAAACTATCATAATTAATATTACCAGGGATAATAAGGTTTTCATCTCGTTTAAAAGCCAATATATCAGCTTTCTGTTTCTTCAAATATCCTCTATAATGTGAATTAATTTCAATTTGCTCATCTATCTCATCGCTGTAATAAGGTATTTCAGGCCAAATTTCCCTTATTTTTAACATATTAACACCTTTTTGAGCTAAAATTTCTGTAGATTTTCTATGAACTCCATCTTTTGCGATTTTAATTGAATGTTTTGAAGCTTTAGAGGGCGTTATGCTCAATTTACTCATTTTTTTATCTATTATGTCTATTTTTAAAGACTTATCATTAAATTGCTGAATTCTATTTTTAGAAATTAAACCAATTTTTTCTCCTTTTCTAGTCAATCTCTGATCAGCATTATCCGCTCTTAAAGAAAGCCTATATTCGGCACGAGAAGTAAACATTCTATATGGCTCAGCTACTCCTTTAGTTACTAAATCGTCAATCATAACTCCAATATATGCATCAGATCTATCTAATATAAATGGTTCCTGTTTTTTTACTGTAAGAGCTGCATTAATTCCAGCTACTAGGCCTTGTGCTGCAGCTTCTTCATAACCAGTTGTACCGTTAATTTGGCCTGCAAGATAAAGATTTTTAATTTTTTTTGTTTCAAGAGTTAAAAATAGCTCCCTAGGATCAACAAAATCGTACTCAATCGCATATCCAGGCTGCAAAATTTTAACATTCTCTAAACCATTGATATTATTACATATTTCTTGTTGAACTTCTTCAGGTAAAGAAGTAGAAATTCCGTTTGGATAGATTCTGTTATCATTTAAACCTTCGGGTTCTAAAAAAATTTGATGCCTACTCTTTTCAGAAAACTTTACTACCTTATCTTCTATTGAAGGACAATATCTTGGACCAACTCCTTTGATTGATCCGGAATACATTGCACTTCGCTTTAAATTTTTAGAAATTATTTTATGGACCTTATCATTAGTATAAGTCACACTGCATGAAACTTGTTTGTTTGAAAGTTTTTTTGTTAGGAAAGAAAAAAAATATGGTTGCTCATCAGCATGTTGAATTTCCAAACTACTAAAATTAATTGTGCTAGAATCTAACCTTGGAGGAGTACCAGTTTTTAATCTTCCAATTTTAAAATTATATTTTTTTAATTCCTCACTCAATCCAGTAGATGGCTTTTCATTTATTCTACCAGCAGGAATTTTTTTTTCTCCAACATGAATTAAACCATTTAAAAAAGTACCAGTTGTTAAAATTAATTTACTACATAAAACTTTCTTTCCAGACTTCGTTACAAATCCATTTACGCTATTTTTACTAAAAATAAATCTTACTACTGGGTCTGAAAAAACGCTTAAATTACAATAGTTTAGAAGTTTTTTTTGCATATACTTACGGTATAATGATCTATCAGACTGTGTTCTGGGGCCTCTAACTGCAGGTCCTCTACTTCTGTTTAACAATCTAAATTGTATACCAGATTTATCAGCAATTTCAGGCATTACGCCATCTAGGGCATCTATTTCTCTTACAAGATGTCCTTTACCCAATCCACCTATAGCAGGATTGCATGACATCTCTCCAATAGTTTTAATGTTGTGAGTAAACAATGCAGTGTTAACTCCTAGGCGTGCAGAAGAAGAAGCAGCCTCACACCCAGCGTGACCTCCTCCTATTACAACTACTTCAAAAAACAAATCTTTATTCATTTGTATAATTTATATTTGATCTATTTTTTTACAAGAATTCTCTAAAAATGCTTAAAAAACCCTTTAAAATCAAAGCTTATTTGCCTATACAAAAATCATTAAAAATAGAGCCTAAAATCTCTTCTACATCAACTTTACCAACTATCATTCCTAAATGTCTAGTTGCCAGCCTTATATCTTCAGCAGCAAGATCAAAATCTTTAGCTTCATTTTTTTCTTTAAATTTTTCTAAGTGCAAAACACATTGCTCTAAGTGCTGTCTATGTCTTTCTCTTGTAATTAAAACATTTTCTGAATTAACAAACTGATTCTTAAGTTTATCTTTAATTAAATTAATTAGATGATTTAAATTTTTTTCTTCTTTTAAAGAAATAATAATTGGATTAAATTTTTTAACCTTATTTAAGATATTGCCTATACCAAGATCAGATTTATTTATTACTAAAATTGCTTTATCTAATGCCAGATCATCAAAAAAAGCAGTAAAATTAGCACTTTTAGGCTCTATAACTACTAGGTTTAAATCTGCACTTTCAGCTTTTTTTAAAGCTAAGCGTATTCCTTTTTTTTCAATTTCATCCTTGGAATCTCTTATACCAGCAGTATCTGAAATAATGACAGGAAATCCATCTATATTTAAATGTGTTTCAATAACATCTCTCGTTGTTCCAGCAATTTCAGAAACTATAGCAACCTCTCTTCTGGATAAATAATTTAATAGGCTGGATTTACCAGCATTACTTGGACCAACTATAGCGATCTTAAATCCTTCTCTTATTCGTTCTCCCACTTTTTGATCATTTAAGATTTTTTTAATTTCTTCTTTAACTTTTTGAGAATTGATCTTTATATCCTTTAAAATTTCTTCGGGAAGATCATCTTCAGGAAAATCAATCTTTGCTTCTATGTTAGATAAAATTTTTAATAAATTTTTACGCCAAGAATTATAAATTTCAGAATTTTTTCCTGACATAATTTTGATTGCTTGCTGCCTTTGAATTTCTGTTTCAGAGGAAACTAAATCCGCAATACTCTCAGCTTTTAACAAATTTATTTTTCCATTTTGAAATGCTATTTTTGTAAATTCACCAGGTTCAGCTAATCTACAATTTTCAATTTGAGCAAGAGAGTGTTGAATAGCTTGAACCACACTAATGCTACCATGAACATGAAATTCTACCATATCCTCGCCTGTATAGCTCCTAGGGGCTGGAAACCAGATAACTATACCCTCATCGATTAGCTCATTAGTGTTGATTTTATTGATTTTTTTAAGCGTTGCTTTTCTTGGGCTTGGAAAATCCCCATTTGTAAGCTTAGATACAATATTTCTAGCCTGATTTCCTGAAACCCTAATAACACTTACCCCAGAAATACCCGGTCCAGATGAAAGAGCATAAATTGTCATAATATTTATTATAGCTAGATTTAATTTATAATATATAAATTTTTATATGATCATTTGGTGCGCATCTTATCCTAAAAGTGGAAACACTTGGATCAGAGCAATTATTTCATCTTTAATATATTCAAAAGACGGTAAATTTAAATTTGATATGTTGCGAAAAGTAAGCCTATTCCCAAAAAGATTTTATTTTAAGGAATTCACAAATGACTATTCTGATTTAAAAGAAATCAGCTCATATTGGATTGAGGCACAAGAAAAAATAAACAGTGATAAAAAAATAAGATTATTCAAAACTCATAATGGAAATTATAATTTTTTAGGAAATGATTTTACTGACACTAACAATACTATAGGAGTAATTTATATTGTTAGAGACCCAAGAAATATAATTGCGTCTATATCTAATCACTATCAATTAGATTTAAAACAAAGTGCAGATTTTTTATTAGATGAAAAAAGGTTTTTATTTAACAAAAATGATCCTAATGATTTAACAGAAGAAAATATCATTACTTTGTTAGGATCATGGAAATCTCACTATAACTCATGGAAAATAGCATCAAACTCTATAATAATTAGATATGAGGATTTGGTTTCAAATACTAAATTAGAAATAGAAAATTTATCTACATTTATTAAAAAATTTATAAAGTTTGATGTCAGCGAAGAAAAAATTCAAAATATATTAGAAACTACATCTTTTAAAAAATTAAAAGATATGGAAGAAAATGAAGGATTTGAAGAAGCTGCCAATACAAATATAAAATTTTTTAATTTAGGTCCAAAAAATGATTGGAAAAAAACCTTGGATAAAAAACTAAAAGACAATATAGAAAAAAATTTTGAAAATGAAATGAAAGAACTTAAATATATTTAATAAATGGAAATAATTGTATTACAACATATAAAAATTGAAGATCCAGGATATATAAAAGATTTAATGTTGAAAGATAGTGTAAATATAACAACCATTGAACTAGACGAGGGAGAAAAAATTCCTAATAATTTAAATAAATTTAATGCTATGCTTTGCATGGGTGGGCCAATGGATACTTGGATGGAAAAAGAGCATCCGTGGTTAATAGAAGAAAAGAAAAAAATAAAAGAATTTGTTGTTGATTTAAAAAAACCTTATTTGGGATTTTGCCTTGGATGTCAATTATTAGGAGAAGTAGTAGGTGGTAAAGTAGTTAAAACAAATAATCCCGAAATTGGTATGCTTGATGTAAATTTTTCTAAAAATAAAAATAAAGATATATTATTTTCAGAATTTCCAGAGAAAATTACTTCATTACAGTGGCATTCATATGAGGCTCAAGGCTTGGAAAAAAATAAAGATATAACTTTGTTAGCTTCCTCGAATGAAACAAAATACCAAATCTTTAAATTTCAAAAACACGCATATGGAATTCAATTTCATATTGAAATAAAAGATACAACTGTAAGTGAATGGGGGTGTGTACCAGAGTATAAATCTGCTTTAGAAAAACAATTAGGTGAGGGTGCTTTAGAAAAGTTTGACAAAGAAGCAAAATCTAATATGTTTCAAATGAACAATTACTCTGAAATTTTATATAAAAATTTTAAAAAAATTATAAAATAATTGATAATTATTTTAGACTCCAAAATAAGAATAGAAATAAAAAGAAAATTTAAAAATGAAATGAGTGAACTAAAATATATTTAATTATGTTGGTTTATTCATAGAGCTAAAAAACTCATCATTATTTTTAGTATTTTTCAACTTGGACATTATAAATTCTATCGCATCCATTGTCCCCATCGGGGCTATAATTCTTCTCAAGACATTCATTTTTTGAAGGTCATCTTTTTCAAAAATTAATTCTTCTCTTCTTGTTCCTGATTTAGTTATATCCATAGCAGGAAAAATTCTTTTTTCTGAAATTTTACGGTCAAGAATAGTTTCACTATTCCCAGTACCTTTAAATTCCTCAAAAATTACTTCATCCATTCTACTTCCAGTATCAATTAATGCTGTAGATATAATTGTTAAAGATCCTCCTTCTTCAATATTTCTAGCTGCACCAAAAAAT
>MDSW01050616.1_pt1 | contig 10242 bp, 6 predicted proteins | sample 811171 | NCBI WGS metagenome assembly MDSW01 (sample SAMN05326641, study PRJNA326480) | marine metagenome | isolation source: seawater | place: Atlantic Ocean: North West | collected 2012 | reverse complement strand
TTGACGTATTTTCTATCTATCAGCTTTGAAACTGTTGAAACATATGTTGAAGGCCTTCCTATGCCATCTTTTTTCATTTGCTGGATTATCGAACTTTCGGAAAACCTTCTCGGTGGTTTGGTAAAATCAACTGTAATTTCTGGTGGCCCATCTAATTGCCAAACTGATCCATTGTCAAATGAAACATTCGGCGGAACAGAACTAACGTTCGGCCGATTCCAGTTGAACACCTCTTCCCAACCCGAGTGTGTTCTCCAAGATGTTGTGCCATACATCGATTCTTCCATTCCTTCGCAACTAAAAGTTAGAGCTCTTCTTTCCCTTATGGAATTAGACATTTGACTTGCAGCAAACCTTGACCAGATTAATTTGTATAGTAATTTTCCATCTTTGTCCGAATCTATGTCCTCGGATTCAGGATTTGTCGGGCGAATAGCTTCATGTGCGTCTTGAACGGATCCCTTCTTCTTACTCTTGCCTTGTCCGACTCCATCGCCCAAAAAATCATTTCCAAATTTTCTTTTAATGTGGCCCTTAATTACATCTCGAGCCTTTTTGTTTGTTCTGGTTGAGTCAGTTCTAATGTATGTAATATGACCAGACTGATAGAGGCTAGATGCAATGCCACTGGTTTTTGATATTGACCATCCAAGGCTTGAGCTTGCGGTCTGAAGCATAGTATCCGTAGTGAACGGAGGTTGTGGTTTTTTTGAGGCAATAGACTCCTTGACAGAATTCAATTTTACCTCCTTTGTAGATTGCAAAATTGAAAATGCAGTCTTAGCCTTTTCCGAGTCCAACGTCCTGTCTGGAAAATACTTCCCATCGTCATCTTTCCATGCTTCTGGATCTTTAGATTCGTGAAACCGGACCTTGATTTCAACACCATTAGTAATCCCAGAGACAGTGTTGTATTCTTTCGGAACATGGGCCTCTCGTTCTAATTCCTTATCGACTATATAACCTAGCGTAGGCGTCTGAACCCGACCCATTGAACGTAATTTCCACGACCGGCAAAATTTGGAACACCTGAAACCGACGAGACGGTCCATTAGTCTGCGTACAATAGCAGCCTCAACCAAAGACATGTCCAAATTCCTTGGGTTGGATATTGCATCGGTCACGGCATCTTTTGTTATCTCATTGAATGAAACCCGAAAAACTTGGGAAAAATTGGATAAGATTTGACTCAATCTCCAAGCAATGAATTCTCCTTCTCTATCTGGGTCAGTTGCAATATAAACCTCCTCTACTCCAGCCTTTTCAGCCTTTGCTGATATTTTTCCCATTATTTGTTCAGCCTTGTCTGTCCATGACCATGGTGGATTGGGCAGCTCACCTTTTTTTGATGCCCACATAGCCTTGGAGCTATCCTTAGTATTCCGCCCAGATGGCAAATCCTGAACGTGTCCGTTGCAGGCGTCGACCAACCAACCCTTGCCCAAATATTTCTTGATAGTACGGGCCTTTGCCCCCGACTCAAGAATTACCAGTTTCAAAAAATGACCTCAATGAGATTACCAGCCGATACATCCCCTGTATAAACATGAGTAATCCAAAGACTACCCAACGCGCGCGCTCGCGCGCGTGCGTGCGAAGCCGAACAGATTATTGCAAGATTGGACCAATAGTGGATTTTGTTGCAAAACGATTGAAGAAGAGTTCCTTTTGGCAATAACATGGGCATAGGATGGAGGATTTTCGGTGCACCCGCTCTGAAATTTGTAGATTCCGAAACCGCTCATAAACTATCCATCAAAACTCTGTCTAGATTTGGTGAGACAAACGCTGGGCAAATGATGCTGAATAGCGTATACAAGTCACCAGAATTACCAATTGAAGTATTTGGGAAGCTATTTCATCATCCCCTAGGATTAGCGGCTGGGTTCGATAAAGGAGCCGAGGCCCTGCTATCCTGGTCTGCAATGGGATTTTCTTGGTGTGAGTATGGTGGAATAACACGATATCCCCAAGATGGTAATCCAAAACCGAGGATGTTCAGAGCGAATAAGCATAGAGCACTGATCAATAGGATGGGCTTTAACAACCCGGGAGCGTCAGAGGTAAGGAAGAGGCTAATAGAGAGAAAGACTTCAGATAAATGGCCTAAATTTCCTGTTGCTGCAAATATAGGCAGGTCCAAGAAAGTGTCTAACGATCACGCTGCTGAAGATTATTCTGCTACTTTGGATATGTTGTGGGATCACGCTGATTTGTTTGTATTGAACGTTTCTTCCCCTAATACGCCCGGTTTAAGGGATCTGCAAACGGTTGACCATCTATCTTCTGTCTTGAAATCTTGTAATAGAATTAGGGAAAGGAAGGGCGATAATAAACCGATTTTGCTAAAATTATCGCCTGATTCTAGAGATGAGGAAATATCTAACTCAATCTCTGCATCAATGAATCTGGGAATAGATGGCATAGTGGCAACAAATACTACAATCAAAAGGCCGATACCAATCAATACTCAATCGAGAAAGGCATTTTCAAATGATGGAGGGCTTTCTGGCAGACCATTGCAATCACGATCCTTGGAGGTAATTAGCAAATCATATTCTGAAACTGATGGCAAAATCCCAATAATAGGTGTCGGCGGTATTGATAGCGCTGAATCTGCGTGGGAAGCTATTACCTCCGGTGCTACATTACTGCAATTATATTCTGCAATGGTATTCAACGGCCCTTCAGTTGTATCCAGTATAGTAAAGGGATTAAAGGGAAAGGTCAAAGAAGCGGGTTTTACAGCTATCAAAGAAGCAGTTGGGTACAAACACATTTAGAGGTGTATTGTGTGATTGTATCATGGCAGGGACTAGGAGAACTCGTCTTGCGCTCGTGTTTCTATCTTCTATTGCCGCGTTCACATTGATGATGTTATCAGTAGATCCTCAAACCCAGTATACTGTAGATGAATTGATGAATTCACCGAATGATTTCCAAGATTCAGAGGTTTTTGTTAGGGGGGTTGTCGCAAACGGCTCTGTTTATTCTGATCCGTTAACATTCCAACTAGATGGTTCAGGGTCAAGTGTCGTTGTCGATTATTCGAAGTCACCCGTACCAGACGGATTCGCAGAGGGGCGAACGATTGCTGTTCGAGGAATATTATCCTACTACAACGGATCCTGGGTTTTGGAATCGTCTGAAATTCAAACTGGATGCCCTTCAAAGTATGAATCTTGATTACTGGTCACATTCATAGGGGAGAAGACTCGAGCGATATTTGGGCTAGGGGGGGAGTTGACGTGCTCTATTTATCACAAATCGTCGAAAATGGTGACCCGAAGTCTGAGGGCGGCGCAGACGAACCTCTGGGAAAGTACCGGTTGACGTCGATGTCTCGCCCCCAAGAGATCCAGGTTGGCGATAACCCGCTCCGGAGGGAGCTGGTAAACGTCTCAAGCCCGGGAACCAGGTCAGGCGCGGAAGCGAGCAGCCCGACCGGGGATGCTGGATGCCTTGGGAATGCGGGACGGAGGAGATTGGTGCCAAATTCTCATTGGTGACGAGCGTCCACCGATGACATGCCCACTGATCGCTTGCTAGTGGTCACCAAGCAATGTCTCTAATGTTACTTTGGTAATACCGACAAGCTCGTTTTTGGAACATCTAATGAGCAATTCCCTCCAGCAATCGTCATGATCAGAAGCAACTTTGAACAAGTTCCTAGCCTCATCTTCGCGGCCTGAATTTGCGAGCTCTATTGACTTCCAAAACGCTAACTCAGGTACGTCGACATGATTACGATTACGTAGTCTTGTGTCTTCAAATGAAGTATATGCGTCATGTAAATCATGTAGTCTTTCAAGCTCGGATAATGGATCAGAATGGTCATCTACTCTTAGGTCAAGGATAGTTTCTTCCCATGGTTTTTCTTTAGGGTCTGAAGATACGATTAATATTCTACTCGATTGCATCCCCCTAATGTCTCCTCCCTTGGATTGTGCGGCATAAAGAGATGAAAGTATCCTTCGTGAGAGATCTCCCTCAGATTGAGAGAAATTATCGTACATACTTTCCCAAACGGACCCATTCCACATCATGTTGGCCTGGCATGAAAAACCATCACCCACAATATGACCAGATTCAGGTATAGTTTGTGACCCAGTATGTACGGCCACATTTCCTTCACTATCTATCATTGCAACCTGTCTTATCTCAGGGGTTTCATCAGAATTTAATCTATTTTGAAGAGAAGCGAACGCTGATTCTCCGGCCTTCATATTTTCTAAGCCCAATGGACCATGATCAACTAGTGCCATGGCTTGAGATGCCACGGCACCTACTCCGGCTTTTGCCCAACAAACAACACCAGAGGCAAACCAATGTGACTGGACACCAATTCCAAAATTCCCTGTTTGTTGGCACTGAGCAATTATGGAATAAGTGATTTTATCACCCCATATCTGATAAATCAACTCCACCCATTTCGCAAATGATGGTAAAATGATTTTGTGATACTGGTTGAACGGATAGTCGCTGACCCTTCTGCAGTAATGGCATCCCTTCAAGAGATGGATTTGATCTTAATTCTGGCAATGACACATTGGTCATTTCACGATAAGCCTCGATATCCACCATCATCCAACGAGGGTTCTCAACCGAAGACTTAGGGTCGAAGTATTTTGATTCTGGATCATGAGCCGTAAAATCAGGATAGGCTTCCTTAGACACTTTTGCGATACCAGCAATATGAGGTGGTTTGCAATTAGAATGGTAGAACAAAACAAAGTCCCCCACTGACATTTTATCCCTCATAATATTTCGAGCTTGGTAATTTCTCACGCCATCCCAGTGAGTGGAGCCGTCTTCGACCAATTGTTCCCATGGATAAACGTGAGGCTCACTCTTCATCAACCAATATTCTGCCATGATTGGCGGTATTGGTCCTGACAATCAAATTACCGGATTATTTACCACGCATCATTTGTATTCCCATATATGGCTGAAACTTCGGTTTTAGATGCCTCGTTTGTGTTTTTGGCCAAATTTAGTCCGGAGGATTTGACCATCGCGCTCATCCCCCCCGTTAGTCCAAGATTTGAGGTCACCATGAAAGAATATATTGCAGGAAGAAGAAGTAAAGCCGAAAGTGCTGCTACAATTAATAGGATTATGACAACAGTCACGAAAGGTTGTATTGCCTCGATCGGTATTCCATAAGCACATGTTAATCCGGCAGCCGTCACTGTTGTTGCTTCGAAAAGGCTCATTCCAGTGCTGGCACATGAAGTACGAATGGCTTCAATAGATCCCCCAAGTTCCTTAACTCGATTTGCAATATGTATTGAGAAGTCTATGCCCACGCCGACTAGAATGGATCCAATCATCACTGTGACGAGAGAAAGAGATACTCCCCCATTATCCATTACTAGCCATTGCATAGCTACGGTGAAACCTACGGGAACAGTGGTTAACAACGCATATCTAATATCCCGGAAAACGAGGGCAAGTGTCAGAATAGTAAAACCAAGAGCGAAGGCTAGGGATGTCCATTGGGAGTCTACTATGAGTTTATTGACCTCTATTGTTACTGATGCTACACCAATGAGCCTGTCGCCTAGAACGTCTATGGGATTAGCGGAGTCACCTGCAGCCTTAGCCCAATTATTTATCTGAATAGCTGTTTTTTCTGTAGCTTTAACGTCCATAAATGGCATATCGATGTATATCAGGGTCCTTTGATAGTCGGGTGAAATAAACAACTCCCTCATTTCATCTGTCATGCTATTGTAGAATACATACAAGAGGAAGTTCTGAATCTGGCGTCCCCCGTCGTCCTCTTGAGCATCTAGTGTGTCTAAAATAGTCCAAAATGAAACATTTCCCGATTGTTCCCTATCGAATATTAGTTCTGCGACCTCCTTGATAGGTTCTGGCAATGGGGTATCTTCGATAATATCATTGACAGGGGTACCCGAAACGTTGACACCGACCGCGATAGCTTTCATCAGGAAAACAATAGACACAGCAGTCGCGTTCTCAACATCATTGCACCTAATCTCCAAATTTTCTATTCCCTCGAGATTAGCATACGGGTGGTCTGCCGTTATAGATCCTATACCTAAATCGGGATCAGCCTGGATATCGGCTTCAACCAGCAAAAAGCCGGGTTGTCCGGCCTCAAATTCTTGTGAATACACATCCATTTTCTGAACTGCTTCTACTTCATTTGGCGCCATTTTGAGTAAGTCTATGTTTTCCTCTACGTTTTGCCTATTATAGCCGGCGGAAATTAACATGAGGGTGAGGAAGATTGTTAACGTAATCTTGGACCATTTCACAGGCATATTTACCGCAGCTACAAATACCTTAGGAGGCGGATGTGAAGGTTTCTTTAGATCAAGTAAGATAGTTAGATTGGGAACCATTAACATAGTCATTACGTAAACTACTACAATTCCACCAGCCAATGCCCATCCTACTGTTTGAATTGGTTTCATTGGAGCAAATGTAAGGGATATGAATCCAATTATTGTGGTCATGGCTGAGAGAAAAACTGCCCTTCCAGTTGAATTGAGAGCAGCAGCCATTTTTTCATGGGGAGTCCCCTTTGATTCTGCATATCTGTTAGTAATATGTAAACCGTAAGATACGCCCAAGGCAAGTACAATAGGGCCAACTAGAATTACGGTCATCGTGACTTCATAATCTAGAAAACCTATCATTCCAAGTGTTATCCAAACCGCACACAGAGTGGGAAGACCGGATATGATCAAGACCTTGATGCCCTGGACCCATCGAATCCTACCCGTCTGAAGTAGGTCACAATGGAATAGGAACAATCCTATTGCTACATAGACTACGCCCATAGGAAATACTTTCCAAAATAGGTTGAAGGATTCCTCAGTGACCGCGTTAGTTAGTGGGGCCGGTCCCGTAAGAGTCATCCTTAGGCATAATTCGGACCCGTCGTTCTGTTCATCGTCACAGTTACCTTGTTCATTGGGAGTTCCCCAGTTATTATCAACGGCTATTTGATCAATTTTTAACTGGGTCTCTGTCACGATATCTCCAATTGACTTGTCTCCGGTATCATCTGCGATACCAATTATTATTACTGCTCTATTCCATCGGAATGCTTTGTCCTCAGTTGCCGTTCCAACATCCCTAACTAGTTTGTCTAAAGCATTCTCTGGCATCTCTTGTAGTATCTGGTCAACTCTCTGCTGTTCCTCGGGTATGGCATAGTTTCCGATTATGTCTTGTTGCGAGTCAATTGTCTCGTTAATTTCATCAGATAGTTGTTGATTCCCTGTTGCCTCCGCAAGACCAGAGAAAAATGCTTTCACAACTCTTCCAGCGCTTGAGTTGACTTCTTTGACTACTGTTGATATTGAAAGGACATAGATGACGTCATCGTATTCACCCGCATCATTTCTGGTGGGATTTATCCCCCTCTCTACCTTATCTATTTCATCAAGAATGCTCACATCTGTTACATTGTAGTTGTAGGATTCAACATATATTACCATGACATTTGTTGTCCAATCGTCCTCTACTTCTTTGATAAGGTTCTTGACGCTGTAAGGATCATCGTCAGTAGGGAGGTACACCTCAAGATCCCCATTTACGTTCAAAGCAGGTTCCTCATTGCAGAGAGATGGATTATCAAATCCATCTCTGCAATCTAATATCCCGGAATGAGGTAAGATGAACAAGGTAAAAAGTAGTGAAAAAGTGACTGCAGCTACCGGAAACATTGTGATTAAAGATGACCCATCGGCTTCTCTTAATCGCCTTCTTATCAAATTAGGGAGCCTAGTGAAAGAAGTCTGAAGATTCTCCGTTATTTCACCGGTATCATGTTTGGATTTATCAAATTTCGAGTCTAAACGACCTCGATCCGAACCTCCTACTCCGCCTATCGACATGACCCTCCGACTATTACGTGAAACTGCATACCTTCAACCCCACGGAAGTAGACACAGGAGAACTTGTGTTTTCTGACCGGATGGGAACCGTCAATAATACAAATCTTTGCCAATTGGTCGGAGATTAACATGGGTGAGCCCAAAATCAAGGATAAACGTTGGAGCGTAGACCTTGAAAAGAGAATTCAAGAAGGTCATTTTGAGCCCGGATCTTATCAAAACAGATATTCTTTTGATCCCACTAGTGATCGCGAGATCTTCGTAATTGATACCCCTCCACCCTATCCTAGCGGAACTTGGCACATTGGCGCTGTGGCACAGTACAGTATGATAGATGTTATTGCTAGAAGTCAGAGACTGCTAGGCAAAGAGGTTAGATTCCCATGGGGAGTTGACCGGAACGGCATCAACATTGAATTTACTGTTGAGAAAAAAACAGGAAGAAAAATGAGGACTTATGATAGAGGTGAATTTTTGGGTCTTTGCTCGGAGACAATAGAGGAATATACCCAAGCCATGCGCAAGACGGCAAAGAGAGTGGGGCTTTCGTGCGACTATGATAATGAATATCTAACAGATTCACCGGATTACAGAGCTATTTCCCAATCCATATTTGTAGATCTCTTCAAAAGAGGAGATATCATTGAAGACCTTAGGCCAAACCTATACGACCCAGTAGAAGGCACGACAATCGCTGATGCCGAAGTACAGAGGGCCACTAGAAAGACAAGCCTATGCCATGTCACCTGGACCACGGAAGAAAATGAAGAGATTGTAATTTCAACAACACGGCCAGAGATGATTTGTGCATGTGGCGTGGTTGTGGTACATCCAGATGATTCCAGATATACGAATTATGTAGGAAAGAAGGTGAGATTGCCAATAGCCGTGTCGGGTCGTACCAAGGAGGTTGAAATTCAATCACATCATTCAGTTAAAATGGAATTTGGAAGTGGTGTTCTAATGGTCTGTTCTTTTGGAGACCAGAATGATGTATCGATATTCAGGGAGTTAGGTCTAGAGCCATACGTTGCCATTGACCTAGATGGCAGAATGACAGATGTGTCAGGGCCTTTGTGTGGCCTGACAGTACAAGAAGCGAGGCTAGAAGCAATATCTATCCTGGATAAATCTGGATTGATAAAGAGCATAGAAGAGAAAGATCAAGAAGTCCCAGTAAGCGAAAGAGGGGGCAACCCGGTAGAGATAATTCTCTTGAAAGAATGGTACGTTAGGCAAACTCACATACAAGATAGGCTAAGAGAATTGTCTAACCAAAGCAAATTTATTCCTGAAAGAAACAGACAGTTCCTTCATGACTGGATGGATAGTGTATCGATAGATTGGCCCATTAGTAGGAGGAGATGGTACCATACTGAAGTTCCAATCTGGTATTCACAGGATGGAACCAAGATTGTAGTGCCACCATCTGGATCTTATGTTCAGCCTTGGAGGGAAGATCCTCCATCTGACTCAGAAGTAATAGACAGAGATTCAAAAACTGTTATAGGAAAATATAGTGAGATGTTATCTGATCTAGGAAAATTGCAAGGGGAAGAAAAGGTCTTCGATACTTGGATGGACTCCTCGAACTCAAATTTATACGTATCTGGGTATCTTAGCAACGGTGAATTATTCCAGAGGGCATTCCCAACGTCCATCAGACCTCAAGGAAAAGAAATTGTAAGGACTTGGTTGTACTATACCTTACTAAAAAGTGCACTACTCTTAGACAAGCCGGGATTTGAAAACATCTGGGTTGATGGACTAGGAATGGATCCTTGGGGCAGGAAGATGTCAAAATCACTTGGCAACGGAATAGACGCCGATAGCGTTCTAGAATGTGGGGCTGGTGGCCGAACCGGTTCATGGAAAATCAAGGGAGCAGATGGGAAGCAGGTAGTTCTGAAGGCGAATAAAATTGGAAGCGAATGCTTCAGGCTATGGAAGGCCTGTGATGCCCAGGTAGGAGATGATTTTCATATCAATCCAGAAGAGATTGAGACGAAATATTACGGGGTGCTTACAAAGATTTTCAATATTGCAAGGTTTGCTAGCCAATTCGATGTGCCCGAAGATCTCGAGACGCCCCCCCATCTACAACCGGAAGATATCTGGATACTGGCTGAGTTTAATAGGACCCTGACCATAGTAAATTCATCCTGGAAGGGCATAGACATCTATTCAGCAGCCCAGGCAATCAAGTCTTTCGGCACTGGTGTGTTCCCCAGTCATTGGCTAGAGATGTCCAAAACTAGATTGTATGATGGAAACTTGTCATCTTCATGGGCACTGCACAGAATAGTTAGGGACCTGATGAGTATTTTCAGTCCAATTTGTCCCTTTTTCACACATTATCTAAGCT
>MDSW01041240.1_pt1 | contig 10242 bp, 9 predicted proteins | sample 811171 | NCBI WGS metagenome assembly MDSW01 (sample SAMN05326641, study PRJNA326480) | marine metagenome | isolation source: seawater | place: Atlantic Ocean: North West | collected 2012 | reverse complement strand
GACCAAAGAGATTTAATTTTAGATAAACTAAAAAGTGAAAGCAAGGCCCCAATATCTTTAGCTAGATACAAAGGACTGGGAGAAATGACAGCAACCCAATTATGGGAGACGACAATGGACCCAGAAGTGAGAACATTACTACAAGTAACAATTGATGACACAGAAGATATAGACAAAAACGCAGACACAACATTTAAAACCTTGATGGGCGACGAGGTAGAGCCACGACGAAACTTTATAATAAACGGGGCAAAGTTTGTTTCAAATTTAGACCTATAAAATGAGCGAAGACAACACATATAATAGCGGCAACATTCAGTCACGAGACATTGTTTCAGAAATGGAAGAGTCTTATTTAAATTACTCTATGTCTGTAATTGTAAGCAGAGCTCTCCCTGATGTACGGGACGGTCTAAAACCTGTACACAGAAGGGTGTTATATGGGGCTTCTGATTTAGGGGCGACATGGAACAGATCTTATAAAAAATCAGCAAGAATAGTTGGAGAGGTTTTGGGTAAATATCACCCACACGGAGACTCTTCAGTATATGATTCTTTAGTGAGAATGGCCCAACCATGGTCTTTAAGATATAATTTAATTGATGGGCAGGGAAATTTTGGGTCTATTGATGGAGATAACGCAGCCGCAATGAGATACACCGAAGCAAGAATGGATAAAATTGCTGCAGAAATGTTAAAAGATATAGACAAAGAAACCGTTCAATTTACAAACAATTTTGATGACTCATTAAAAGAACCCACAGTTTTACCTTCAATAATACCCAATCTGCTAATGAATGGGTCTGAAGGAATTGCTGTTGGAATGGCCACAAAAATCCCCCCCCACAACCTTAATGAGCTAGTAACAGGACTAATAACATTATTAGAAAACCCTAACGTTTCTATAGAAGAAATAATTGAAAAACACATTCAAGGCCCAGACTTTCCAACAGCGGGCTATATAATGGGTTCAGACGGAATAAAGTCCGCCTATTCAACAGGCAGGGGCCGGGTTGTTATGAGAGGAAAAGCCTCTATTGAAGAGATGGATAGCGGTAAAGAAAAAATTATTATAACAGAGCTTCCTTATCAAGTTAATAAAGCAAACTTAGTAGAAAAAATAGCCGAGCTAGTTAGAGATAAAAAATTAGAAGGAATTTCAGACCTAAGAGACGAGTCTGACAAAGATGGAATAAGGGTTGTAATTGAATGTAAAAGAGACGCAATAGGCGAGGTTATTTTAAACAATTTATACAAATACACACAATTACAAGATACGTTTGGTGTGATTTTATTAGCCTTGGTTGATGGGGTGCCAAAGGTTATGACGTTGATTGAGATGTTGCAACACTTTTTAGATTTTAGAAGAGAGGTCATTCTTAATAGAACCAAATTTGAGCTTCAAGAAGCTGAAGACAGGTCTCATATATTAGAAGGACTAAAAAAGGCTTTAGAAAACATAGATCAAGTAATTTCAATTATAAGAGGGTCAAAAGACCCTGAGGCAGCCAAAGAAGCGCTCATCCAACAGTTTAGTTTTTCTGAAAAACAAACCAAAGCAATTCTAGACATGAGACTTCAAAGATTAACGTCCCTTGAAATTGATAAAGTTGTAGAAGAGTTTAATGAGTTACAAGAATTAATTAAACAGTTAAATCAAATTTTAATTGAAAAAACAATTCAAGACAACATGATTAAAGAGGAGCTAAACTATTTATTAGACAAATATGGAGACGCTAGACGCACACAAATTATTCCTTTTAGTGGAGATTTAAGCGTTGAAGATATGATTGCTGAAGAAGATATGGTTTTAAGTATTACACATAGTGGTTATATTAAAAGATTAGCAACCACACAATGGAAAACTCAAAAACGTGGAGGCAGAGGAGTTAAAGGGGCCCACACTAAAGATGATGATTTTGTAGAACACTTATTTATTGCATCTACACACGACACGATGCTCTTTTTTACCAACCAAGGCAAATGTTATTGGCTCAAAGTTCACCAAATCCCCCAAGCGTCCCGAACCTCCCAAGGCAGGGCCATTATTAATTTAATAGGGTGCGACCCAGGCGATCAAGTGCAAGCCTTTTTACCAGTTACAGAATTTGATAGCTCTAAGTTTATTGTAATGGCAACAAAAAAAGGAATAATTAATCGTACATCTTTATCTTTGTATAGCAAACCACGAAAAGGGGGCGTGTATGCAATGGACATTAAAGAAGGCGATCAATTAATTCAAGCCAAAATTTCTAATGGAGAAGACAGCGTTATAATGGCGACCAAAGATGGAAAATCTATACGATTTAAAGAAACACAAGTAAGACCCACAGGCAGAAGAACAAAAGGTGTGCGCGGAATTATGTTGTCTGCTACAGATGAAGTGATTGGAATGTTAATTGCAAAAAGAGAAGGATCTGTTTTGGTTGCGTCTGAAAACGGGTACGGAAAAAGAAGCCTGTTAGATGAATATCGCATACAGAGCCGCGGAGGAAAAGGTGTTTACACAATGAAAAAAACACCCAAAACAGGACAGGTTGTAACTATTTTAGAAACCACAGATGAAGATGATTTAATGATCATTACAAATGCTGGCGTCATGATTAGACAAAAAGTTAATCTTATTCGGGTGATTGGCAGAAACACACAAGGAGTTAAGCTTCTTCGTTTAGATGATGGCTCAAAAATATCCAGCGTTACTAAAGTGATAAATGACTCCGATGAAGACAACGATGAAGGCTCTCAAGAGTTTGATGAAGACAACAACAAAGGCCCTGAAGAAACAAAAGAATAATAGTTTTATGCCTGTTTCTTTCTCTGAACAAAACCTTAATCTTATTTTACAAAACATAACCCAACATAGCCCCCACCCAACTAAAGTTAATATTGTTGCTGTTACAAAAGGTTTTTCTTACGAAGCTATTTTGTCTGCCCTATCACACAAAATTAATTGTATTGGAGAAAACAAGGTTCAAGAATTTTTACACAAAAAAAACAATCTTACTAACTATCAGTTTGAGTCCCATTTAATAGGGCACTTACAAAGCAATAAAATTAAAAAAGCAATTCAATGTTTTGATGTTATTCAAACGATTGACTCTATTGAGTTAGCAAACAAAATAAACGCTCAAATGGAAAAACATAATGCAAAAAAAAAGATTTTCATCCAAGTCAACATTGGTAATGACCCTAAAAAGTTTGGAGTAGACCCAAAAAACATTTTTAAAACGGCCGAAACTATCAATAAAATGCCTCACCTTCAAATTAAAGGAATCATGACTATTTTACCATATTTATCTCACACAAAATCTTCTGAAAAATTATTTAATCAAACCCGCAAAATTTTAGAGAAAATTAAAAACACAATTACTCCATCGTGCTCAAGTCTTTCGATGGGGATGAGCCGAGATTATGTTTATGCGCTTAAACAAGGCGCCACACACATTCGAATTGGAACTTTATTATATGGCAACAGATAAACTAATATTATACAACCAACAAATCAACAGCCCTGCTATTAAGGCGACACAATGTGTGCAACATAACTTTTCTGACTATTTAGGAATATATAAGTTTTTATTAAAAAACAAAACTCAGCATAAAAGCGTTCATATTTATGATATTACTTACAATCTTCAACATCCCAACAACACTGAGTTTTTTATTAATGACCACATCAATAGGGTTGGAGAAAATCCCTTTATTGGGAAACAGCAGTTTTTTGATGTAGACTTTATTAATGTTGAAAACCTATATACACAAAATCCACAAGGAATAATTACTACCTGTTATGGACAACGGTACGCACCAAACAAAACTAACGCTGAGTTTCCTTCCACACACATTGCCAATATTGCTGTTTTAGCGCAGATTACCAACTATACAGTCATTGGCAGCCTAATTAATCAACTATAAAATTTCACTTTATAATATCTGATAAAGATTTAAATTAATTATATGCAAAAAACTAAAATTATAGCAACATTAGGTCCAGCCTGTCAAGATAAAGACACCATTATACAAATGTTGTCGTCTGGATTAAGCGTGTTTCGCATTAACGGCTCTCACTTAAATGATTTTCAACACATTCAAAAAGTTGTGCAGCAAATTAGAGCGATTGCAAAAAAATTAGATAAACCTATTTCTATTATGATGGACTTAGGGGGCCCTAAAATCAGGGTACAACTACCACCAAACACTCAAAACATTATGGTCCACAAAGGAAACACTTATTGTTTGGGATTTAAAGAATGGGACATTCCCTTAAACACGAAAATTAATGTTTTAACAATTAATAAAAATGCTAAAATTAAAATTGATGATGGGAAATTGAATTTTCAGGTCATTAAATTTAATGATGACCGAATTATGGTTCGAGCCCTTAATTCAGGCACAATCACCAACAACAAGGGAGTCAACTTTCCAGGGGTAAACCTTAAGTTGCCGGCGGTTACCACAAAAGATCGACAGAATATTGATTTAGCTATTAAGTTAGGAGTTGATTGGTTAGCACAATCTTTTGTGCGCAAACCAACCAACATTTATCCAATTAAGAGAATTTTATCAAAAAATGCGATTAAAATTCCAGTCATCGCTAAAATTGAAACCGCAGACGCAATTCAAAACTTAGACTCTATTTTAAAAAAGTATGATGGAATTTTAATTGCTCGTGGGGACCTTGGTGTAGAAATGGATTTAAGTAATCTACCAAAACTACAAAAACAAATCATTAATCACTGTATTTATCACAAAAAACCATGCATAGTGGCGACACAAATGTTAAACTCAATGATTAAACACGACTCCCCTACCCGCGCCGAAGTTAACGATGTAGCAAATGCAATTTATGATGGGGTAGATGCAGTTATGTTGTCTGCCGAAACGGCCATTGGATCTTATCCGGTTGAATCTGTACAAATGATGGCAGCTATTTCTTCTAATATAGAATCTGATTTAGACCTTTCTAATTTTAATCGCAACATTCTTGATTCTTTATCTACATCAATTACCAACAATTATTTAGCGATTTGTCATGCGGCCTATTCTATTGCAAGTAATTTAGATATTAAAATTATTGTCGTTTTAACCGATTCAGGAAAAACCGCAATTCAAATGGCCCAATTCCGACCAAACGCATCAATTGTTGCTATTACTCCTAATCAAAAAATTTGTAACTTATTATCTATGATTTGGGGAGTTGTGCCTATTTACTCTAATAAGTTTAATACTATGCAAGAGGCCTATAGGCTGGTTAATCAAATTTTAATTAAAAAAACATTAATTAATTCAGGAGAAAATTTTTTAATTGCATCTGGAATTTTAAAAATCAAAAACAGCACAAACATGTTACAAATTTATCAATCAAAATGAACACTATTGAAAAATTACTAAAATTAAAAAAACAACGTAACGCTATTATTTTAGCTCACTATTATCAAGACCCCGATATTCAGGACTTAGCAGACTTTATGGGAGACAGCCTTGCATTGGCGCAATATGCACAAAACACAACAGCAGATGTAATTTTGTTTTGTGGGGTACACTTTATGAGCGAGACAGCCAAAATATTAAATCCAACGAAAACAGTTATTATCCCTGATATGGACGCTGGATGTTCATTGGCCGACAGCGCATCATCTCCAGAATTTGTCAACTGGGTTGCTCAACACCCCCACCATACGCTTGTCTCTTATATTAATTGCTCTGCATCAGTAAAAGCCATGTCAGATATTATTTGCACCTCTTCTAATGCAGAAACAATCATTAATAGCATTCCAGCCAATAAACCAATACTGTTTGCTCCTGATCAATTTTTAGGACAATACTTAATCAAAAAAACAAAGCGCGACTTAATTTTATGGAAAGGCTTTTGTCAGGTGCATGTTTTATTTTCATTAAAAGAACTCACCAAATTAAAAATTCGACACCCTCAAGCAAAGGTCATTGCCCATCCAGAATGTGAAGAAAAAATTCTAAATCATGCGGACTTTATTGGCTCAACCACTGGGCTTATTAATTATACAAAGAAATCTAATGCTCCTGAATTTATTGTCATTACTGAACCAGGAGTAATACATCAAATGAAAAAATCGAGCCCCCATAAAAACTATATTCCGCTTGCTAACACAGAGGGCTGTGCTTGCAATGAGTGTCCACACATGAGATTAAATACTATTGATAAAATGATTCAAGCGCTAGAAACATTAAGCCCAGAAATTATTTTAAATGACACGCTTATCCATCAAGCAAAAAAACCATTAATAAAAATGCTGGAATTAAGCTAGTGACATTATATACTCAACACACAAAACTACACAAAACAGACATTATGGAACAATTAAAATTGTTTTATCAAGAAGACAAAACCAATCAAGACCTATCTACATTATATGCTACTCGCAAAACCGACCCACCCATTACAGCCGCTTTAATTGCTGAAGAAACCCTTATTGTATCAGGGCTATCCATAGTGGATGCAATCTTTGAACACCACACTATAACAAAACACAAACAAGATGGAGATTTGTGTAATATAGGTGAAAACATTTGTAGTATTTCTGCTCCAGCCTCAATTTTATTATCTTATGAGAGGATACTATTAAATTTAATACAACGAATGTCTGGAATAGCCTCATTAACACACCAATATGTCAGGAGGCTCAACTCTTCAAACATTAAAATATTAGACACGCGAAAAACCACCCCCGGATTGCGGCTCTTTGAAAAACACGCCGTCTGCATTGGAGGGGGATACAACCATCGATTTGATTTGTACGAGGGTGTAATGATTAAAGACAATCATTTAATAATAATAGACAATTTAGATTTAACTTTACAAGCACTTAAAACAGAACACCCAAACAAAAAAATTGAAATTGAAGTTGACACTTTTGATCAACTAGAAAAATTTTTAGATTTATTTTCTGTTCCGGTAGATGCTATTTTATTAGACAATATGAGCAAAAGTGAAACAATTAAATGCGTACAAACTATTCGTCAACACCTACCAAGCTGCTTTATCGAATCATCTGGAGGCATTAATTTAGATAATATTTTAAATTATAAAGATGTAGGTGTAGATGGAATTTCAATTGGCGCATTAACTCATCAGGCACAATCCAAAAACATCAAGTTTGAGTTTCAAGCACAATGAACAACCAAGTAGAAACCGAAGTTTTAGTTGTTGGTAGCGGCCTAGCAGGAGCAGTTGCTGCTCTGACAGCTGCTGAAGAAAACAAAAAAGTTATTTTAATTACAAACTCAACTACGCTATTAAGTGGTAATACGCGTTGGGCCCAAGGCGGGATTGTCTATTCAAATTTACAAAATTCTCATGAAACCTTTAAAGCCGACATCTATACTGCTGGCGGCAACGACAACCACACAAGCGCAGTTGAGCAATTAGTTGATGTTGGTCCTAAATTAATTGAAGAATTATTAATTAATAAATTGGAAACACCTTTTGAAAGAGACGCTAAAGGCCAATTAATGTTTACTTCTGAAGCTGCACACTCAGATAAAAGAATTATTCACTGTAAAGATGCAACCGGTTTAACTATACACGAAAAAATTATTGATAAACTAATTAAACAGCCTCAAATCACAATTTACACCCAACAAACAGCTGTTGATTTATTAACGTATTCACACCACTCTACGAGCCCTCTTGATATTTATGAAGAGCCAGCTTGTTTTGGGGCTATTATGCTTGATAATGAAACAGGAGAACTAAAAACTATAGTTGCTCAAAACACAATATTAGCTACAGGGGGGCTAGGCCAATTATATTTACATTCAACAAATCCGATTGAGTCCCGAGGAGATGGTATTGCAATGGCGTGGCGCGCCGGAGCCCGATGTGTTAATTTACATTATATTCAATTTCACCCTACCGCACTCTATCATGAATCAGGTCGCTTTTTAATTTCTGAAGCATTACGTGGAGAAGGAGCAAAACTATATGATATCAATGGCATTAATTTTATGCAAAATGTTCACCCACTACAAAGCTTGGCACCAAGAGACATTGTAGCTAGAGAAATTCATAAAACATTAATTAAGACACAACACCCATGTGTGTATTTAGATATTTCGCACAAAAAATCTCATTGGATTAAAGATAGGTTTCCTACTATTTATAAATATTGTTTAAAGGTTGGAATAGATATTACATCAAAACCAATACCCGTGGTTCCTGCTGCACATTATAGTTGTGGTGGTATTGGAGTAAACTTAAATGGAAAATCATCATTAAAACGATTATATGCAATTGGTGAAGTATCTTGCACAGGAGTTCATGGGTCTAACAGGCTAGCAAGCACTTCTTTGTTAGAATGTTTAGTGTGGGGATATTTAGCAGGGAAAAACGCTGCACACGATAATCATGATTATATTACACCTAAAATTAAACCTTGGGTTCAAGCATCACAAAAAATTGATTCTACCCTTATTGCACAAGATTGGCTCACAATTAAAAACACAATGTGGAATTATGTGGGCCTAGTAAGAACTAGAGAACGCTTACATAGAGCTCAATTAATTCTTAGAAATTTACAACATGATATTGAAAAGTGTTATCAAACCGCAAAACTGACCCCAGACATTATAGGTCTTAGAAATGGAATTCAAACCGCTGTTGCCATTACTAATGCGGCCCTAGAAGACAGAATCAGCAGAGGCTGTCATTATATACAATCACAATAAAGGAGAAAAAAATGCCATCATTTGATATTGTTAGTACCTTTGATATACAAGAAGTTGATAATGCCGTTAATATTACTGCCCGAGAAGTAATGACACGATATGATTTAAAAGATCAAAAATGTATTATTACACTTAATAAAAGCGATAAAAAAATTATTGTTGAAGCTGCTAATGAAATGGCATTAAAGGCTATGACCGACATCTTACAAAATCGATCTATCAACAGAAAATTATCTATTAAAATTTATGAATTTTTATCTATTGAAAGCGCCGCAGGGTTATCGGTGCGTCAAACTATTAACTTAAAAGAGGGGATTTCAAAAGAAGAATCAAAAAAGATTAATACCTTTATTAAAAATTTAAAACTCAAGGTTCAATCTCAAATTCAAGGAGATCAGTTGCGAGTTACAGGCAAAAAAATTGATGATTTACAATGTATAATTGATCAATTAAAAAAATCAGATCTTGATATTCATTTAGATTTTGTAAATTTTAAAAAATAATTAAAATATACAATTGATTGTCATTGGCAGGGGCTTATGCATTGCTCTAAACTTTTACTTATTTCTGCTTTTTCTAGATTATCTAAAACCAAACTATAATTCTTATAGTTGTTTTCTAAACAATCTAAAATGCACTCACAGATATTTTCGTCGCCTTGATTATCTTGACAGTCCTCTAGAAATTGTTGCCGTTCTTCTGTGGACCAAGCTTTAGCACACCCAGAAACACACCACACACACATAATTAATATAATTAAATATTTTTGCATTATTTCAGTATTATATTATCAATTAATCGAATCTGTTTATAGTAAATTGCACCCACAATTACGATAGGCTGAGCTTTAAACTCTTTTATTTTTTCAAATGTTTTTAAATCACGAATTTCCAAATAATCAATTTGTATGTTTTGAGTTTCAATTTTTTGGTGCATTATTTTTATAATGGAATCAACATTATTTTTTTCTTCTAAAATTAAATCTTTCCCTTTTTTTAATGTTTGATATAATATTGTGGCCTCATTTTGTTCTATATCAGACAAATATTGGTTTCTAGAGCTCATTGCCAAGCCATTGGTTTCACGTATAGTAGAACAGGGACGCAAGACCACAGGGAAGTTTAAATCTTTAATCATTTTTTGCACAACAAATAATTGTTGAATGTCTTTTTCTCCAAAATATGTATAATGAGGTTGAATTATGTTAAATAATTTTAAAACCACCATACATACCCCGCCAAAAAAATCAGGCCTTGTTTTTCCTTCTAATTTTTTTGCTATTGTCATTTCATTAATTTGAAATGAAAGATCATCTGAATATATTTCTGCTTGTTTTGGATAAAACAACACATCTACGTTTTCGTTTTTTAAACATTGAATATCTTGTTCTATGAATCGTGGATAATTATTAAAATCTTCATTAGGGCCAAATTGCAACTTGTTGATAAAGATGCTTACAACCGTATGTTTACATTCTTTTTGTGATTTTTTTACTAAAGATAAATGGCCGGCATGTAAAGCCCCCATAGTTGGAACCAG
>MDSW01011541.1_pt1 | contig 10242 bp, 10 predicted proteins | sample 811171 | NCBI WGS metagenome assembly MDSW01 (sample SAMN05326641, study PRJNA326480) | marine metagenome | isolation source: seawater | place: Atlantic Ocean: North West | collected 2012 | reverse complement strand
CAATAATTATTAAGACGCGGCTTGAATAATTTTATTTGAAATTTTTGAATTTTTCTTAATTTCCTCTGAAATTAAGAAAGCTAACTCTAAAGCTTGATCAGCATTTAGTCTAGGATCACAATGAGTCCTGTATCTATTGGATAAATCCTTTTCGGATATTTTTTGTGCTCCACCAGTACATTCCGTAACATCTTGACCTGTCATCTCAATGTGCAAACCTCCAGCATAACTTCCTTCAGCTTGGCTTACACCAAAAAAGTTTTTTACTTCCTTTACAACGCTATCGAACGTTCGTGTTTTAAATCCTGTAGCTGCTTTTATAGTATTACCGTGCATTGGATCACACGACCAAACTACTTTTAAACCTTCTTTTTTTACTGCCTTCATTAATTTTGGTAAATATTTTTCAACATTATTAGCACCAAATCTTGAAATTAGTGTCATTCTACCAGCTTCATTTTCTGGATTGAGAATATTGCAAAGCTTAATCAGTTCATCAGCTTTTAAAGTTGGTCCGCACTTAAGACCTATTGGATTTTTTATTCCTCTACAAAATTCAACATGAGCGCCATCTAATTGTCTTGTTCGATCTCCAATCCAAACAAAATGTGCTGAGGTATCATGATACTCACCTGTAGTTGAGTCTACTCTAGTCATTGCTTCTTCAAAAGGTAATAGTAAAGCCTCATGAGAAGTATAAATATTTACTGTTCTTAATCTTCTATTGTTATCGGAATTTATACCGCATGCTTCCATAAAAGCTAATGCGTCACTAATTTTTTCTTCTATCTCTTTATACTTGCCTTTAGTTTTGTCTTTTATGAAACCTAAATTCCACAGATGAACTTGTCTTAAATCTGCAAAACCTCCTTGAGAAAAAGCTCTCAATAAATTTAAGGTTGATGCAGATTGTGAATATGCTCTGAATAATCTTTTTGCATCTGGTTCTCTGGATTTTTCCAAGAATTCCATTCCATTAATATTATCGCCTAAATAACTTGGTAATTCTTTTCCATCTTTTTTTTCGGTTGGTGAACTTCTTGGCTTTGAAAACTGACCGGCAATTCTACCTATTTTAACTACTGGAACTGAAGCTGATGCCGTCAAGACCAGTGACATTTGTAGAATTACTTTGAAAGTATCTCTAATATTATCAGGATGAAATTCGGCAAAACTTTCTGCACAATCTCCTCCTTGCAATAAAAAAGCTTTTCCATCAACAACATTGGCAAGCGCTTTTTTTAAAGAACGAGACTCACCTGCAAAAACTAAAGGTGGATATTTTTTAACCTTACTTAACACCAAATCAAGTTCCTTAGTGTCTTTATATTTTGGTATATGTTTAGCAGGAAATTTTTTCCAACTATTTAAACTCCATTTTTTCATTTTCAACTCTTGATGGATATTTATATTATTATCTGTCTTTATTCAACAGTGACTGATTTAGCTAGGTTTCTAGGCTTATCTATATCGCACTTTTTAAATAATGCCACATGATAAGAAAGAAGTTGAAGTGGAATAGTAAATAAAAAAGGAGTAAGTGTTATATCGGACTCCGGAAGGTCGATTTGAAATCTTATATTTTCACTTATTACTTTACCGCCTGAATTAGTTAATAATAATACCTTTCCACCTCTAGCAATAACTTCTTGCATATTTGATAAAGTTTTTTCAAAGTATTTATCTTTTGGTGCAATAACAACAACTGGAAGCCCGTCCTCGATTAAAGCTAAAGGTCCATGTTTCATTTCTCCAGCTGGATAACCTTCTGCATGTAAATATGAAAGTTCCTTTAATTTTAAAGCTCCTTCCAGTGCAATTGGAAAAGAAAATCCTCTTCCTAAAAACATTGAGCCATTAGACTTATAAATATCTTTTGCAATTATTTGTATTTTTTCTTCTTGTTTTAAAGATTCCGATAATAATGATGGTATTTTTTTTAATTCATTTATTTTATTTTTGTACTCTTTTCGATCTATATCATTTCTTATTTCCGAAATTTTTAAAGATAACAAATATAATACAAGCATTTGGCCTATAAAAGCCTTTGTAGATGCAACTCCTATTTCTGGTCCTGCGTGAATAGGTAAAACACAATCTGAGTTTCTAGCTATAGAACTCTCAACAACATTTACCACCGAACAAGTTTTAACATTTTCTTTTTTACAAAGCTCTAATGCTGCATAAGTATCAGCTGTTTCACCGGATTGTGATACAAATAAATATAATGTATTTTTATCAAATCTAACTTTTCTATATCTAAATTCTGAAGCTATATCTGTTTCTACACTTAAAGATGTAAATTCTTCTAACCAGTATTTTGCTATTAAACAAGAATGGTATGCGGTACCGCATCCTATTAAGGCAATTTTATTTATTTTTTTAGGATCAACTGGAAGATTATAAAAATTAATCTCCCCTCGAATTTTATCAATATATTCTTTTAAACAAGTTTTTGCTGTAATGGGTTGCTCAAAAATTTCTTTTATCATAAAGTTCTTGTAATTTCCCTTGCTGGCTTGAGATTTATCTTCTGATAATGTAAAAATTTCTTTGTTAATTTTATCTTTTTTGGAATTAAAAAACTTTACTTCATTTTTTGATATGACACATAAATCTCCATCATCTAGATAGGAAATTTTGTTCGTCATAGCCTTTAAAGCATAAGAGTCAGAACCAAGATAATTTTCATTACTTGAATAACCAACCGCTAGTGGGCTGCCTCGTCTTGCTCCAATAACAAAATCTTTAAAATTTTTAAATATTATTCCTAAGGCAAAACTTCCCCTCAACATATCTAAAGTTTCAAAAACAGCATTTAAAGGGTCTAAGTTTTTTAATTTTTCTGTAAGCAACACGGTTATTACCTCGGTATCTGTTTGAGACTTAAAAACCTTTCCAGATTTTTCCAACACTCTTTTTAATTCATCTGAATTTTCAATTATTCCATTATGTACAACAGAAACTATTTCGCTTGAGTGGGGGTGAGCATTTACTTCGTTTGGAACACCGTGTGTTGCCCATCTTACATGGCCGATTCCTAAATTTCCTTCACTAGGATTTTGAAACAAAATTTTTTCTAATTTTTCAACTCTACCTGGACATTTTTTTTCATTAATTTCTCCATTTGTAATGGTAGCTAATCCTGCAGAGTCATATCCTCTATACTCGAGCTTCTTTAAAGCATTTATTATATTAACTGATACCGACTTATTGCTTGCTATACCTATTATCCCGCACATTATTTGTTTCTCTTATAATTTTCTATTTCTTCTTGTTCTGACCTTTCAATAGCTAGAGAGTTTTCTTTTACATCTTTAGTAATTACCGAACCAGCTCCAATAATAGATTTTTTATTAATTTTCACAGGAGCTATTAAAGAGGTATTAGATCCAACAAAAACATTGTCAGAAATAATTGTTTTATTTTTTTTAATACCGTCATAATTACAAGTTATGGTGCCTGCACCTATATTTGTATTTTTTCCAATTTGACTATCTCCAATATAAGACAAGTGGCTTACTTTTGAATTAGACTTAATTTTAGATTTTTTTGTCTCTACAAAATTTCCAATTTTAACTCCTTGCATCAAGTGAGTACCAGATCTAATTCTTGCATAAGGTCCGATGGTAACTTTGTTTCCTATTTTTGCTCCTTCTATATGAGAGAAAGACAAAATATTAACATTATTTCCTATCTTAACTTTTTTGCCAATAACGACATAAGGATTTATTGTAACGTTTTTTCCAAATTTAGTATCTTTTGATAAAAAAATTGTCTCTGGAGCTAACAAGTTAACACCAGACTTTATCGCTTTTTTTCGCAAGGTTTCTTGCAATGCTTTATAAGCTACGATCTTTTTGAATTTTGAATTTGTCTTCATTAAAATTTCTCTTTACATTAGAATTCAGATGGTAATAAGTCACAAAATATTTCTTTTTGATACTTAAATAAAAATGACTCAAAATTTAACAATTCTGTTCGATTTGGATGGAACCCTGGTTGATACTGCGCCAGATTTAATGGGGGCACATAACTATGTGATGAAAAAGTTTGGTTTTCATCAGAAAAATATTGGCGACATCAAACATCTAGCGGGTAAAGGTGCTTGGGTAATGATGCAAAGATCTTTTAGAGAAGAAATAACAGATGAAAAAATTAAAAAAGATATGGTTAGAGAATTTATTGATTATTATTCTAAAAATATTAATAAGGGAAGTAAACTGATAAAAGGTGTTTCAAGTTTTTTAAATTGGGCGAAAAAAAATAAAATATCTATGGCAGTTTGTACTAACAAGCATGAGAAGCTTGCGATAGATCTTTTAAAAAAAATAAAAATAGATAATTTTTTTGATTATGTAGCTGGATGTGATACCTTTGATTTTAACAAACCTGATCCTAGACACCTTACTAATGTTATTGAAATTATAGGCGGGAACATCGATAAAACTATAATGATTGGAGACAGTGAAGTAGATTCCAAATCAGCCTACAATGCAAAAATTCCTTTTATACTTGTTGAAGATGGTTACACTGAAAAAAATAAAGATCAAATTCCGCATAGTATTTCGATAAAGGATTTTTCTAATTTTGAAAAAAAAATTGAAAAATATTTATGATAGACTTTCAGCTATTTTCTGCACTTGTTACTTATTATTTTATAATGTTCGCAACTCCAGGTCCTAATAATGCAATGTTGACCGCTTCAGGATTAAAGTTTGGTTTTGTTAGAACCTTACCTCATTTAATCGGTATACCTCTTGGTCATATTTTTCAAATAGGTTTGGTTTGTTATGGACTAGGCAACTTGTTTTTAATTTTCCCTCAACTTCAATTTTATATGAAAATTTTGTGTTTTGTCTATTTGCTATATCTAGGGTGGAAAATAATTGGTTCTCTCAGCTTAGTTGAAAAGGATACTGGCGGACGACCTTTGAAATTTTATGAAGCTTCACTGTTTCAATTTATTAACCCGAAAGCGTGGACAGTTGCAATTACTGTAGCATCTGGTTTTTTTCCAACAGAAGAAAATTTTATTATTGCTACTATGTTCTTGGTGCTAACTGCTGCTATTGTTTGTTTCCCTTCAATATGTATTTGGGCAATTTTTGGAAACAGCTTAAGGATATTTATTAAGAATACCAGAACTAAAAAAATTATAGAGTTTATTTTAGCATTTTTGTTAGTTTTAACTGCTATAGTTGTGTTATTAAAATAGTCTTTGATTTTGTATTTCTGTTTTAATATAAAAACTTGATGCATTTTACGAAAAAAAATATTAAAGAAAAAAGAAAAGATTTTATAAACAGTCTTAAGGAGAAAAAATTACTAAGATTTCCTGGAGCCTACAATCCTTTGTGTGCAAAATTAATTGCAGAAATAGGTTTTGATGGTGTTTATATTTCTGGTGGTGTTATGTCTAATGATTTAGGAATTCCAGACATAGGATTAACTACTCTTAAGCATGTCAGTTATAGAGCAAACCAAATTGCTAAGGTGACTGATTTACCTTCAATAGTTGATGCTGATACTGGTTTCTCAGATTGTAAAAAAACAATAGAAACTTTTGAAGCTTTGGGTCTTGCTGGATGCCATATAGAAGATCAAATACCTGAAAAAAGATGTGGGCATTTAGAAAATAAAGAGCTTATTTCAATAAGTGAAATGGTAAAGAAAATAAAAGATTCTGTTGATTCAAGAAAAGACAAAAACTTTTCGATAATTGTAAGAACGGATGCAAATCTCGTAGAAGGACTTGAAAAAACTATTGAAAGAATAAAGGCCTATGAAGCAGCTGGTGCTGATATAATATTTCCAGAATCTATGAAGGATGAAAAAGAATTTGAAAATGTGAGAAAAAATTCAAAGGTTTATTTATTAGCTAATATGACAGAGTTTGGGAAATCTAAACTATTAAGCACAAATGAGTTAAAAAACTTGGGTTACAATATTGTTATTTACCCTGTAACTACACAAAGATTAGCAATGAAAAGTGTAGAAGATGGCTTAAAATCAATTTTAAAAGATGGACATCAAAATAACATTATAGATAGAATGCAAACCCGAAAGAGATTATATGAGCTTGTAGAGTATGAAAAATATAATACTCCTGATAAAAAAATTACAGATTTTAAAACTGATGGGCACGAATAAAAATGAGTGAAGAAATAAAAAAAGGATTAATGGGTATAGTTGTGGATGAAACCACAATATCACAAGTTATGCCTGAAATAAATTCTCTAACTTATAGAGGTTATAAAGTTCAAGATCTTTGTCAGAAATGTAGTTTTGAAGAGGTGGCCTATTTAGTATTGAATGGTGAACTTCCAAAATCAAAGGAATTAAAAAAATTTATTAAGAATGAGAGAAGCTCTCGAAAACTATCCAAACAAATTTTAAATGATATAAAAAATATGCCTAAGAAAGCTCATCCTATGGATGCAATAAGAACTGCTGTAAGTTTGATGGGACTTGAGGATAAAGATGCAAGAGATAATTCACCCAAAGCAAATATGAGAAAAGCAATGAGGATTTTTGCACAAACACCAACCGCGGTAGCAGCTTACTTTAGAGCTCGTAAAGGAAAAAAATTTATACAACCAAATAAAAAATTATCTTATTCAGAAAATTTCTTTAATATGATGTTCGGTAAAGTTCCAAATAAAGATATCGTAAAGGCATTTGATGTTTCTATGATATTATATGCTGAACATAGCTTTAACGTTTCAACATTTACAGCCAGAACAATTACAAGCAGTCTTTCGGATATGCATGGAGCTATTACTGGAGCAATTGCAAGCTTAAAAGGTCCTTTACATGGTGGTGCTAATGAAGCAGTTATGTATATGTTTAAAAAAATTAAAACTCCTGAAAAAGCAAAAGCATGGATTAGTGAAGCTCTTGATAAAAAAAAAGTTGTAATGGGCTTTGGACATAGAGTTTATAGAAGTGGTGACTCAAGAGTTCCGACAATGAAAAAATATTTTTTAAAAGTTGCGCAAATTATGAAAAATACTAAATATCCGAAAATTTATGATATTTTGGAAAAAGTTATGCTCGAAAGAAAAAATATTCATCCGAATGTAGATTATCCTTGTGGACCTACATATCATTTAATGGGAATAGATACCGATTTTTTCACTCCGGTATTTGTTATGGCAAGAATTACAGGTTGGTCAGCACATATAATGGAACAACACGCTGCGAACAAATTAATAAGACCATTGTCAAAATATAAAGGTAGCGATCATAGAAAAGTTCTAGCTTTGAATGTAAGATAGTTTATCTAAAGTCTGAAAAAGAAATTTTATATATCCCTTTTTTGTCTGCTGATACATATATGCTTCCATTTTCATCTTCATAAAGTTCATTTTTTTTGTCTGTAACAAAATGTCTTAAACGTAATTCCCCAAGATATATTTTTTCTATTGAATTGATTTTATTTAGATCGTCACTAAGTAAAAAAATAACTATGGACTTACCTTTCCTTAAATCATTACCACGTAAAGATAGAGCTAATAAACAAGGAGTTTTATAATATTCCTTAAGAATTTTGGGACAGTTGTTTAAACTAGAGATACCTATCGAGGGAACAAAAGCAAAAAGAGGTTCCTTAAAATTATTTAAAGAGTGATTAATTTTATAAGATTTACCATCACCTCCCCCATCTTTTAAATAATTCGTTCCATAGGAAACAACAGGCCATCCATAATTTTCGTCTTTTTTTAATAAATTTATTTCATCACCTCCTTTAGGACCATGTTCAGCATTAAACAAATTTTTTCCTATTTTTGTAAGACCTTGTGGTACTCTGTGGCCATAAGTATATACAATTGGTTCAATCAAATTATCCTCAAGTTTATTTTTATCTATTATCAAAATTTTACCAAATACTGATTTTAAATCTTGAGCTAGTAAACTATTTTTACTTGCGTGTTTTTCTGGAGTACCTACTGCTAAATAGATTTTTTTATTATGGTGAATATTTGAACTACCCAAACCATTAAAATCAATATTTTTTGGTAAATCAGGCAAACACTTGCTTTTAAAGATTTCTCTACCTTCATCTAGATTAACAATGGCTGCATAAAAACAATCTTTATTACTTGCAGATACAAGTGCAAAACTTTTACTTTTTGAAAAAAATACAGTCTTTATTCCCCCATTTCTTTGTAAAGTGAATGTTTTAGGTAGTTCAATTTTTTGGGAATTTAATTTTTTTAAAATAAAACCATTCTGGCTATAAATAATTAATTCTTCCGGTTGAAATTTTAGTTTTTGCTTAGGGTGTATAATAAAAGCAGTTTTTTCAGATAACGATAAAACTTTTGATAAATTTAAGGAAAAAGAGTTTGCTACTATTTTTTCTTCATCTATTAATTCAATATTAAATTCTATTTTTTTATTTTTTTTAAAATAATTTTTTAGTAACTCAATATTTTCTGGATTTTCATAAGTCCATATTGTAGTTAAAATTAAAGATGTTATCCAAATAAAGAATATTGATAAAAATTTTTTCATATTTATTATTTAATAATTTTGGCAAACCTACCTCTGATTACATCTACTTTCAATTTTTTTTCTTTAGCAAATTTGTCTACTGCTGCTTTTACTCCTGTTATATAAGTGGTGTGTTCATAATCGTCACATAAAATTACCCCACCCTTTTTTATATTTTGATAGACGTGATTCAAATCATTCCATACAGTTTCATAACTATGTCCACCATCTATAAACGTAAAATCAACTGTTTGTATATTTATTTCTCTAAGAATTTCATTAGAATTTCCTTTATATAATTTTATATTTTTTTTGAATTTATTGAGGAATTTTAAAACACTTTCTTCTGAATTAAGATTTTCTTTTTTAAAATAATTATAATAAATATTTTTTAAAGGGTTTGAGAATTTTTGTTTTTTTAAATAATTTGGTTCTTTTTCATTAGTTTTTTCTAAATTTTTGAATCCAAAAAGATCTATTCCTGAATATTGAAATTGTTCACCATAAATTGTTTTTAATAACTCACAAACATTTCTGGCTGTAACCCCGCAAAAGACTCCAATTTCAAAAAAGTGTTTTGGCTTATGTTCGAAAATTATTTTTAAAAGAAGATTTCCCCACTCTCCTTTTAAACCAGTTTTTCTCCAATAAGTTTTGTAATTTATGCTCAATTATTAGGAGAATGCTTCAGCCCAAGAACCTTTTGTAGAAGCCTTAGAATATTCTGTAGCTCTACCTTCAAAAAAGTTCATATGTTCAACGGCATTTAGCATTGTATCTAACCACGTTAGTGGGTTTTTTTCTACTTTGTAGATAGGATCTAAACCAAGTTGGATTAGTCTTCTATCGCCAATCCATCTAATATATTTCTTAACTTGATCAGCTGTTAAACCTTCGATCGGTCCCATTTGAAAAGCTAAGTCAATAAATGAATCTTCGTGAGCTATAATAGTTTTGCAAGCATCATAAAGTTCACTCTTTAATTTATTGTTCCAAATTTCAGGATTTTCTTTAATGAATGCTCTAAATAATCTGATCATAGAATTACAATGAAGTGTTTCATCTCTTACAGACCAGGTTACAATTTGACCCATCCCTTTCATTTTATTATGTCTTGGAAAATTTAAAAGAATCGCAAAGCTTGCGAAAAGTTGAAGTCCTTCAGTAAAAGCACTGAATACAGCAACAGTTTTTGCTATGTCAGCTTTCGAATTAACATTAAAGCCTTGCATATAATCATATTTGTCTTTCATCTCTTTGTATTTCATAAATGCAGAATATTCTGACTCTGGCATACCAATTGTATCAAGCAGATGCGAATAGGCTGCAATATGTACTGTCTCCATAGCAGCAAAAGCTGTCATCATCATTAGAACTTCTGTAGGTTTAAAAACAGTTGTATAGTGTCTTAAATAACAATTGTTAACTTCAACGTCAGCTTGAGTAAAAAATCTAAATATTTGTGTTAAAAGATTTTTTTCACCTTGTGACAAATTTTTTTGCCAATCTCTCACATCATCACCTAAAGGAACTTCCTCAGGCAACCAGTGAATTCTTTGCTGGGTTAGCCAAGCGTCATAGCACCAAGGATATCTAAAAGGTTTATAAACAGGGTTTTCAACTAATAATCCACCTTTAAAAACTTCTTTTTCTTTTTTCAAATTAATTACTGACATGATAAACACTCCTCATATTTGTTATCTTCATTACTTGATTCTTTTTTATTTGAATAAACATTCTTTG
>MDSW01218279.1_pt1 | contig 10243 bp, 7 predicted proteins | sample 811171 | NCBI WGS metagenome assembly MDSW01 (sample SAMN05326641, study PRJNA326480) | marine metagenome | isolation source: seawater | place: Atlantic Ocean: North West | collected 2012 | reverse complement strand
ATTAGAAAATGATCAGGAAAATGAAACTATTTTAAATATTAGAGGAACTGTATATTATAACCTTGAAGAATATGAAAAATCTAAAATAGATTATTTAAAAATTTTAAGTTTTAACCCAAATAGTTTTGATGCTAATTTTATTCTAGGTTCTATTCAAGTTAATTTTGCTAATAATTTAATAGATAAATCAAATAACACCACTAATGATAAATTATATCAGAAATGGAGAAAAGAGGCCGAAAATTATTTTAGTACTGCTCTTCCTTATTTAGAGAAGGCATTTGAAATTAAACAAAATGACAAAAACAATCTAGAACTTCTTAAACAGATTTATTACAAAATAGGTGATTATAAGAAGTCAGATGCAATGAAAAAGCTAATATTAATTATAAAATAAAAAAAGATGAGGAAAATATTATTACTATCTCTAATTGTATTTATTAATAATCCAAACGTTTTAGGTCAGTATTCTGTTTTTAAACATAAAAAGCATAATAATGATAAAAACAAAAAGGAAGTTAAGAAAACTGATCCAATAAAGGCTAAAACAAAAGACTGTGAACTTTATGAAGGACTATTTAATATTTATCAGAATAAGAAAACGGGAAAGTCTTATATTGAAATAGACACATCTCACTTAGATAATGAATTTATTTATTTCAGTTATTTTGAAAACGGAGTAACAGATGCATTTGCTGTAAAAGGTAGATATAGAGGGTCAAAAATCATTAAGATCAGTAAATTCTATAATAAGATAGATATTACTGTATCAAACACTAGTTATTATTTTGATGAAGAAAGTCCACTTTCAAAAGCTTCAAAAGCAAATATTAATACACCTGTAATTATTTCTGAAGAAATTATTGCTAAAAATGATGATAAAACAAGATTCTTAATTAATGCTGACAACATCTTCTTAAGTGAATCATTACAGCAAGTAAAATATTCATACCCAGGAGGATACAAAGGGTTTAGGTTAGGTAATTTAAGTAAAAGCAAGACAAGATATAATAAAATTAGAAATTACCCAGAGAATACAGATGTTGTAGTTAATTATTTTTATGAAAGCAAATATCCATCAAAAAGGGGTAGTGGTGCAATTACTGATTCAAGAAATGTTTCTGTAATGGTTCAACACAGTTTAGTAAGAATGCCTGATTCAAACTATTCACCTAGAAAAGATGATTCTAGAATAGGTTTTTTTACAACACAATCAAATCATATGACAACACTTGATCAAGTAAATTATAGAGACTTTATCAATCGTTGGAGATTAGAAAAAAAGAATCCAACTGAAGCGATTTCTGAACCTGTTAAGCCTATAGTATACTGGATAGAAAATACTACTCCTTTAGAATTTAGACAAATTATTAAAGAAGGTGTCGAAAGATGGAATCTTGCATTTGAAAAAGCAGGTTTTAAAAATGCAGTACAAGTTAAAATTCAACCTGATACAGCTGATTGGGATGCAGGAGATATAAGATACAATGTTTTAAGGTGGACATCATCACCAAATCCACCATGGGGAGGATATGGACCTTCTTTTGTTAATCCAAAAACTGGAGAGATTTTAGGAGCTGATATTATGCTTGAATGGACATATATTACTAATAGAATTTTTTCTGATGAATTATTTAATGAAAGATCACATGCAGGACATAATTGTGATGCTGCTCATTTTCAACAAGTTGAAAAATCTCTTGGTATTAACTACATTAAGAATATGAATTTATCAGAGGAACTTGAAGATGAATTAGTTAAACAATCATTATATAGATTAGTTTTACATGAAGTTGGTCATACTTTAGGATTAAGTCATAATTTTAAAGGCAGTACATTACTAACAAATGACGAATTAAACAATAAAGAAATTGTTGCAGAAAGGGGAGTGTGTTCTTCTGTTATGGAATACCCTGCTATAAATATAACACGTAATCCTGAAGATCAAGGCTTATTTTTTGATGTTAAACCTGGAGTTTATGATATGTGGGCTATTGAATTTGGATATTCTCAATATGATAATTTTGAAGCTGAAGAGGAAGGGATTTCAGCTATTTTATCCCGTTCAACAGAAAAAGATTTAGCCTTTGCAAATGATGCTATGGATATGAGATCAACTGGTAAAGGTTCTGATCCAAATGCTATGATATATGATTTATCAAGTGACCAACTAGATCACTCACTAGATAAAATTGAAATGATATATAAAATATTAGATGATTTAAAGGATAAATACACAAAAGAAAACGATACTTATGAAGAGTTATACAGAACTTATAGAACACTTGTATTTTCATATTATCAAGCTCTAAATATAGTAACTCGACAAATTGGAGGAGTTATGGTAGATCTAGCACATACAGATCAAAATTCTTCAGTAAAACCTTTTGTTAGTGTTGATAAAGAAACTCAAAAAAGAGCAATGGATATTTTAGCTAAATATGGATTTAGTAATAAAATGCTATTGCAACCTGATTTATTTCCATACTTACAAAAGCAGAGGAGAGGTTTTAATGTTTCATCTGACCCAGGAATTCATCAAAGAATTTTAGTTTATCAAAATAGATTATTAGATCATCTTTTAAATAATAGAGTATTATCACGTATGACAAATTCTAGTTTGTATGGAAATGAATATGAACTTCCTTATTACATGATTGATTTAAGAAAATCTATCTTTGAATCTGATTTAAATACTAATATTTCTACTGTTAGACAAAATTTACAAACTACTTATGTAAATAGATTATTAAATATTGTTAAATCATCATCATATGATAATCATTCAAAAACTTCAGCATTTTATAATTTAAATTGGATAAAAGATAATCTTGATGTTACTACAGCAAACTTACAAAGTAGACAACACAAAAAGTATCTATTGTATCTAATTGAATCATTAGAAAATAAATAGGGTAGTTAGTTAAATACATGAATTTAACATAATATTAATTATAAGACAATATTATATATTGTATACTAGTTATGAATGATTATAATGATTACAAAGAATATTCAGTAAAGATATATGATGTATCTATGGCAATGAATGTTTTAAGTTGGGATCAAGAAACTAAAATGCCAAAAAATGGAGCTAAATTTAGAGCACAGCAATTATCTACACTTGCAAAAATTAGATTTGAACTATTTACTGATAAAAAATACGGTGAGTTATTAGAGAAACTTTTTAATGACAGTTCGTTAAATTTTGATGAAAAACGTAATATAACACTTTCAAGAAAAGATTATTTAAAGCAAAAAAAATACACTTCTGAGTTTATTGGTCGTGAATCAAAATTAATTTCAACTGCATTCAATGACTGGAGAATTGCTAAAGATAAGAATGACTTTAAATTATTTAAATCTTCTCTGGAAAAATTAGTTGAATTACGAAAAGAAGAATGTGAATTGTTAGGATACAAAAATCATCCTTATGATGCGTTACTTGATGCATATGAACCAAATTTAACAACAAAAGATGTTGATTTAATCTTTGATGATGTAAAGAATAAATTAGTTCCATTTATTAATAAAATATCTAAAACTAATAATGTTGATGATTCATTTTTTTATCAGCATTTTGATCATAAAAAACAATGGGACTTTGGTGTTGATCTTTTGAAACAAATGGGATATGATTTTGATTCAGGTCGTCAAGATATTTCTCCACATCCTTTTTCTTCTCATTTTTCACCTGAGGATGCTAGAGTTACTACTAGAATTGATGAAAAAAACCTTTCAGAAATGATATGGAGCTGTATTCATGAAGGAGGACATGCATTATATGAACAAGGGATATTATCTGAAAATTACGGTACTCCGCTAGGAAATGCAATTTCTTTAGGTATACATGAATCTCAATCAAGATTATGGGAAAATCATATTGGTAGAAGTCTTCCTTATTGGAAGAATAATTTTTCTCTTTTAAAATCATATTTTCCAGAGCAATTAAACAATATTAATTATAAATCATTTTATCATGCTTGTAATAATGTTAAGCCATCCTTAATTAGAACAAATGCTGATGAGCTTACATACCATTTACATGTTTTAATCCGATATGAAATAGAAAAAGGGCTAATAGAAGGAAGTATTAGTGTAAGTGATTTACCATTAATCTGGAATAAAAAATATGATAAATACTTGGGAATAAAGGTTCCTAATGATTCAATGGGTGTTTTACAAGATATTCATTGGTCTCACGGGAGCTTTGGCTACTTCCCTACTTATACTCTAGGAAGTTTTTATGCAGCTCAATTTTATAATCAAGCATCTAGTGAAATTTCTAATATTAATTCTAAAATAGAAAATGGTAATACAAAAGAATTATTAGAATGGTTAAGAAAGAATATTCATCATCACGGTGAAAGATATGATGCTAAAGACTTATGTATTAAAATTACAGGTGAAGAGCTGAATTTTAAATATTTTATGGATTATGCTAAAAATAAATATTCTAAAATATATAATATAAATTAACCTTCACAGCTACTACAAGATACTAGATTAGTAACCATTTCTTTAGATACACTTTGACTTCTCTGATAATAAAGTGTTTTAACACCAAGTTTCCATGCCTCTAGGATTAGATTATTTACATCTTTTACAGGTAAATTAGCTGGGATATTTAAATTTAAACTTTGTGCCTGATCAATATACTTTTGTCTAATTGATGCTTGTTGGATTATTTCTAATTGACTTAATTCTTTAAATGTTTTAAAAACTGCTTTTTCATTATCACTCAGTTCTTTTATATGACTTACACTTCCATTATTAAGCATAATCCCTCTCCAGGTTTCTTCATTATCAATTCCTTTTTCCTTTAGTAAAATTTCTAAGTATTTATTTTTTCTCATGAAATTACCCTTTGCTAAACCTGCTTTATAATAGTTACTATATAGTGGTTCAATTCCTGGAGAAGCCTGACCAAGAATTGCTGATGAAGATGTTGTTGGTGCTATTGCAAGTAGTGTAGTATTTCTTCTTCCATAACCTTCTAAAACTTCAGGCTCACCATAAATTCTTGCAAGTTCTATAGTTGCTTTTTCAGATTTTTCATGAATATCCTTAAATATTTTTGTAGTCAACTGTTTTGATTCCATACCTTCAAAAGGAATCATATTCCTTTGTAAATATGAATGCCATCCTAGAACTCCAAGCCCTAATGCTCTATGTCTCTTTGCGAAATTATGAGCATTCTCTAAATAATGATTCCCCTCAGTTTTTTTAATAAATTCTTCTAATACAGCATCGAGAAAGAATATTGCTAATTTTACTGTTTCTGTATCTTTCCATTCATCATACATTTCAAGATTAAGTGAAGAAAGGCAACAAATGAATGATTCATCGTGACTTGAGGGAAGAACTATTTCAGAACACAAATTACTTGCATTAATCATCATTCCTTTATCTTTATATACTTGGGGCTTATTTCTATTAATATTATCTGTAAAGAAGATATATGGCAAACCTTTTTGTTGTCTATTTTCTAACACTTTTGCCCATACTTTTCGTTTATCCATATCTCCATCAATCATCTCATTTAACCAGTAATCAGGAACACAAACTGCATAAAAGAGATTTTGTATTGGACTACCAATACTTTTAATAGTAAGAAACTCATCGATATCTGGGTGATCAATATCTAAATAAGCTGCAAATGCTCCTCTCCTAACACCTCCTTGAGAAATTGTATCCATTGTTGTATCAAACAATTTCATAAAACTTACAGCTCCACTACTTTTCCCATTATCTTTTACAGCACTTCCTCGTTCTCTTAATGCACCAAAATATCCAGAAGTACCACCTCCTATTTTTGTTTGCATTATAACTTCACCAAGTTTATGTGTTATATCCTCTATTCTATCTGGCACATGTACATTAAAACATGAAATTGGAAGACCTCTCTCAGTACCCATATTAGCCCAAATTGGAGAACTTAAACTCATCCATCCACGCTCTACCATTTCTTTAAAAGCTTCTTTTAATTCAGGTCTAAATAAATTTTTTGCTGCTGCTTCACATACTCTATCAATTGCACCTTCTACAGATTCACCTTGTAATAAATATCCTCTATTAAGTATTTGTTGACTTTCAGTGTTTTTCCACCAGTATCTTTCCCTTACTTCTTTATTTTCCATAATTAAAATAGGTCCATTGCAGTTATACTTTTATCATGTTTTGTGTATTCAACTGGCCTTTTAGCAAAGAAATCATCCATGCTAGTAGAAAACACTTCATTTTCAAACCAGGAAAGTGGTTCATAATCTTCATAAGGAACATTAAATACTTTTTCAAATCCAATCTGTGTTAAACTTTCATCAGCTCTATATTTCATGAAATTTAACAGATCTTTTTTTGACATATGCTCAAGTTCTCCCTTTTCAAAAATCCAGTCTAGCAACATTCCTTCTATTTCAATAGATTCTTTTACAACATTTGTAATTTTTGTAAGAGTTTTTTCATTAAAAAACTCCGGGTGTTCTTCTTTAATTTTATTAATAATATATATACCTGCATTAGCATGTAATTGTTCATCAATAGATGTCCATGCAATGATATTACTAACATTTTTCATGTGACCTTTAAATTTTGTAAATGAAAGAATAATTGCAAACTGACTAAATAATGAAACATTTTCAATTAAAATAGAAAAAAGAATTAGTGAAATAGCATATTCTTCTTTGTCTTGAGATTTTGCATTAGAAAGAGCACTTGAAAGATAATCTACTCTTTGTTTAATGATAGGTATTTCAATTAATCTTTCAAATTCATCATTGTAACCTAAAACTTCGAGTAATCTTGAATATGCTTCAGAATGTCTAAACTCACATTCAGCAAATGTGCTTCCAAGTCCATTAAATTCTGGTTTTGGCAAATGACTATAGAGATCTCCCCAAAATGTTTTTACATTAACTTCTATTTGTGCTATGGCAAGCAGAGCATTTTTAACAGCATTTTGTTCAGCTTCAGAAAGATGGGATAAAAAGTCTTGTGTATCAGCTGTGAAATCAACTTCTGAATGTACCCAAAATGATTTATTAATTGCATCTGTAAAATCAGTAACTTCTGGATATTCAAAAGGCTTGTAATTTCTTCTATAGTCAAATATTCCCATTTATATAGTGTTTTAATAAATTAATAAAAATCGAGTGATTTACTCTAAATTTGGATTATGAATATTAGAAATCAAGTTTGAAAACTTGACTATATACATACACAAAAAGAGTAAAGAACTAATGCAATTATAATGTTTTTTTCACGCTGTTTTTTACTCATCTTAAAACAAAATATAAAATTTATTAACATCCCAATTTTCTATATTTTTAAGAATATAGATGTGTTGAAAATTAACAGTTTTTAATAAAACAAATATTTATTTTTTTTAAAAACATATATAACTGTTTTTCTTTTTTTGCTGTAAGAACAATTAAAAAATAAATATTTTAAAAAATGATTAAAAAAAAAGACTGCAATTGCAGTCTTTCTTTTTGAAATTATTTAAGAATTATTTAACATCCATTAGCTCAACATCAAAAATTAATGTAGCATTTGGAGGTATAACTCCACCAGCTCCTCTTTCACCATAAGCAAGATTTGCAGGTATAATAAAGGTAGCCTTCCCTCCTACTTTTAAATAAGATATTCCTTCATCCCAGCCTTTAATTACTCTCCCTTGACCTAGGACAAATTCAATTGGTTGGTTCCTATCATATGATGAATCAAATTTAGTTCCATCAGTTAACTTTCCAGTATAATGTACCGAAACAGTTTTACCATTTGTAGCTTGAACACCGCTACCTTCTTTGATCATTTTATAACCAAGTCCTGACTCAGTAACAGTTGCATCTTTCATTAATTTTTTATTTTCTTCTTCCATTACTTTTCTCTTTTTCTCAGCTTCTTTTTCAATTCTTGTTTGTTCATTTGAAAAAACTTTAGCAGCATCAAATGATTTAGCTTTAGATCCTTTTCTAGAAATTGTAACAGATTCCATTAAATCATTTTGTTCTATTGAATTAACAATATCCATACCTTCTATAACACTACCAAAAACAGAATGTTTGCCATCAAGCCATGGAGTTTCTTTATGGGTGATAAAAAATTGAGATCCATTTGTTCCAGGTCCTGAATTTGCCATAGATAAAATACCACCTTTATCATGCTTTAAATCTGGATGAAATTCATCAGCAAATTTATATCCAGGATCACCCATACCATTTCCTTCAGGACAACCACCTTGTATCATGAAATCAGCAATTACTCTATGAAATTTTAATCCATCATAATAAGGAGTTCCTAAACCCTTCTTTTTATTTTTCATTTTTCCTTCAGCTAATGCTATAAAATTTGCAGCTGTTAGTGGTGTTTTTTCGAATTCTAATTTTAATACGATTTCACCTTTATTAGTTTTGATATTTGCGTAGATTCCGTCTTCCATATTATTGTTATTATTATTAGTACTTGTACAATTGATTCCTACTAGCAAGGCTAGTGATAAAAATATATTTTTCATTTTGATTTATTTAATTCTTCTTTATATAGATTAATAATTTCTTTTACTTTTTCTATTGTTGTTGAAACATCATTATTAGATATACCTCCAGCAGCATTTTCATGTCCACCACCGTTAAAATATTTTCCAGCAATCTCATTCACTTTAAAATTACCTTTAGATCTTAAAGAAAGTTTTACAATATTATCTCTTTCAACAATAAAGGCAGCAAATATAGTATCTTTAATTGCAAGAGCATAATTAATTATACCTTCAGTGTCACCTTTCTTAAAATTAAATCTCTTTAATTCCTCATTGGTTAACGAAATTATTGCTGACTTATTTTCTGGCATTAATATAAGTTTATCATTTAAACAATATCCTAAAAGCTTCATTCTATCTGCAGAATAATTATCATACACTAAATCATGAATAACGGTACTACGAGCACCATAATCAATTAAACGAGCAATAATCTTATGTGTTTTAGATGTTGTAGAACTATATTTAAACGAACCTGTATCTGTCATAATACCAACATATATACATTCTGCAATATTCTGATCTATATTATTAGACATTTCCATTAGATCAATAATTTCAAATAAAAGTTGGGCAGTTGAACAAATAGTAGGTTCAGAAAAAATTAAATCAGCAATATCATTTTGAGGATCTTGGTGATGGTCAATTAAAATTTTATAAGCATTTGAAGATTTAACATTCTTAGATAAACCATCAATTCTAGAAATATCATTAAAATCAAGCATAAAGATAACATCTGCTTCATTTACTAAATCTTCAGCTTTTTGTTTTGAACTTTCATATTCTACAACATTTTTATTTCCAGGAAGCCAATGAAGAAAACTTGCATAATCATTAGGAGTAATAACAGTAACAGAATGATTGGATTTAATTAGTAAGTTATATAATGCTAGAGAAGAGCCCATTGCATCACCATCAGGACCTCTATGGGTAGTGATTACAATATTTTTTGGTTTAGAGAGTACTTCTTTTAATTTTTCTATCCTATCTAACATATTTTGCAAAAATAAGAATAAAAACAAAAGCTCTATTTGTAATTATTTCTAATTTTGCAGCAAATTCTTAAAAGAAAATCATGAGCAATACAACATTTACAATGATAAAACCAGAAGCAGTAGAAGCTGGTAATACAGGGGCAATTTTGAATAAAATAGAAACATCAGGTTTTAGAATAGTTGCCATGAAAAAAGTTATCCTTTCAAGAGAAAGAGCAGGACAGTTTTATGAAGTACACAAAGAAAGACCTTTTTACTCTGAACTTGTAGAATATATGTCAAGTGGTCCTATTATAGCAGCAATATTAGAGAAAGAAAATGCTGTAGCAGATTTTAGAGAGCTAATTGGAGCTACAGACCCATCTGAGGCTAAACCAGGAACAATTAGACATGAGTTTGCAGAAAGTAAAGGAAAAAATGCTGTACATGGATCAGATTCTGATGAAAATGCAAATATTGAAGCAGATTTTCATTTTAGTTTAGAGGAAAGGTTTTAATCTTTATTTAAAGACTATATCATCTATTACTTGCTTTCCAAATCTATTATTAATTTGCTTTAACAGTTCACTTTTCTTATAGGTAAATTCATTTCTGAGAGTTGATGATTTTAGCTTTATATACAACTTACCCTTATAGACTTTAGAATCAAGTACATATTTTTCAAGATTACTACCAATAAGTTCATTCCAAATCTCAATAATCTTAATATTAT
>MDSW01183486.1_pt1 | contig 10244 bp, 10 predicted proteins | sample 811171 | NCBI WGS metagenome assembly MDSW01 (sample SAMN05326641, study PRJNA326480) | marine metagenome | isolation source: seawater | place: Atlantic Ocean: North West | collected 2012 | reverse complement strand
TTTAGAAAAGATGTTACACAAAAACTATATGGAGGAGATGTTACAAGAAAAAATAAATTATTAGATAAACAAAAAAAAGGTAAGAAAAGAATGAGACAGTTTGGTAAAGTTGATATTCCGCAAAATGCTTTCTTAAATGCTTTAAAAATGAATAATAATTAAAATGATTTCAGTGACAGTAATAATTCCTGTTTTTAATGAAAAGAATACTATTTTAACAATTTTGAAAAAAATTGAAAAAGTAAAAAAAACCATCGAGTCAATTAATTTAGAAATAATTTTGATAAATGATGGTTCTACTGATGGCACAAAAAAAATTATTGAGGATAATTCTGATTATTTAGATAAAATTATTCATTTAGATAAGAATTTTGGTAAAGGAAAGGCTGTTATAGAAGGATTAAAAAACTCTAATAATGATTATGTTTTTTTTCAAGATGCAGATCTTGAATATGATCCTGAAGATCTTGAAAAATTTGTAAAGATAGTTCAAACAAAACAAGCTGATATAGTTATGGGAAGTAGATTTATTGGTAATAGCAGAAGCGTACTTCATTTTTGGCATATGCTAGGAAATAAATTTATAACTCATTTGTTCAATTTGTTAAACAACACAACTTTCTCTGATATATATTGTTGTTACTGTCTTTTTAAGAAAGATAATTTGTCTATAAATAATTTAAAAAGCTATGGTTGGGGACAGCAAGCTGAAATTTTAACAAATTTATGTAGAAATTCTAAAAAAATTCATGAAATATCAGTTAATTATGACGCCAGAAAATATTCAGAAGGTAAAAAAATAAAATATTTTCATGTTTTTGAAATTGTTTATTGGATTGTTAAGTCAAAAATATCAATAAATTAATTTAAATTTAATTTTTCAAATTTTTTTTACACCAATCAAAATGGTTTTTAAGTCCTTTTTTTAGAGAAACTTGCGGACAATAACCTAAATTCTTTTTTGCATTAGTTAAATCAGGACATCTTCTTAATGGTTCATCTGGAGGGTATTCTTTTGGATAGTCAGAAATTTTATAATTTATTTTAACATTCATTATTTCTTCAGTTATTCTTATAAGTTTTAAAACTGAAATTTCATCATTATCATTTCCAATATTATATATTCCGAACTTTTCATTTTTGAAAATTACTTTTAAAAAACCAATAATTGCATCTGTGATATAACAATACGTTCTGGTTTGATTTCCAGTATCATATACTTTTAATTCTTCATTGAATAATATGGATCTAGTAATATTGGGAATTATTCTGTAGTCTTTGATTGACATACCAGGACCATAAACATTAAAGGGCCTTATTATTGCGGTATTTTTGTTAAAAAAATTAGAATTAATATAACATATTGTCTCCCCCAGTCTTTTTGATTCATCATAACATGATCTAGGTCCAACAGAAGTTACATTACCTCTATAATTCTCTTTAGTAGGAATTTGGTCTGATGGTGGATTGCCATAAATTTCGCTACTACTAAAAAAGACAAATTTACATTGATTAGAATGTTTCAGTTTAAACATATTTTTTAATCCATTAATTGAAACATTTAATGTTTCTAAGGGATATTTATTATAATAGTAAGGACTAGCAATACCAGCCAAACAAATTACATAATCAAATTTTACATCAATATTTAACTCAACACATATGTCGTGATTGATACAATTAATGCCTTGAGCTTCAAAATATTCTTTAAATGGAAATTCAGATGTAATAAAATTATCTATTGCATAAATATTAAAATCTATTTTTTCTTCCTTTTTATATTTAACTAAAATTTCTAACAAATATTTCCCAATAAAGCCAAAAGCACCACTTATTATTATATTTTTATTTTTTAAATTATTTAAATTTAGGCCTGCAGAATTAATAATATTATCGATGTCATTCTTATTTGAAAAAGGTATCATAACTTTATAACTTTAAATTTTGGTAATGGCACAATTGCAAATTTTATTTTTTTATATTTTTTTATTTTCTTTATAATATCTTCATAAACATTCCAAGCGAGAATCATAATAATATCAGGGGGTGAAGATTCTAATACTTTGGCATCATATATTTTAATTTCTGTGCCAGGTATGTATTTTTTTTGTTTAATTTTAGAATCATCAACTAAAAGATTAATATTATTATGATTTAATTGGAAGAAGTTTATTAATGTTACTGCCTTTGCTGGCGCTCCATAACCATAAATTTTATAATTTTTATACTGAGTAAAAAAATTTTTTAAATTTTTCTTTTGATTATATAAATCTTTAAAAAATTTTTTATAAGTTAATTTTTTATATAGACCATTGTTTTTTTCTTCTTGTAATAGTTTATTTAATATTTTTTTGTTATTTATAAATTCATTACTTGTTTTGGTAATATATAGACGCACACTACCTCCATGAATATTTAATTTTTTTATATTTATGATTTTTAAATCTAAACTTTTCAAAAATTGATTAATGGGCTTTATTGAATGATAGTCTAAATGTTCGTGATATATTGTGTCAAATAAATTTTTTTTAATTACATCTAACAAATATGAAATCTCAACAACAATAATTGTGCGCTGATGCATAACTTTTTTTAACAAATTAAAAACTAACTTTAGGTTGTCTATATGTGCAAAAACATTATTGGCTACAATTATATCAAAAAAACCATATTTTTTTTTTAATGTATTGTTTATTTTAGAATTATAAAAACCGTTAATAATGTGATGTCTATATTTTGTTTTTATCCATAAATTTTTCGCTGGCTCAATACCAACAGTTATACAATTGTTTTTTTTAAAAAAATTCAATAATGTGCAATCATTTGACCCTATTTCAAGAACTTTCGTTTTGTATGTTTTTTTATTATTTTTAGATAATTCATTTGCAAAATTTTCAAAGTGTTTTGTAAAACTCGCACTTATTCCTGACATATAAAAATATTTTTTGTATAAATTATTTGCATTAACAACGTGTTCTAATTGTACATGTTTACAACTATTGCAAATCATTAAATTAAGTGGAAATTTCTTAGCTGTTAAAGATGAATTTTTATTGAATGCTAGATTATTTGCGAGAGGTGTTTTACACAGATTAAATAACCTTGATAGTTTTTTTGAATTACAAAGGCGACACGTATATTTTTTTATTATATCTTTCAAAAAATTACTCTTTAAATCAATTCAACTTTGTAGGTATCTTTATCGTAATTAAACTTCGTTCTACTTCCTTTTCCTATTGTTAAAAATTCAGTATATACTGGAAATTTCATAGCATGATCAACCATAGGAGGTGTAAAAAAAAGCTCACCTTGTTTTATAATTATTTTTTTGGGCTTCGCTTTAGAGCCATGTTTTCTATAAAAATACTCAATTTTACCTTTAAGAACATAACAATAATGCCAATCTTTTTTATGATAATGGTTGGCTCTAATTGAATTTTTTTTTGACAAAATTAATGCACAACTTCTAGATAATATATTAGTAATATTTAGGATTTTTCCCCTGCGATCAACAAAACTACCAGATAATTTAACTTTGACTTTTTTTGGGAAACTTTTTGATTTGTTAATACTTTTCATTATTTTTATTTTATATATATTATTGAGTTAAACAAGTTCAAATTTATTAATATATTTATAGCTTTGATAAATTCTTTTATACTTCATCTATTTTTAATCTCATTGATATATATTTCAATATTAGGATATGGAAAGATATTTACAAAAACAATAAATATTAATCAAAATTTTTTAGATGAGTACAAACTATCTGAATTTATCTTTGGATTAATAACCTTAGGTTTATTGGGAATAGTAATTAATTTTATTAGTAATATTAATGATTTTGTATCATATTCTATAGTTATAATTGGCATTATATTATTTGCATTCTTTTTTATTTTTTATAAAAATAAATTAAATTACATCTTCTTTTTTTTAATTGTTGTTATTTTTTCAGTAATTTTTTCCTACTATACTATATTAAATGATGATTTTAGTTATCATTTTAGAACAATAAAAAATTTTAAACACTATAATATATTTGAGATTTTTCATGAAAGAAGATCTAGTTATAACTCACATTGGTTATTCTTGCATTCATTAATATACACAGAGAAATACCCATTATTCTTACTAAGCATCACCTCGGTATTTTACACTTTAATTGTAATTGATTTTTTTAATTCGTTGAAAAGAAACTTAACTAATAATAACTTTATAATTGCTGTATATTCATTATTTACATTATTATTTTTATTAGGCGTGATCAATTCATATAAAGAATATGGCACTGATATTCCAGGTCAACTAATTTTTTTGTATATATTTCTCATACTATTCGAAAAATCTGAATTATTAAAAAATGAAAATTCAAATAAGATACTGTTTATTATTGTTATAATTTCCTTTTTTTCTATTTCAATAAAAATTAGCAACGTTTTTATTTTAGCAATTTTGTTATTCTTATTTTTTTATTGGAAAAATAAAATATATTTTATGTTGATTTCATTTTTAGGAACTTTCCCATTTATTTTTTGGCTGTTTCAAAATATAATTATTAGTAAATGTTTAGTATGGCCTCTACCTATAAGTTGTTATGGTAATATTAGTGAAGCAAAAAACGAAATGTTTATTATTCAAGCTTTTGCAAAAAGTGTATTGAAAGGCTCCAATCAAGAAATATACACCAAACTAAATGACTTTAATTGGCTTCCTTTTTGGTTTGAAAGTCATTTTCCTAAGATCCTTGAAACTTATGGCATTTTTATTTTACTGCTTTTAATTCCTATAATTATCTTTAGATTAATATATGGATCATTTAATTATAAAAAAATAAGAGAATTATGTTTTAAACCAGATATTATTTTTTTTAGTATTATAATATTTATTGCAAATATCTTCTGGTTTATAAATGCTCCTGCTTATCGCTTCGGAATAGCATATAATTTTTCATTGTTAATTCTATTTTTTTTACCGTTTTGGGGTTATTTTTTATTTGCAAATAAAAAATATTTTAATCTGATTTTAAGAATATATTTATTTATTGGTATAATCATTTTTTCATATCAAAACATTTATAAATCAAAAAAATATATTGATAGATATGGTTTTGATTGGCCAAATGTAAAAGAAGGAAAATATTTAGAAAAGCTTAATTAATTTAAAATTTAATATCTATATTAAAACTAATCACCACTCTTTCTTGATCAGATAAATTTTCATTAACAGAATGATGCAAATAACTAGGGAATAATACTAGTAAACCCTCTTTTGGTTTAATATTAAAAATTTGCGCATTAAGTTTATTAGCTTGTTTAGTATTTGGTTTACGAATCACGTTTACCTCTCGAGGATCATGAAACAAAATATCCCCAGCATTTTCTGGAGCTTTTACATAGTATGCGGCGCTGATGAAGTTATTAGAATGAATATGTCTTTCATTTCTTGCGCTTTTTGTATTAATGATTGTCCACATACCAGTTATTTCCATTTTATTTTTTTCAGAGTCCCAACTCATATCTCGCATTGATTCATTAATAGCTGGCAAAATTGAGTTTATAAAAAATTTGGGTTCTTCAGCATCTAATACAAATGGATGAGAATGCCAACCAAGAATATTTGATTTATTCATTCCTTTTGGATCTGAATTTTGCAAAGACTTAATATAGGTATACATTTTTTCATTTATTTGTTGGTAATCTGGAACAATGGAAGTCCAAACTGGAGTTGAAAAAAATAAATTAAGATCTGATATTCTATTACTCATTAAACTAATTTTTTTCCAAAAATTAAATGATCATATCTTTTTCCCTTAATGAAAAAGTTTTTTTTTAACTTTCCTTCAAGTTTAAAAGAACATTTTTTAAACAGTTGTGCACTTTTTCTATTTAAACTTACAACTGAAGCCTGAACTTTAATCAAATTTAAATTTTTTTTTGCTAAATTACATAAAAAACTTATTGTCGTTTTCCCATATCCCATTCCTTGATATTCTGATTTTATCATTAATCCAATATAACCATACCTGTGCAAATAATCTATATCATTTAAAAAACAATATCCTATTTTTGCTGATGTTTTTTTTTCTTGTATGATGAAATAAGCATGATTTTTGTTTGTATTAAGACTTTTAATCCAAGCTCTTTCTTTTGAAATATTGCTTGGCAATGGAGTTGAAACCATCATTTTATTGTTTTCATAATTTTCATTTCTCAAAGCAAATGTGAAATTAGCATCTTTGATAGCTATATTTTTAAAATTAAGTTTACTTGTATTGTACATATTATTTAAATTTAACTTATATCATTATATTTAAGATCTTTTAAAATTATTTTTTTAAAATAAAACAAGTATTATCTAAAGAAAGGAGAGATGTGAGAGCGGTTTAATCAGCACGCTTGGAAAGCGTGTCGTGTAAAGTGACTCGTTAGGCATCAATCTTAGGCAGAGAGCCAAAAACAATCGCATAAAAAACATTTTTCTAAAAGATCGCGTTCTTCGTAAATACGTCGTGATTAGAAAGGGAGAAATGGCATATTTAAGAAAACACTTTATTTATTTTAAAAATATTAACTAAAAAAATTGGAGTCAATATAATTAAAACTTTTTTTAACAATTTTAAAAATATTTTTCTCTTTTATTAAAGTGTTTGAAAATGGCTCCAAAGAAAAAAAACCTTGATAATTTGAATTATATAATTTTTTTATCTGGTTGATATTTTCAAGCATATCATTGTCATCTATAATTGATCTATGGTCATCAAGTAATTCAATATTTTTATAAATGTTCGATACTCCAGAAATATGTACTAAACCTGTCAGAGAAGGAAAAAATTCATTTTCACCAGCTAGAGCATGATGAAAAGTATCGTGTACAATTTTTAATTTATTTGATTGCAAACCATTAATTGCTTTAGCCACTAATGATTTAAATCGAAGAGATGAATGACTAAAGCCTAGTGGCTCAACTAGCCCAAAAACATTAAAATCATTAATAATTTTAAGAATATTTTTTAAAGATTGTTCAAGCAATTGCATTTGTTCTTTTGGAGAGTTTATTGATCCATCATTTAGAGGCACTAGTACAATTGAATTGATATTAGCCTTATCTGCATATTTACATAAAAAAATTAATTCTTTCTCACGATTTTTATTCCAAAAATTAAATTTTTGAAGAGCATTAATTGATAAAATTTTTATTGAATTTTCTTCACATATATTTTTTATATTAATAGGATCATTTTCTTCAATTAAATTAGTTTTAATATCATTACGAATTTCTATAGCTTTAACATTTAATTTTTTTGAGAAAGAAATAAAATCCTTAAATGGCGAATCTGGAAATAATATTTGATTTAATGCAAAAGAAATTGAATTCATAAATTAATTATGATTTTTAAATATCTTTATCTCTAGCTGATTTCTTTTTATTACGATAATGATCTACAATTACAGCGCCTACAATAATTGCTCCTTTAACCATATCTTGATAATATGCATCAATTCTTAAAAAAACAAATCCAGAAGTTATTACTCCTAATATTAAAACTCCAAATAAAGTACCAGCTATTCTTCCTCTTCCACCAAATAATGAAGTTCCTCCAATAACTGCTGCTGAAATTGCATCTAATTCATACATCATGCCCATCCCAGCTTGTGCTGACATAGCTCTAGCAGCAGTAACTGTGCCTGCTAAGCCTGAAAGCGCACCAGCAATTGAGTAAACAATTATTTTATGTCTTACAATATTAATACCTGCAACGCGTGCAGCCTCTTCATTTGAACCAATAGCATATGTATGCTTACCATATCTTGTATATCGCATTAGGATATGAAAAATTGCTGCAACAACTAAAAAAATCACTACCGGCCAAGCACCTTGACCTAATTGTGTAAATCCATCTCCTAAAAAACTTACAGGCTTTCCATTATTATACCATGCCGCCGCACCTCTTGCAGAAACAAGCATGCCTAATGTAGCTATAAAAGGAGGAATGCCTGTCCGGGCAATCAGATTACCACTAATAAAACCAGCAAACAAACCGCAGGCAATTCCAGCTAAAACTGGAATAATAAAAGGAAGATCAGTTAAGTGGGGATAAATTGCTTTTGTATAAGAAGAATTTTGTGCCAGACTTGCGGCTACAATTGCTGATAAAGCAACAAGAGATCCTCCTGATAAATCAATCCCTGCCATAATAATTACTTGAGTAACTCCAACAGCAATAATTCCAATTACAGAAACTTGAAGAATCATTATTACAAGTCTTCTTTTATTTAAAATAAAACTTTGTCCGATAAAAATCCAACCCAATATTTCAAAAAGTAAAGCCATTCCAAGCAACACTAAAAAAATATTAAATTCCGGTGGAAGCTTCCTGTAATTTGAAATAAAATTATTTTTTACTTCAGTCATTATAAATTATTTAGTAAATTAATCATATGAAGCTTGCCTCTTCTCCAACTTTTTGCTTTACACCTGTAATTAAAGAAACAACCTCATTACTATCTGTATTTGAGGTATCTACACATCCTACAATTCTTCCTTGTCTAAAAACCCATATTTTTTCAACTAAATTAAATACCTGTCTTAGATTATGACTAATCATAATTAAAGGTATCCCATTTTCTTTTAAACTTTTTATTATTTTCTCAACTTGTTCAGTTTCTTGCACGCCCAAGGCTGCTGTGGGTTCGTCCATAATAATTAATTTAGACGCAAAGCCAGCAGATCTACTAATTGCAACACACTGTCTTTGGCCCCCTGACATATTACTCATTGCAATTTTTATATCTGGTATTTTAATTCCAGTCTTTGCCAATACATCCATTGACTTTTGGAACATTTTTTTTTCATTTAAAAAACTAAAAGGACCTAAATTAAAATATGTTTCCTCTTGACCTAAAAAAATATTTGAAGGAACATCTAAATCATCTGCTAGGGCTAAATTTTGATAAACTGCCTCTATGCCAGCATTTTTAGCATCTGAAGGTGTTTTAAAATTTACCAAATCACCGTCAAAATAAATTTTGCCTGAAGTAGGAATTTCTACTCCTGTAACTTGTCTGATAAATGTTGATTTTCCTGCACCATTATCTCCAACTATTGCAACGTGCTCTCCATTAGAAAGTGTAAAATCAGCATTTTCAAGTGCCTTTACTCCTCCATAATGCTTTGTAAGTCCTTCAGTTTTTAATATTACTTTTTTTTCTTCAGTACTCATATGATTTATAAAAATTACCCCACAATATTATTATTGTGGGGTAAAAATAATTAAATAGAATTAGTTTTGTCCAATATAATTATCAATATTAGCCATAGTTACTAACTCAAATGGAATAACCACAAAATTTGGAAGTGATCCTCCACCAGCTAATGTAGCAGCAGCATCGACAGCTCCTGCTCCTTGTGCAGCAGCATTTTGGAATACTGTTACATCAAGATCTCCAGCCATCATTGCATTTAATGCATCTTCAGTAGCATCAACACCACCTATAATTACATCATCCATGCTAACACCAGCGGATTTTAAAGCTTGAATTGCACCAATTGCCATTTCGTCATTGTTTGCAAAAACAATATTAAATTCTAATCCAGCAGTAAGCCAGTTTGTCATAAGGTCATTTGCTTCAACCCTGCTCCAGTTAGCTGTTTGCTCTTCAATTATTTCAATGCCATTACACATTGACAATTTTACTACTTCTCTCACATCTTCAGAACGAGAACGAGCTGCTTCATTACTTAATTGTCCCATAAGCATAACAGCTTTACCAACTCCTCCAGCTTGAATACACATTTCAAATGCTTCTAAAGTTCCTGACCATTTTTCATTTGAACCAACAAAAGTTGTTGTAGGGCCCAAGTTATCTAGATCAATAGGTTGTCTATTAACATAAACTAGAGGTACTCCTGCTCCTTCAGCAGCTTTTGTCATTGCTTCAGTAGTGTCAGTATCAACTGCATTTACAATTATTGCGTCAACACCTGAAGCTATATAATTTTGAACTTGACTAAGCTGAGTTCCAACATCATCCTTAGCATCATCAACCTGCATAGTGTGACCTGCTTCTTCAGCTCTTCTTACAGCATCATTTCTCATAACTGTTAGAAAGTTATCATCAAATCTAGCTACACTAAAACCAATTGTAATTGCTTGAGCTGATGTAGCTATAGCTAAAAAAGATATAACACCAATTAAAAAATACTTAACTGAATTCATAATATCCTCCCTTTTTTTAAGTATA
>MDSW01174547.1_pt1 | contig 10244 bp, 11 predicted proteins | sample 811171 | NCBI WGS metagenome assembly MDSW01 (sample SAMN05326641, study PRJNA326480) | marine metagenome | isolation source: seawater | place: Atlantic Ocean: North West | collected 2012 | reverse complement strand
TTTAAGTTAATTATAATCAAATTTTCCAATGAAATATAATTCTTAATAAACGGCTTTGTTAAGCATCTTCCCATCTTTTAAAAAAAAAGAATTTAAACACATAATCAGTCTTGAAAAAAGTTCAAAAACCTGATTGATGACATACTGAAAAAAAGCTCAGGGATTTAAGAAATGTCGCTAATCACAAAGTCATTAAGAGTGAAAAGAACACCATTTACCGACGGAGTAGAAAAGGCCGGTGTAAAAGCTTACACAGTATACAATCACACTCTACTCGCGACAGAGTTTGATAGTTTAATCAACGATTATCATCACCTCAAACAACATGTTCAAATCTGGGATGTCTCTTGCCAGAAGCAATTGCGTGTAAAAGGAGCAGACGCTAAAAAACTAATTCAATTAATCAGCCCACGGGAGATATCAAAAACCTCGATTGGTCAATGTTTTTATGTTCCATTAATAGATCAAACCGGAGGTATATTGAATGACCCTGTCATTTTAAATATTTCCTCCAGAGAATATTGGATTTCTATCGCGGATAGTGATTACATTCAATATTTGTTGGGCATTTCTGGTGGTTTGGGTTTGGATGTTGAAATTGATGAGCCCGCAATATATCCATTAGCTGTGCAGGGTCCAAAGTCAGAGGAACTTATGTCTCGTGTATTTGGACCTGAAGTACGTAATATTGGGTTCTTTCGTTTCAGTGAGTTGGAGGTGATGGGAACGAAAATGATAATCTCAAGATCAGGTTACTCAAAGCAAACAGGCTTCGAAGTATACGTTCCATATGAAGAAAACTGTATGCCACTGTGGGACCTGCTAATGAGCGAAGGAAAAACTTTGAACGTTCGCATTGGTTGTCCAAACCTAATTGAACGAATAGAGAGCGGTTTACTGTCCTATGGGAACGATATAAATCGAAGCAACACCCCTTTTGAGGCTGGCCTTGGTAAGCTCGTTAATTCATCAGAATCTTTTATAGGTAAACAAGAATTACTGAAAAGACCCTTTCAGCAGATAATTACACCAGTAGCAATAAATGGAGAAATACCTCCATGTGACCGTGCTTGGCCCGTGTATCTTAAAGACCAGTTAATCGGCCAGATTACCAGCGCAGCATATAGCCCTGATTTTCAGAGTAACGTCGCTATCGGAATGATAAAGAAATTTGACGGAGAAGGCCATTCTAATGTTGAAATAGAAACGCAAATTGGGACAAGGTCAGCTAGTTTGTGTAAATCATTTTGGAATTAACTATGACTTTCTTTCATTAACAAGTTAAAAACTGCCAACCTCAGCAAGAGTAAACGAGTATGTTGTATGAGGTTTACAGATTAATATCCAGAAATCTACAATTTAAAAAACTTTTTGGTTTAATTACAAACCATTCTCAATTTTCCTTAATTTAAATAATACCTGCTCTTTTTTATCTAAGCATAACAGTCTAGAACCTTCCTTTAGCAAAAAATGCGTTATCCATTAATGGAAAGATCTGATAGGTTTCACCTCTATTATTTGAAGATTACCCAACGACTTTTTAAAATATCTGGCTTCTTACCAAAAATAATCTTTTTCTAAGACGATCGAAGACTAAATGAGATCGGCTTATGTATGATAACAAGGATAGCGCAGATTCACAAATATTAGAGCCAATATTGAAAATATAATAATCATCACCATATAATGCTGGTGACGCCAGAAGTTCAGGGTCACGCCAACTACAAAACTTCTATTTATCTGGGTTTCTAAAGACAAGATAAAAAGACTTGCTTTTTAAAGGAGAACGACATGACTTTTGTAACTACACCATTCGTACGATCATTCGTAGGCTTTGATACGCTTTTTGATGAATTAGAGAGAGTATCTAATTTTAAAGAAGCATCTTATCCAGCTTATAATATTGAAAAGATAGGGGAAAACTCTTATGAGATTGCTTTAGCTTTGGCAGGTTTCCAAGAAGATCAGCTGAGCTTAGAATTGAAGCAAAACGTTTTGACCGTAGAAGGTAAGAACAGTCCAGCTACAGACTCTAAAAATTATTTGCACAAAGGCATAGCAACAAGGGCGTTTTCGAAGCAATTCAGACTTGCCGAAAACGTCGAAGTAGAATCAGCAAATTTTTCTAACGGTATGCTACTAATAAAATTATTCAAGAATGTACCTGAGGAGGAGTTACCTACCAGAATAGAAATTAATTCTGACAATAATATTTTGCGCTCGGTGGCAAGCTAAGCGACTGGTAGGATAATTAGTAGTTAAATATGTAATGCCGGCCTAATAGTAGGCCGGCTCTTGTGGGATAAGGTTTATAATGAAAATAGCGAATTAATTCTTAAGTCGCTATTTCACCACCTTTGTAAGAGCGTTGTTCAATCAAGGACCCGTCTTCGGCAAAGTGCTCCCACAGACCCTCTGGGAGACCAAACTCATAATTGACCCGCTCTTCAACCTGCCCATTAGGGTAATATGTGACCTGAGCTCCGTTTTGAATTCCCAGCCCGTAATACTTCGTGCATTCAAGGTCGCCGTTCTCAAAATATCGTTCATAACGACCATGAAGACAGCCATCTTTGTAGAACGCTTTGGTTGCGACATTACCATTCTCATGAAAGCATTCAGATGAACCTTCTTCCTTATCATCCTTGAACTCAACCTTGAAAAAAATGTTCCCACTCGGATAATACTTTTCAAACAATCCATGATGAGCACCGTCAACATTCCACCCTTTGGACTCTAGTTGCCCAGTTTCATAGTAGAGCTCAATGATACCGTGCTCTTTACCATTTTGATGATCTATCTGAGTTTCTAAGACCCCAGATTCAAAATAAGATCGATACATCCCATGCAACTTACCATGTTTTTGAGTCCATCTTTCTTTAATTTTACCACTATCGTAAAAAGTTTCGCACAGTTCATTTTTTTGAACTTTGTCAGACAATTCACTGATATCTGATGAATCAGATTTTATATGCATATTCATTTTATCACCACAAGTAATTTAATATAAAAGTTTGGTCTGCAATTTTTGTGCCGACTAATTAACTTAACCGTTTAATTCAAAATCAATGAAAAGCCTTCACTAGCTCGCCATGAGCCGTTTCTAACTTTTCGAGCAACTCCTCCATAAAATCCTCGGATAAAGAAGTTTCTTCCAATGCGTCACTATAGATAAAATTTGAGCTGATATTATTAATAATTTCTTCTAAGCCTTCTATCAACAATTCAGTTAATTCCTCGGTCTCACCAATCGCCATATAATCTCCAAGAATTTTTAATTACTACTATAAACTTGCCCTTATGACCTGTATATCGCTCACTAGGAACGACCAGGTATTGATTTTTCTTAGTATTTTTTTAAATTAAATATTGCCCTTTTGATTTTTAACCATCAAAACTTGTATCTAGTGACCTTTCACCTAGTCAAACAAAAGTGTTCGTTTCAGATTCTAGGCAATATTATGATTAGAAAACCATATACCCAGCTCAGCAAACTTATCACTCACTTGTTGATACTGCTGTTATACTCATCTTTGTTGTCAATTAAACAAGTGGAAGGATTCGAGACCAAAGCTCAATCTGCTGTGGTTTATGACGAGTTAACAAGAACAGTTTTGCTAGAAAAAAATTCACAATTGCCTATTCCACCCGCGTCAATGTCTAAATTAATGACAATATATATGATTTTTGATGCACTGAAGACTGGACGGCTCAACTTGGAAGATGAAATAAAAGTGTCAAAAGAAGCTGCCAGCAAAGGTGGATCAAAAATGTTTCTTGAAAAAGGTGAAATAGTTAGCATCGAGAATCTAATCAGAGGAATCATAATTCAATCAGGCAATGATGCTTGCATAGCTTTTGCTGAGTCACTTTCAGGAACAGAAAGAGAGTTCGCCTCTGAGATGAACGAAAGAGCACGAACTCTTGGGTTGAAAAACTCTCTTTTTTCAAACTCTACAGGCTGGCCAGATACAAATCATTATATGACAGCCGAAGACCTGATAATACTAGCAGTAAAGATTAGAGAGGATTTTCCAAACCTTTACAATTATTTTAAAGAGAAGTCCTTTACCTGGAATGGGATCACTCAGAGTAATAGGAACCCACTCTTGGGACTTGGACTTGGGGCAGATGGTCTCAAAACCGGTCATACCGAGGAAGCCGGATATGGATTAGTTGGTTCAGCGAAACGGGGCAACAGGCGCGTAACATTTATTGTAGCAGGTCTTAACTCATCTGTAGGTAGAGCAAACGAAGCAGAAAAGCTACTGAAATGGGCTTATCGGGATTTTAAAGCTCAAAAAATTGCTGCTGAAGGTGAGGTTTTGGGTGCAATTCCGACATGGTTAGGAGAAAAAAAAGAAGTCTCTTTAGCTCCTAACGAGGACCTCTTTATTTTACGACCAATAGTCGGGGATACAATCATAAAATCGTTTATACAATATGATGAGTTTATGCGAGCTCCTTTTAACGCTGGTGACAAAGCACCTGCAAAATTAGTAGTTTCAATCCAGTCAAGTTTAACCGAAAAACCAGTGTTAAAATCTTTTGATCTTTATTCCTCCGAGGGATCGGAGGTTGGTAATTTCTTTATCAGAATAAAAGGCGCAGCTTACGTCGTTTATCAAAAGATTTTGAACTCTGTTAATTGATATGCAGGGTAAATTCATCACTTTTGAAGGGATTGATGGTTGCGGCAAGACGACTCAAGCTCAAAATCTTAGAGATAATCTTTCCACAGTAGGTATCAAAAGTTTAATCACACGAGAGCCCGGAGGTTCTCCCGGAGCGGAAGAGATAAGAAAGCTTCTTGTGACTGGAGAACAAAATAGATGGTCTCCTGAAACGGAAATACTTCTGTTTACCGCCGCTCGAAAAGATCACCTTGAGAAAACCATTTTACCAGCAGTGAAAAGTGGATCGACGGTTATTTGTGATCGCTTTTTTGATAGTACAAGAGTATACCAAACAGTTAACAAGTCGAAACTAACAACATTTGTTGAGCAGCTTCATGAATTGGTAATCGGATTTAAACCCGATCTTACTTTTTTGATTGATATGGATCCTAGCGTAGCACTTGCAAGAGGACTGGCGCGAAACTCCAATGAAGATCGCTTCGAGGGATTAGGATTAGCTTTTCAAGAAAAAGTTCGCAGAGGTTTTATAAAATTTGCGAATATCGAAAAAGAAAGGTACATTATCATAGACGGCGACGATAGCGAAGAAGCCATTTCAAACCAAGTATTTACCAAATATAAGAGATTTTTTAAAGAATAGCATGTCTGAATTGGATGAACCACTGGTTCGGTCAAATATTTATCACCCAAGAATGGCCAAGACTCTCATTGGTCACCAAAAAGAGTTCCTAGATTTTGTTAGACTTATGAAAGGTGGAGTCCTACCTCATGCTTGGCTAATAGCTGGCCCTTTGGGTATAGGAAAGTCAACTTTTGCCTGGAAAATAGCAGAACGCTTAATTCTTAGTTCAGTATCTGACAAGTCAAAAAAAGTTGAATTAAAGTCACAAATCAGGGCCCTGTCAGCGCCAGGACTCCTCGTCTGCGAGAAGAAGTTGGATTCAACTGGAAAGAAGAAAAAAAAATTCATCACAGTGGACGAAATACGAGAGTTAAAGAATTTTTTCTCTATGACGTCTTTGGATAGTGGCTGGAGGGTGGCGATTATTGACAGTGGTGATGATTTGAATTCTTCTGCCTCTAACGCCCTACTAAAAATTCTTGAAGAACCTCCGCTCAAAAGTATTATTTTAATTGTTTCCCACACTCCTGCAAGACTCCGGGCAACAATAAAGTCTCGCTGTCGTATTGTTAACCTACGACAGTTGACCACGGAATCAAAAAAAGAAGTTTTTTCGACCCTGGGTGTCAGCTATAGCCAACTGTCGAAAAGCGATCAGACTGATTTGAAAATTCTTTCAGGAGAGTCCGTAGGAATGGCTATAAACTGGCTAAATAATGACGGAATTACCTTATTTCAAAATTGCAATGAAATAATTAAAGGTTATCCTTCATTTAATCGATTAAAAATTATAGAGTTAACAAAACCAGCAAAAAATAATCCCACATATTTTAATTTGATTGGTAAGGTATTGCTTTTAATAATTTATAGAATGGTGTTACTGACAAGTTTTATGGAAAAGACTGAACCCACTCAAACTGAAATTGATTTTCTATCAATAATCCCACTGAATAAAGACACTCCTTTTATATTAGCCGATTTATATAGTAACGTTGCCAATTCACTTAATACTTGTGAAGATTTAAACTTAGATTTGCAAAACGAGCTTATCAATAATTTTATTTTATTAGAGAAAACTCTTTTGGAGTCTGGGTATGATTGAGACTGGAGTCGACACTTTGATAGACAGCCATTGTCACTTGGATTTCCCACAGTTTGAGGGAAGTCTGGTCGATGTAGTGCAGAGAGCGTCCCTGCTTGGAGTAAATAAGATGTTAACTATTTGTACTAAACCAAGCACCGCAGACAAAGTTAAATCTATCGTAGATCTCTATCCACAAATTTATTTTGCTGCTGGCTCACATCCGTTGAATATTGGAACAAATGATGTTTTTGACCCAGCAGGTCTAGTAAAACTCAGCGAACATCCTAAAATGGTTGGAATTGGTGAAACTGGACTCGACTATTATTACTCAAAGGAAACAAAAAAAGAACAGAAAGAAAGCTTTCGACTTCATATTGATGTTGCTCGAAAATGTAATCTTCCTTTAATTATTCATGCTAGATCAGCCGATTGTGACATGATAGAAATTTTAATTGAGGAGCATAAGAAAAAAGAGTTCAAATGCGTTATGCACTGCTTCGCCTCGGGAAAGGAACTAGCGAGAACAGCAATCGAACTTGGTTTTTATATTTCCATTTCCGGTATTGTCACATTTCCTAAAAGCCAAGAGCTTCGGGATGTTATTTCGAGTGTACCTTTAAGTAAGTTGTTGCTAGAAACAGATAGTCCATTTCTATCTCCAGTACCAAAGCGAGGTAAGGTAAATGAGCCATCTTTTGTTTCTCATACAGCTAATTATTTAGCTAAACACCTAAACCTCTCAGAGAATAGTATACGAAATATAACCACTCAAAATTTTTACACGTTATTTGAAAAGGTTGGCAATTGACTGGTAAAAGCTACTATAAATTCACAATATTAGGGTGTGGCTCGTCTGGCGGTGTTCCACGCCTTGGAAATAATTGGGGTAATTGCGACCCAAATAACAAGCTAAACATCAGAACCCGTTGCTCACTATTGGTTCAAAGGTTTAACCCTTTTGGACACAGTACGACAGTTTTGATAGATACGAGCCCCGATATGCGGATGCAATTGATAAAAGCCTCGATCGGAACACTAGACGGAGTAATATATACTCATTCGCACGCCGATCATGTAAACGGTATTGACGATTTGCGGATGGTGGCGATAAACCGAAAAAAAAGAGTGCCTGTCTGGGCAGATAATAAGACTAGGGTCAGATTAGAAAAATCTTTCGATTACGTATTTAAGCAGCTTTCGGGAAGCAAATATCCACCAATACTGGACTTGAATCCAATAGTTGGGACAACAGAGGTTGAGGGGCCTGGTGGAATAATAACCTTTCAAGCACTACCAGTAAATCACGGTGAAATAGATGCGTTAGGATTTAGAATTGGTAATTTGGCATATATTCCGGACGTACTAGAAATATACGAAGACACTTGGCCATTACTTTCAAATTTGAGTTACTTGGTAATTGATGCTTTGAGATATAGTCCACACCCCTCCCACACCCATCTTGAGAAAACTCTCAACTGGATAAAAACAATCCGCCCTAAAACGGCAATTTTAACCAACATGCATACAGATCTTGATTATGGAAAAGTGGACCTGGAAACACCAAAAAATGTTTCACCAGCTTATGACGGATTAACTCTAGAGACCGAAATTTGATAAACTCTCTAGTTCAGATTTTGTTACCAGTATTTTTGGTGGTTGGTATAGGGTATATGATTACCCTCAGAGCAATATTAAATATTAACGAAATAGATGGGATTCTCAATCTGACTCAGAGAATATTAATACCTATTTTCCTTTTCTTGACTATACTAAATATTGATCTGTCATTAAACTTGGATTTAAGAGTACTGTGCGGATACTATCTTAGTTCAATACTTTGCTTTGCGACAGGAGCGTTGATCGCAAAATTATTTTTAAATTTTTCTAAAGCAGAAGCCATAGTTCTGGGCTTTGCAGCAATGTTCTCAAATGCTGTACTTTTGGGGTTACCAATTACGGAAATTGCGTACGGCTCGAACGCATTAGGATATAATTTAATGCTTGTGGCCACACAGGCCCCGTTTTGCTATTTAATTGGAATCACAGCAATGGAAGTTGTTGGGATAACAAATACAGATGTTGCAAGCACCGCAAAAAATATCTTAAAAGCTATTTTTTCGAATAATATTACTTTAAGTATCTTGCTTGGCATTTGCTGCAATATACTTGATATAATTTTTCCTGGAGTTATCTTGCATGCCCTAAATTTCTTGTCTGAAGGAGCGGTTGCAATCGCTTTATTCGGTTTAGGCGGTGTTCTGACAACGTTTAAATTCAATAAGGCATCAGTAGCAATCATTCTAATTATTTTTTTGTCTTTGATAATCCATCCTTTTCTAACCTTGCTATCGTTGTCTAGTATTGATCACAGTTTGACAGCTGCTAGTAAAGGCGTGATATTAACTGCCTCAATGGCACCAGGACTTAACGCCTTTATTTTTGCTAATTATTATAAATGTGCTCGTGATACAGTAGCAGCGTCTATCCTTTTAGCAACGCCCATATCTATAGTTTCCACCTCTCTCTGGATCTTTGTCATTGATCAAAAAATAGTTTAACTTTTTAAAGGGCTCAGTCAGAATTTTCAAATTAAACTTTTAATATGCCACTAGCTTGCTCGTTGTTTGGGCAGTCAGTAAACCATATGCTCACCCAACTCTGATATTAAAGAACGCCTATCACCCGTTGAAATCTTTAATTGCGTTCTACAAGCATCCTCATAAACTGTTTTTTCCAGCTTAAACATCTTTTCACGAACTTGTCTTTCCAAATTCTCATATTTTGTTTCCATTTTAAGCATAAACTTCCGAGCCAACTCTTCTATTTTTTTCTGCCTGTTCATACGAAAATTGAACAGCTGGATTAATCGAATGACAAATAAATTCAAGGTTACTAGTAAAGCTAGACCACCAATAAGCATGGACCAGTAACCAAAATCTCGGTCGTAAAACCGCTCATCGGTAGAGGCAATATATCCCAATACAACGAAAATACTGGAGAACAACGTCAAAAGAAAACTTACCCCAATCCGATAATTTAGGTTTGGTAACAAATTAAAATCCTCTACAATAGTTTCCTTCGATTTTTTTTTCAGCATAGTCAGGTATTCGTACTCCTCAAAAATAGTTGACTCATAACTATTTACCTGATTTCGAACTTCAGTCGGAACTTCAATTAATTTTTCTACACCTCTTTTTTTTAAATCCCGAAGTTCCATATTACTTTCAATGGTTTTTCCACTGTCTAATATTTTGATCTCAAAAGATTTCCTTTTTACATCATTTAATTTTGATGTCATTTCATCAAGAAAATTTTCAGTAATTTCATATTCTTCAACTAGCTCAGAAATTCCCAAGCGTAGTCGGTCATTTTCATCTAAAATAGACAGGCTGTATAACGTTGTGTTTGGTTTTACCCTCAATGAAAGCTCTTCTGCCAACTTAAAAATAATATTTAGCTTTGCCTGCATGATAAAAGCGTCCTAAAATTTGCTGCCCCGCGATAATATCGCATGAAACATAGTTTTTGACAAGATAACCATAGGTAAGGATATTTTTACCTTCCACTCACAGGAAGGGAATACATTCTAGGCAGCAAAAACAGGCAAAGACTTAATATCCTTAAGGGTGTCAATTCTATGACACCGTTTGAGCGCCTAGCCGCTTTATGTTTCTGGGTAAACTTATTCCGTGACTGTGCGGGCGATAAGCATTTTTTCTCTCAGGTTAACGGTGGAACTACTTTCCCCATTTCTAAGCGCATTAATTTTTTTTCTGAAAGACTCCGTATCAAAAAATGATAGTGTGTCATTGATGCTCCGAGCAGCTATTAACACTTTCATATCTCTACGGCTCAAGGAAACATCTCGCCTTTTAATAAACGACTTAAAATCACGCTCATT
>MDSW01022388.1_pt1 | contig 10244 bp, 12 predicted proteins | sample 811171 | NCBI WGS metagenome assembly MDSW01 (sample SAMN05326641, study PRJNA326480) | marine metagenome | isolation source: seawater | place: Atlantic Ocean: North West | collected 2012 | reverse complement strand
TATAATATACATAATAAAGATGAATGTATAATATCTAATAGAAATCATGGAATTAAAACACTTCTAAACAAAGAACATGTTTGTTTTATAAATTTTAGAGACCTACATAAAAAGAATAAAAGACCGTTTTATATTGCCCTTACTGAAAGAGCTTTAAAAAAAGGTATACCTAATAATTGTGAAAATATATTAAACGAATACTTTACAATGAATTTTTCAAGAGAAAAAATTGTAGTTGCAAAAATTTATAAGTGTACTTAGTTTAAATTAATTTCTTTTTTGATTTTGATTATGAAGTCTTTGATTAGCTCTCTCTCTTCCTCGTCTAAATAATTTTCTTTCTCATTGGCTTTTTTTATCTCTTTTTTTAAAGAGCTAATTATTTTTTTTCGTCCTTCCTTTGATCCAAAGGTGTCAATTTTATCATTTATTTGTGAAATTTCTTTACCGATGGTGAATTCGAATACTACTATTATCGCAATTACTGCAATTATAGTTTTGTAAATATATTGTCTCACTTAATTATTTCTTTTTCTATTAAAAATTTTTTTAATTCTTCTTTGTCAAACATTTCTTTAACTATGTCACAACCACCAACAAATTCTCCTTTAATATACAATTGAGGAATAGTGGGCCAGTCACTAAAATCCTTAATGCCCTGTCTTAGATTTTCATCTTCTAAAACATTAATACCTTTAAAATTTACTTTTAAATGCTTTAAAATATTAGAGACGGTCATTGAAAATCCACATTGAGGTGAGTCAGGTGTACCTTTCATAAATAAGCAAACCTCATTATTATTAATCAGATCTTTAATTGTATTTTTGATTTCCATTATGCTCCTTCAGTTGTGATTGATAATGCGTGTAGTTCTCCACCCATTTTCCCTTTTAATGATTTATAAACTAATTTGTGTTGTTCAATTTTATTCATATTATTAAAGGTTTTTGAAGTTATTTTAGCAGAATAGTGGTTATTATCTCCCATCAAGTCTTTAATCTCAATAATTGCATCTGGAATCGCTTCTTTAATAAGTTTTTTTATTTCTTCAACAGGCATTGGCATTAATATGACTTATACCATTGATTATTAATTTTAAATAGGTCATTTATGCTTAATTTCATTTCACCCTCAATTTCAAAATAATCCTTTTGAGTGTTTCCAATGTTTTCATAATATATATTACTATTTTTTAGCAGCTTAACAGTATCATTTAGGTTTTCCTCTTTTATTTCCAACAAATATCTTCCCTGATCTTCTCCAAACAAATATTGAGTTAAATTTCTTAAATTTTTTTGCTTTTCAATTTTTAAGCCATATTTTGATCCAATTGACATTTCACTTAGAGCTACTATTAGTCCGCCTTCAGAAACATCATGAGCTGATTCAACTAAATTTTTATTTATTAAAGTTAATACCATTTCTCCATTATTTTTCTCATTTTTTAGGTTAACTGTAGGTGGATTTCCCTCTAAGATATAATAGTTTTCTCTTAAGAAGCAGCTTTGTTCTATATGACCAAAGGTTTTTCCCAACAAAATAATAAAACTATTTTCATTCTTGAAATGATGTCCAATGGTTTGATTACATTTATTTATTAAACCAACGCCACCAACAACTGGTGTAGGAAAAATATTTTTTTGATTTGTTCCATTATAAAAGGAAACATTTCCTGATACGACAGGATAATCGAGAAATTCACAAGCTTCTTTAATACCTTGTAAGCATTCAGTAAACTCACCCATAATCTCTTTTTTTTCAGGGTTCCCAAAATTTAAACAATTAGTAATTGCTAAAGGCTTAGCGCCAACTGAAATTAAATTCCTCCAGTTTTCACAAACTATTTGTTTTCCACCAGTTATTGGGTGAGATTTACAATAGTTAGCAGAGGAGTCTACTGTGACTGCTATAGCTTTATTTTTTTTATGTATTCTTATAACTGCAGCATCTGAACCTGATCTTTGTACAGTATCACACATTACCATTTGATCATACTGTTCAGTAACCCATCTTTTACTGGAATTATTTGGAGATGATAAAATTTTAATTAATGCGTCTTCAATTTTAATTTTTTTAAGACTTTTAATGTCAATTTTGTCATTATTAATTTTTTTTTTTACCCATTTTCTGTCGTAGATTGGAGCATTGGAGGATAAAGCGTCTATTGGAATTTCACCTACCAATTTACCTTCATATTTGAGTGTTAAGTTCTTAGACTCAGTTGTTTTTCCAATTATTACAAAATCTAAATCCCATTTTTTAAAAATATTTCTTGCATAATTTTCTTTACCATCCTCTAATATTATTAGCATTCTCTCCTGGCTTTCGGATAACATCATCTCGTAAGGCGTCATATTTTCTTCTCTACAAGGAACTCTTTCTAATTCTAATTCTATTCCTAACGATCCTTTTGATGCCATTTCAACACTAGAGGAAGTTAAACCAGCAGCACCCATATCCTGGATTGCGATTATAGAATCGTCTCTCATAAGTTCTAAACAAGCTTCCATAAGTAATTTTTCTGTGAAAGGATCACCAACCTGAACAGTTGGTTTTTTTTCCTCGGTATCCTCATTGAACTCTGCTGATGCCATCGATGCTCCATGAATTCCATCTCTACCAGTCTTTGATCCTACATAAACTACTGATTTATTTATTCCTTTAGCTTTTGAATAAAATATTTTATCTTTTTTTACATGACCAACAGCCATAGCATTAACTAAAATATTTTCGTTGTATGTTTTATTAAATTTAGTTTCGCCCGCAACAGTAGGGATACCTATACAGTTGCCATAACCACCGATACCTGAAACCACTCCGTTTAATAGACTTTTAGTTTTAGGGTGTGAAGGAGATCCAAAATGAATAGAATTTAATAAAGCGATTGGTCTAGCTCCCATTGTGAATACGTCTCTAAGAATACCACCAACTCCAGTGGCAGCTCCTTGATAGGGTTCGATGTAAGAAGGATGATTGTGACTTTCAATTTTAAAAACAATTGCATCATCCTCACCTATATCTATTACACCAGCGTTTTCACCAGGACCTTGAATTACCTGTTTACCTTTTGTGGGAAGTTTTTTTAAATGTAATCTTGACGATTTATATGAGCAATGTTCATTCCACATGGCAGAAAAAATCCCTAACTCAAGCAAATTGGGATCTCTTTTCAATAATTTTTGAATTCTTTCATATTCAGACATCTTTAATCCATGTCGTTCAATAATTTTATTAGTAATTTTCATTAAGTTAATTAAGCAAGCTTGAAAATAAATTTATTCCATCAGTGTTAGAAACATAATTGTCAATCATTCTTTCAGGGTGAGGCATCATTCCTAATATATTTTTGTTAGAATTATAAATGCCTGCAATGTTTTCTAAAGCACCATTTGGATTAGATTGTTCATTCACATTGCCACTTTCATCACAATATTGGAATGCTATTAAATTATTATTTTTCAAATCTTTTAAATGATCAGAGTTTGTAAAATAATTTCCCTCATTGTGTGCGATGTTAATCTTTAAAACTTGATTTTTTTTGTAGTTAGATGAAAATTTTGTTTTATTATTAATTACTTTGATGTTTACATCTTTATTTATAAACTTTAAATTTTTATTTCTTAGTAGTGTTCCTTTGAGCAGTCCTGTTTCTGTTAATATTTGAAAACCGTTACAGATCCCTAGTACTAGACAACCAGCGTTTGCGGATTTAATGACTTCATTAATTATCGCTGACTTACCGGCTATTGCGCCTGATCTTAAATAATCTCCATATGAAAATCCTCCAGGTATAACTATTAAGTCAGATTTTGGTAAAGTTGTTTCCTTATGCCAGATCATCTGGTTTTTAAATTCCATTTTATTTAAAGCAACGGCAATATCCCTATCGCAATTAGATCCGGGGAATACAATAACACTTGATTTCATTACAATTTATCAATTTTATAATTTTCTATGATAAGGTTTACTAATAGCTTTTCACACATTTCATTTATTTTTTTTTCTGCAGTTTTTGGGTCTTTTTCATCTATATCAATTTCAAAAAACTTTCCTTGCCTTATACTTTTTAAATTATTCATTCCTAGATTTGTAAGAGTGTTCTGAACAACATTGCCTTGTGGATCTAATACATCTTTTTTAAGCGTAACTGTTACTGAGAATTTCAATTTATTTTTTCTTGAATTTAATTGGTATAGTTTTTCCGAAATTAACCTCACTTATATTCGTTTCTTCGGGCATTATTCTTAATCTTCTCGCAACCTCTTGATATGCCTGGATAATGTTACCTAAATCTTTTCTAAATCTATCTTTATCTAATTTTTTTTCAGTTTTTACGTCCCATAATCTACATGTATCAGGGCTAATTTCGTCAGCTAAAACAATTTCTTTTTTTTCTGCATCTTTATTCCAGGCTTTCCCATATTCAATTTTAAAGTCGACAAGTTTAATATCTATAGCTCTAAACATGCCCGTTAAGATATCGTTAATTCTCAGTGTTAATTTATCAATTAATTTTATTTCTTTTTCATCAGCCCAACCAAATGAAAAAATATGTTCTTTTGAAATAAGAGGATCTTTCAATTGATCATTTTTATAGCAATACTCTAATAAAGGTTTTTCAAGCACTGTACCCTCGGGAATGCCTAACCTTTTCGTAAGTGAACCTGTAGCTATATTCCTAACAATAAATTCTACTGGAAAAATTTCAGCCTTTCTTATTAATTGCTCCCTCATATTAAGCCTTTTAACTAAATGGGTCTTTATCCCACATTGCGATAGGTTTGTTAAAATATATTCTGAAATTCTATTATTTAATACTCCTTTGCCTTCAACTTTAGCTTTTTTTAAATTATTGAATGCAGTGGCATCATCCTTGAAGTGTTGAATTAATAAATTTTTATCTTTCGTTTCATAAATTATTTTTGCCTTTCCTTCGTATAATTTACTACCTTTATTCATGTGATTACTCTTTTTTTAGACTTCTTCTAAAAATTATATTAATTTTTTTGGTATGATAACTAAAATTAAATAATTTTTTTAGTTTATTAACAGGTATTTTTCCTATTATTTTTTTATCTAAAACAATTTTATCAAAAAACGAAGTATTTTCTCTCCAAGCGTTCATAGCATTTTTTTGAACTATTCTATAAGCCTCTTCTCTTGAAAATCCTGAATTAGTCAATTCAAGCAAAACTCTTTGTGAAAAAAATATCCCATTAGTAATATTCATATTTTTAAGCATTTTCTTCGGATAAATATTTAGATTTTTTACAACATTATTTAATCTAGCTAAGGCAAAATCTAGCGCTATTGTTGAATCGGGGCCAATATTTCTCTCAACAGCTGAATGAGAAATATCTCTCTCATGCCAAAGAGCTACATTTTCCAATGAAGGGATTACACTTGATCTTATTAATCTAGCCAAACCTGTTAAGTTTTCACTTAAAATTGGATTTTTTTTATGTGGCATTGCAGAAGATCCTTTTTGTTTTTTACCAAAAAATTCTTCCACTTCCAAAACCTCAGTTCTTTGAAGGTGCCTTATTTCAGTAGCGAGTCTCTCTATGGAACTAGCAATTATTCCAAGTGTTGAAAAAAATTGAGCATGTCTATCTCGTGGAATTACCTGAGTGGAAATGGGTTCGACATTCAGTTTTAACTTTTTTGCAACGTAACTTTCAACTTTTGGATCCACATTTGCAAATGTACCAACAGCTCCAGAAATTGCACATGTTGAGATTTCATAAATAGAATTTTTCAGCCTTTTCTTATTTCTTAAAAATTCTTGATAGAAGGTTAACATTTTCAAACCAAAAGTAGTTGGCTCAGCATGAATACCATGACTTCTACCAATACATAGAGTATATTTATGTTTTAAAGCTTGACGTTTAATTGAGACAAGCAACTGATCTATATCCTTCAATATAATATTACCAGATTGTTTAAGCTGTATATTAAAACATGTATCCAACACATCAGATGAAGTCATGCCTTTATGAAGATATCTAGCTTCTTTACCGACTTTTTCAGTAATAGATGTTAAAAAAGCTATCACATCATGTTTTACTTTTTCTTCAATTTGTAAAATTCTTTTAACATCTAGCTTTGCTTTTGACCTGATTTTTTTAGAAACCCCTTTTGGAATAATTTTTAATTTTTCCATTGCTTCAGAAGCAGCTAACTCAATATCTAACCATATTGAATATTTGTTTTTATCTTCCCAAATTTTTTTTATTTCTTTTCTAGAATATCTTTCAATCATTAATTTTTTGATAATGTAAAAATTTCACAGCCATCTTTGGTTACACCAATAGTATGTTCAAATTGTGCAGACAATGATTTGTCTTTTGTTACTGCGGTCCACCCATCAATTAAAGTTTTAGTCTCATACTTTCCCATGTTAATCATGGGTTCGATTGTAAAAATCATTCCAGTTTTCACCTTTTCACCTGTTCCTTTCTTACCATAGTGTAATACATTCGGCTCTTCATGAAATTTCTGACCAATTCCGTGTCCACAAAAATCTTGAACAACTGAAAAACCTCTTGCCTCAACATAGTTTTGTATTTCTGCGCCAATATCTCCTAAGTAAACATCATCTTTAATAATTTTGATTGCATTCATCATTGCATTATATGTTGTCTTGATTAATTTTTGCGCTTTAATTGAAACTTCTCCAATTTCAAAAGTCCTACTTGTATCTCCATGCCAATGATTTTTGAGAGCGGTGACATCGACATTAACAATATCACCTTCTTTTAAAACTTTATCTGAAGGTATTCCGTGACAAACTACGTGATTTGCTGATGTACAGCACGATTTAGGAAAACCCCTGTAGAAAAGAGGGGCAGAGTAAGCACCATGATCATTTAAATATTCATAACATAAATTATCAATTTCATTAGTTCTTATTCCAGGTTTTATAATTTTGGCAACTTCATCTAATGCTCCTGCAGCTATTAAACCAGCTACTCTTGTTTTTTCAAAGGCTTCTTTATAATTTTCATTCATTAAATTTTGAATTTTATTTTACGATTTAGTTTTATTCCTTTTGTAGAAAATTTACAATCATAGCAAAGTATTTTTAATTTTTTTTTAACAGCTTTTGTCAATAATTCACAATATTCAGGATCAATATCTTTAGCTATCTCAAATTTATTACAATCATCTCTTTGAATTACAAAAAGCAGATAAATTTCATAACCTTTTTTCTTAGCATTAAGAAGCTCCCGAACATGTTTTAAACCTCTGGAAGTAATAGCATCAGGGAACTCCGCTAAACCTTTCTCTCTTGAGAGAGTTACATTTTTTACTTCTATGAAGGATTTCATTTTTCTTTGAGTTACTAAAAAATCAAACCTAGTATTTTTGCCGAATTTTATCTCTTGTTTGAGTTCATCTATAAGAGTAAAATCCTTAATCATCTTTTTGTTGAACGCCTCTAAGACTATTTTATTTGTTAAGTGGGTGTTTATACCTACTTTTGATTTTTGATCTTCTATTATCTGTAAAGTATATTTGAGCTTTCTTTTTGGATTATTTGACTTACTTAACCAAACTCTATTCCCTCTTTTTAACAAACCCATCATGGAACCAGTATTTGGACAGTGGGCGGTAACTATTTTATTACTTATTTTAACATCCACAAAAAAACGTTTGTATCTTTTTATGAGTTCACCTGATATTAATCTTTTTTCAAAGTTCATATATAATTAATAATCTATGAAGAAAAAAAAGAAAGTAAATGCAGCAATTTTAATAATTGGTAATGAGATTTTATCAGGCAGAACCCAAGACAAAAATATTGCGTTTATATGCAATTGGCTAAACTTAAACTGCGGTATAACTGTTGCTGAAGTAAGAATTATACCTGACGTTGAAAAAAAAATAATTAGTAGTATTAGGTTATTATCAACTAAATTCAATTACGTTTTTACTACTGGCGGCATTGGCCCAACGCATGATGATATCACTGCTCAATCTATTGCTAAGGCTTTCAAAGTTAAATATGGATACCATAAAGAAGCATTCAAAATATTAGAAAATTACTATGGCAAAAAAAAATTTAATGATGGAAGAAAAAAAATGGCAAAAATGCCCAAAATTTCAAAGTTGATTTTGAATCCTTCAAGCGCCGCTCCAGGATTTATAACTAAAAATGTCATCTCTTTACCTGGAGTCCCATCAATTCTAAATTCAATGATTGAAAATTGTAAAAAATATTTGGTTAAAGGTTTAAAAGTACATAGCAAAACAATCAATCTTTTCACTGTAGAAAGTAACATATCTAAACAATTAGAAAATATTCAAAAAAAATATAAAAAATTCGTAGACATAGGAAGTTATCCTTTTTTTAGACTCGGAAAAATTGGAGTTTCTATCGTTTCAAGATCTACATCTAAAAAAAAGTTAGCACTAGTTAGTAAAGATTTAATTAAAGTTATCAAATTAAAAAAAATTAAAATTCTAAAAATTTAAGTCTAGCTTAGAATTTAGAAAAAAGAAAATTAGTATCAATGGAATGTGAGTTATGATTTAATTCTATAACTTGAAAATTTTTATATTGCAATTTAGTTGCAAAACTTTTCATCAAAGATGAAAAAGGTTTACTATAACAACAAGCGTCATACTTATTATATATTTGATAGTGTTTTCTAGTTTTTTTTTTGAACTCATCAATAGTTGATAAGGCATATAAATCAAAGTAATTAAAATCCTTATAATTTTCTTTGTTACCTAATTCCCAATCACCTTTATTTTTGCTAAAATAATGTAGCGGCAAAGGCATTGTTCCAGCAAAAGAAAAAGATTGATTTATCTTTGGAATAATTGCTGATAATACTGTAGCGTACCATCCACCACCTGATATTCCTATTGCATAGATCTCTTTATAATCACTCATTGTTAAAATTTTCTTTATTAAATAGAAATTTCCTGACAACATTAAACTCAACGGTTTTTTGTTTGGATATTCTGGATCGTAATAATTTTTATATATATCATGTCCATATCCTGGTTTATTTAAGTATTTTATAATGATATTTGGAAAATAATTAACTTCAGTATTGTAACCCTTATTAGACATACTCAATGACAAAACATCAAAACCTTTTTCTAAATAGTTTTCTTTAATTTTTATAAAATCTTCTTGGTTATATGGATTTCCTCTATGTCCTTGAAAATAAATCAAAAGCTTTTTATTTTTTGATAAAATACTTCGCGGATATTCAATAATGCCACATTCTTTTATATCATAGAACTGTACGCAATTTATTTCAGAATTCTTTCCTGGAAAATTAATGAATTTTATAGAATTAATTAAATTATTTTTTTTGGTAAAAGAGATTTGTTTAGCTTCAAGTATATAATTTTTTAAAATCAGATCTCTTTTTTTTAAAAGATTATTACTTTTAAAGCTTTTTTTACCCTCTTTTACTAAGCCGTAAACATAAATGTCATTTAAAAAAAATAAATTTTGTTCAATTGAAATTTCTAAGCTTTGTTTAACCCTTGACTTAAATTCCGTAGAAAATTTATTTTTAAATTTAGAAATAAAAAAATCAAAAAAATAAATAGAATTTGATAATACGAAAGCAAAGGAAACAATTGAGATAAGTAGGACAATTATTATATAATATTTTTTATTCTCATATTTCATTATTTAAATCAAACTTAAAACTTCATCAACTTCTATTGAATTTATATCTTTAGAATTATGGGTCTTCTTACTATCTAAAATTTTGGTAAATTTGTTTTTTGGTGCAAATTTGCTCGAATTCGTAGGACCAAATAATACTATCATTGGAATATTAGATAAAGCCATCATATGCATAATACCATTATCAATTGAAACAGCAGTATTTAATCTAGCAGCTAAAGCTGTTACAAGAGCCGGGCAAGCTAATTTAGAATTTAATTCTGGAAATAATGCGGAAGGAACCTGACTTTTGATCTTCTCAATTAATTCAATTTTATCCTTTTCAATAAAAAAAACTGGAACTTTATTCTTTGAGATTATTTTGTTTGCTAAAGACGTAAATTTATAAATTGACCAACTTTTTTTTCTATATTCGTTTCCCTGAGTTAAAGAAAATCCTACATAGTTTGTGTTTGGGAGAAGTCTTCTTGCCTCTGATAAAATTTCTTTAGGTAATTTTTTAACCTTAAATTCTAAAGCAATAACATCTTCTTCCAAAAATAAACTTAAATTTTCAAGATGATCTAAAGAATTTGACTTAATTTTT
>MDSW01011622.1_pt1 | contig 10244 bp, 8 predicted proteins | sample 811171 | NCBI WGS metagenome assembly MDSW01 (sample SAMN05326641, study PRJNA326480) | marine metagenome | isolation source: seawater | place: Atlantic Ocean: North West | collected 2012 | reverse complement strand
CTTTAAAAGATAATGGTATGATTTTTCATCAAATTCCTCACAGATTAGGTCCTTATGAAGGTCATACAAAAAAATGGTGCATTCATTGGCTTCCAAAAAATCTTCATTGCTTTTTACTTAAGAAAGACCCTCAGAGTTTAGATTTAGTAAAAAATTATTTATTTTTAAGATGGCCGTGGGTCCTGAAAAAAGAATTTAAAAAGTATTTTATGGAAGTGACTAATATAACTTTTTATAGACTTAAGTATGATATTTACTCATCTGAATTTTCATTTAAAGAAAAATTAGCTAGAAAATTTTTGGTTAAAATTTTTAAAATACCTTATTTAGGAGTTTATTTATCTAAACTTTTGTCTATTTTTTTTCAATTAGAAGTTATTGCAAAAAAAAAAAAATTAAAAGCCTAGAAAATTTTATAAAGTTCATTTTCTGTTTCTATACCGAAAAAAAATAATAATAGAAAAAAAATTACTATTATCATTATTACTAATAAATATTTTTTAATTGTTTTCATTGATTTTTACTAAACTTCTTTTAATTTCTCTAGATATATTTGGAATATAATACTTTATGTCACTATCAGCTAAACTAATTACTTTATTAATGCTTTTCAAAATATTGTCTGAGTTATCAAGATTACATACTGTGTAATAAAATTCGCCAATAGAAAATTTTAATAAATACCCCTCAGTTAAGTCATGTAACTTCAATATAGAACTACAATCTTTATTTATAAAAAAATAACTTAGTGAGGGAGTTAATAAATAATTATCTAACAAATTTTCTTTTATTAAATTTTGTAAAATAAAAATCCAATCGTCTAGCTCTTTTTTATTAAGATTTTTTTGAAAATTTATAGTGTAATTAAAATATTGTTTTGAAGGGTAGTAAGAATTATAATAATATAATTTTTGGATATTTTTTGCAATATTATTTAAGTTTTTTTCTATAAAACTTCCTAATGATTTATGAGCAGCCTCAGTAAAGTGGCCATCAATAAATTCTTCATAATTTTTTTCTTTTACAAAGTACATTAGATCGATTATCTCAAAATTGTAATTTGCTATACCTGCCATTATAGTATTTTTAAGCCACCTATGATAAAAATATTTTTTCCACTCTTTTTCTTTAGTTTTATTCAAATAATGCAAATCAACTTCTGTATTGGTTGGAACTATTAAAAATACTATTTTCGAATTATATTTTTCTTTCAGTTTTGATATCCTTTCTAATATTTTAAGAAAATACATATACATTTCTGGAGTAAAGCTACCTTCTGGAAGTTGGCTTTTTTCTATTATGTTGCCATCAGCTAAAGTAATTTTTTCTTCATTTCTAATAAAATGTTGTATTAGTTTATTAGTATCGCTAACTAATTTATCCTTATTTATATTATTTTTTATTTCCTTTAATAAGGAAAAATCCATAATACTTTTAGAGAATGCCTTTTGAATAAAATCTAAATATTCATCTGTATATTTTTTAGAATTTAAAAATAAGTTCTGACTAGTATTTCGATTATAAGGTTTCTTAAAATAATGAGTATTATATTCCCTAATAGTATCTTTGGAAAAGTCATTATTAAGATTGATAAAAAAAAGTATCTTTTCGAAAGTGTATTTTGCATCTAGAATTTGTTCTAGAAGATATAAGCTAGTAAGCAGGCCATTTCCACCACATCCAACATTAATTGCACTTAAACTGTTTTCTAAGTTATTTGAAAACAAACTATTGTCTACTATTGAATAATCTACCACAACAGAATCTCCTAAAAATAGGTAATCATGATTATTTTTTTTCCATACTAGGTTGTTGTTTCTAAAACCAAAATTATCGTAAATAATAAGATTATCTTTAGATATTAATCTTTTAGAATTTGGTATTGAACCCAAAGGCAAAATTGCTGGAAGTTTTATACCTGTTGTATTTGAAATTTGATACGCGCTTTGAAAACAAAGAATTGGAGAATTTTTAGAGTTTTTTATATTTTTTAAAAAATTAATTTTTTTGTTATTTTCTTTTATCTTTGCATAAATGTTTCTAGTTTCCTTAATTGTAAATGTCAGCAAAAAGGCTACAATAATTCCTATTAAAAACAAAATAGTAAGCTTAAAGATTCTTTTAAACATAAGATTATTATAAGGAATAAACTTCAATATGGAAAAAAAAAGTTATGGTCTTGATATTATTAGAGTAATATCCGCACTCTTAGTATTTATACCTCATATTATAATAAACCTTTCTTATAACTTAAAATTAGTAAATTTTTTTTATATAGTTTCAGTAGTTGGTGTAGAATTATTTTTTTGTTTAAGTGGATATTTAATTTGCAAGCAAGGTATTAGTATACTTGTCAACAAAGAGAAAAAAATAAAAAACTCCCTAGTATTTGTTGTAAGGAGATTATTGAGGACCTGGCCAGCCTATTTTTTTGCTCTTTTATCATACACTATATTTTATAAGTTTTTTGAAAAAGAATTAATTTTTTATTTCTTTTTTATACAAAATCTTTTTTACCCTATAGTATCAAATAGTTTTTTTTCCGTTTCATGGTCAATTACTGTAGAAGAATTATTTTATTTTATTTTTCCAATACTATTATGTTTAGTAGCTTTTTTTCAGAGTAAAATAACTAGTAAACATATTAAATCAGAGTATTTAATAATAATTTCTTGTTTTGTAATTATAATTATTATTTATTTATTAAGATTAGATCTTAACTTTAGTAATTGGGGTTCTGAAGTAAGAAGAGTAGCTTTATTAAGAATAGATGCAATTGCTTTTGGAGGTTTGGGGTATTTTTTTATTCATTATCTTAAAAAAAATAGATATATAGATTTACTTTTGTTAGTACTTGCTTTCATATTAATTTCTTTAATTTATTATAATTTAACTATTTATTCGCTTAGGAGTAGTTTTTTAGACCAAAAAATAGCAAATAATTATATTTTTTATCTAATATATATTTTTAGTATTTGTTTAGTTGGTTTATCTGACAGAACGTTCAGATTAAAAAGTAATAGAACAAAAAAAATTATATCAGAATTAGCTAACTGGTCATATCCACTGTATCTTATGCATATTATTATTATTGATTTTGTAAAAAATATTAATATTAATAATTTAATGATAAGTGCTTTTATAATAATCATTATTAATTTTTTATGTGCTTATTTAATAAGAAAGTATATTGAATTACCATTTTTAAGAATAAGACCAAATTATCAGAAATAAAAAATTTTAATTCATAGATTTGCTTATAATTATGTAACTATAAATATTATTTATTTAAAATATTCTTTTTTTACTGATCAAATCTAGAACAATTAAGTCTCAAGATTTTTATCTAGTAAATATGGTGGAGGGGGTAGGATTCGAACCTACGTACTCAAATGAGGGCAGATTTACAGTCTGCTGCCTTTAACCACTCGGCCACCCCTCCTATTCAATTAAATGTTAAAATTATATGAATATTAATACTTCATTAATTAAAATATTATAATTTATTTACAACATATTAATAATTATTTGCAATATGTCTACTAAATACAATTAAAAAAAATTATATAATTAGCTGAAACTTTACTTAAATTATGTTCTTTCCAGGCATATCCTTAATTCTAAAGAAGTAATTTTTTTTGTTTAATAAAAAGTCAATTACTACAAATAAGTTAACAATACTAAATTATTTTTATTTTTGCGATTTACTTTTTCTACTAATATTAAAAAGTTTATAACCTTTTAATGTTTTTAATATAAAATACAAAAAAAATATTATTAAATTTAAGATAGTAAGCATATAAACAAAATATAGTTCTTTTTTGAACAAACAAAATATTAAAAATGAAGAGTATATCAAATCATAATAGTCTGATAACATTTTATTTTCTACATACCTAATAATTTTATTATTATTTGTTTCCTGTACATTAGAAATATTAAGAAAAAAAGAATATCTAACTATTAAATACAAATAAGCAAAGTTAAAATAGGCACCTATAAGCCCCCAAATAATAATTACCTTTTCATTAGTATAGTTATACACTGATAACGCAATTATTATTGGAAATGTTACTTCAAAAATAGTATCAACAGCACCATCAAAAAATTTTCCAAAATAAGAAGAAGTATTAGTTACCCTACAAATTTGTCCATCTACATAATCAAATATTAAACTTAAATATAAAAACAAGTATCCTAAATAATTATAAGAGAAAAAGACTAAAAATATTGCAAATAAAAAGAAACATAACCTAATTAATGTTACTTGATTTCCTGTTATTTTATATTTTAGTAGTAACCAGGTAAATGGCCATGCGAGAGGAATTAAAATAAATTTCACAAAAAAATTACCGTCAACTTTATTTAAGTCCTGAGAGTTTAAAATATCTTTGAAAGTGTAACTAGAGTTTTTTATATTTTACTCCATTAATTTTTGTCATTTCTGTATTAATTGCTAAATGCTATATAAATTTAATACATGATCTATGTAAATATTTTTGTAATTTCTTTAGTTCATTTTAACAAATACTTATTCATTATAAACTAAAATTTATATTAACTATTTATACAGGTTAGTAAATAACTTATTTGTAATAGTCTATTTAATTATTAAAGGTTTTATCATATTAGGGTAAGTATTATTTTTTTTCAAAATATACCATCTATCTTTTAAAACTGTTCTAAGATATCTATAATGTCCTAATTTCATAAAATTTATAAAGTCTATTTTTAATCGCTTTGCTATTTCTTTCTCAAAATCAAATAATCTATTCATCATTGGATATATTTTTTCCAAATTATCTTTAAATTTTTTATCGCTTTCTAAGGTATAGCCAAATCTTTTATTAAAAGGATAAAATAAAGTATTCAATATTAATCTATCTGTCTCACTAAATACTTTACCTATTTTTTTCCTAGAAAGCTTTCCAAAAGCTTCGCTATTAGGGCTACTACGATCACCCCACCACTTCTCTCCTTGGGCAGTCATTTCATAGAGAGTATTCTCTTCCTTAATTTCCATCCATTTACTTAAGGATTTAATGGTTTTTTTTGGTTTCTGTTTAAGGTCTTCTAACCTTAAACCAATAGTATCCCTATCTGAGAGAGCTATATTATCTATTTCATATAGCATAGTTTTAATATTCATAACTATTTCGTAATAATCATTATTCACAAAATATTCACAAGACCAAGACTCACAACTATCTACAGGATCTCTCACCATTACTATCCATTTATCATGTGAAGCTTTTCTAATAAAATTTAATCTTGCACATACATCGGGATTATGGATGTGATAAAAAATATTTTTTTTATAGTTATATACTTTGCGTATAGTTTTTTCATATGCTACATGTACTAGTTTAAAGAAAATATATTGATCTAAATATTGGTGCTGAGAAATTAAAAAATCTAGTTCTTTTTTAAATTTTTCTTTCTCAACTGATAAAAAATTTTTTCTATTTTCTCCCAGCTCAGTCATTCCTTCTGTTATACCTAAATGTTCTATTTTACTTTTGTTAATTGAGTCTACAGGATGACTTTTTCTAGCATCAAAAAAAACCGGATAATAAGATATAAATCTATCTGTTATATTTGACCATCCATCCTTAGTAATATTTTTCCATGTAGCCGGATCAAAAAACTCACTGAAGTAAAAGCTTGGTATTGTAGATACCTGAGAGTGATTATCTATTAGACTGTGTAACAGACCTGTACCACTTCTTCCAAAGTGTATTAAACTTATAATTTTTTCTGGTAACCTTTCTTTTTTATTTTCAATTAAATTTGAAAAATAAGGATTTTTTATTTCATTATTTCCATCAAGACTTAAAGCGTTTTCAACCTTTTCTAAATAGACCTTGGCCTCCTCTCTACCTAAATGAAGCTTGTATTTTAATAAAGATAGTCTTAGTTTATTTATTTTAAGTTTTTTATAAAAAAAAGTAGATAGTTTTTTATTACAATGCAATTTTGAAGAATAAATAATATGTATAGGGTAATAGATATTATTCCATGCTTCATCATAATCAGACTTTCTTTGTATAGCATCGGTTAAAATGCATAAAGCCTTATTAATACTTCCTAATTGGATATATGAATTTCCCAGATAATTATATGGTAAGCAGTAATTAGGGTTTAAAGATATTGCTCTTTTAAAAATATCTACTGAACTTTCAAATTTTTTTGTCTCTACTAAGGTAACTCCTAAATTCATAATTGCTTCAAAATGATTAGGATTTAACTTTATACATATTAAGTAATTAGACTTAGCCTCATTTTTTTTACCTTGCAAATTTAATACATTTCCTAAATTGTAATAAGCATCAGAATATTGCGTATTAATTTCTATAGCTTGTTTAAGACTTGCTTCTGCATCTTGAAGCAGACCTAAATCCTTTTGTAATGCTCCTAAGTTATTAAATGCATCGGCATCTTGCGAATGCAGTGATACTGCTTTTTTAAATGCATAAAGAGATTCTATTAGTTTATTGTTGCTTCTCCAAAGTAACCCTAATACTTTCCAACTAAGTTGATTATTCGGGAAGTTATTAGTGATATTTATTGCTAATTTTTCAGCCTCTAAATATTGACCTTTATTAAAAAGGGTTGTCAGACTTACAAGTATTTCATTAGAAGGATTTAGCATTTATAATATAAATTTATTTTCTAGCAAGAAAAATGCCATTATTATATTAAGATTGTGTTGCTATTATATACTATTATAACCTGCTATTTTAATTATTAAAAATCAATCATAAAAAGAGTTTATAAGTTTACAATAAATAATTGCAATAAACATAATAAAAGCAAAAAGATATATTATTTTAAGTATAAAAAAGTTTAATTAGTTTTTGTCCAATTAAATATTTTTACTAGGTCTTTTATTGAATGAGTTTGCAATAAATTCATTCTTCTACCAGTTCCAGGATAACCCAAGGCAGTTATTAAAACCATATCCTTGTCAGAGACTATTTTATTTTTCCATAAATAATTCAAACACATAGGAATATGGTCTAAACTATTTTTATAAAACTTAGTTTTAAAAAAAACTCCTGTTGTTCCTGATAAGATATTAAAACTTCTAGCTGTATCTTTATTGTTACTTACAGCTATTATAGGTTGAGGTAACATTTGACTTGAAATTACTCTTGCTGCAAATCCAGAAACTGTTATAGCTATAATTTTTGTAATAGGTAATGATAAACACAAATTTTTTATTGCATTAGCCATTCCTTCAGTGTCAGTATTATTATTTAAATTATCATAAGAGTCTTTTTGTTTTATCATTGCTGAAGAAATTCTTTGCATAACTTTAATAGCCTCTACAGGATAACTTCCTACAGCTGTTTCACCTGACAACATTGTGGCTGTTGCTCCATCAACTATCGAGTTAGAAATATCCAAAACTTCTGCTTTAGTTGGATAAGGATAATTTATCATATTATCAAGCATTTCTGTTGCCACTATTACAGGTTTTGAAAGTTCTATCGTTTTCTCTATTATTTTTTTTTGGTTTATACCTAAGGTTTCAATATTTGTTTCTGTTGCTAAATCACCTCTATCTATCATAATAACATCAGTTGCATGAATTATTTCGCTTAAACTTTCAATTCCCTTTTTATTTTCAATTTTTGCTACTATTTTAGGGCTTTCTTTTTTTATAAGCTTTTTTATTAAATTTACATGTTTTGAGGACTCTACAAAACTAATACCAATAAAGTCTACTTTTTGCTTTATTGCAAAATCTATCATTTTTTTATCTCTGCTGGTTAATAAGGCGCCCCCTAAAGAAACATGAGGAACATTTATACCTTTTGACCTTTTCAGTATACCTTGAGTTTCAGCTTTGAGATAAATATCATTTTTGTGTACTTTTTTTACGGTAAACTTAAGCGTTCCATCATCTGCATACACAGTATCTCCTTTAGCTATAAAGTTATGAAGTCTATTATTTGTAATTAAAACTTTCTCTTCCCCAACATAGCCTTTAGCAGTAGTTACAATTATAATATCATTTTTTTTAAATTTTGGCTCAATTGAAAGCTTTGCTGTACGGATTTTTTTTCCTGGTATATCAAGTAAAATTGGACAATCTGGTAAAGTTTTTTTAATCAGCCTTATTGTTTTTCTATGCCAATCTAATGAGTTATGCGACCCATTAAGTCTAGCCACAGACATTCCTGCATTAAACATTTCGCTCAATAACTTTGAGTTAGCAGTTTTTGGTCCGATTGTAGCTACTATTTTAGTTCTTTGCATATTATTATATTTTATTTTATAAAGATATCTTCCTTTCTTATCAAGTTTAATATCTCTTTACGCATAAACTTTTCACTTATTTCTTTGTTATTAATCAAAGCTTGTCTTATTTTTGTACCACTTACTTCTACTTTTTGAGAAGATCTTAAACAATTTTTATCATTTGTTATTTTTTTACAAAACTCACAATAGAAAGGACCTCTTACTTTAATAATATTTATACCAATTTCCTTTTCAAACTTAACGCATAAATTCTGAGCATCATATTCGCCATAATAACTGCCTACTCCCGCGTGGTCTCTACCTACTAAAAAATGTGTACACCCATAATTTTTTCTTATAATTGCATGAAATACTGCTTCTCTTGGCCCTGAATACCTCATAGAAGTTGTTAGTGTTCCTAATAAAACTTGATTTTTAGGAAAAATATTATCTATTAAATATTTATAACTATTTAGAATACATCCAGGTAGAAAGTCACCTACTTTTTTTTTTCCTATTAGAGGTTGAACAAATAAACCATCAACCTTTTTAAGTGCATCAATTAATATATACTCATGTGCCTTGTGAGGAACATTTCTTGTCTGAAACCCTGCTACAGTTCTAAGTTTTTTTTTTTTAATAAGTAATTTTAACTCTTTAGGTGTTATAGAATATTCTGAATTTTTATATTTTATTTGTTTTAATAATTTGATTCTTCCTCCTACAAAAAACCTTCCACTTTTGTTTAGTATTTTATAACCAGGATGCTTTTCATCATTAGTTCCAAATAATAAATGTAAAAACTTTTTGAAATTTAAACTAAATACACTTTCTGGATAAATTTCTCCAACTGTATTATTGTCATAAATTAATAAAATTTTTTTTTTTTTCAAAATTTGTTCCGAGTCTATTTTTGGTATTGGAAGTAAAATAGGAATTGGAAACAGCTTTCCATTAACTAATCGCATGCTTTCAGCTACAGAATAGAAGTCTTTTTCGTTCATAAACCCTTCTAATGGCTTAAATGCTCCAATTCCAATTTTTTCTAATTCTAGATAGCTATCGAAGTCTATATTAATTTTCATTAGACTCTAGAGAAATATTTTGAAATATTTTTATTTTATTAGAAATTTTCTTAACTATCATATCTATTGTTAATTCTTCCTGCATGTTAATTTCTATGTTGGACTCTTTAGGTTCGTGCCAAGGGATGTCTAAGCCAACTATATTTCTTTCAATTCCAGCATCATATTTTTTGTACAAGTTCTTAGGATCTCTTTTTTTAACAAGGTCTACCGAAGCTTTAAGATAGACCTCAAAATAATCTATAAAATTTTCTCTATTCCATTTTAATAAATCTGGACTAGCATATAATGCTGAAGCTATAACTATTAATTCTTGTTTGCTCAAAAAAAAACATATTTTTTGTATTCTTTGAATTTGTAAAACTCTAGATCTTTCACTGTAATCTAAATCTTTTCCAAATAATTCTCTAATAGCATCACCATCAACATTTATTAAATTTGGTAAATATTTCTTATATTTACTGGTTAAAGCCTTAGCTATAGTTGTTTTTCCAGCTCCTGAAATTCCTGTAATCCAAATAACCATATGAATTTATTTTTAGTGTATAGGTAGTTCTTTAAATATATTAAATATTATTCAGTATTACAATATTATTTATACACTATGTTCTTTCTAGGTATTTTTTTAGTTCCAATATAATATTTTTATTAGTAGTTTTTTTATTCAGTATACTTTTAATTAAAATTTTTTTTATCAATAATCTGTTTCTTAAGAATCCACTCATAATAAGACTATATTTATTATATTTTTTTAGCATAACTTGATCTTCCCACAAAGTGGCTACAGATATTTCATTATCAATACACCATTTAAAAATATAAGAGAGTAGGTATTTCTTAGCTTTGTTATTAATGAATAATAAATCTTTAATTTCTATATTTTTATATTTTTTTTTATTTAAAGTATTAAAT
>MDSW01160219.1_pt1 | contig 10245 bp, 15 predicted proteins | sample 811171 | NCBI WGS metagenome assembly MDSW01 (sample SAMN05326641, study PRJNA326480) | marine metagenome | isolation source: seawater | place: Atlantic Ocean: North West | collected 2012 | reverse complement strand
TAGTGAAGAAAAGTTTTTTTTAAAAAATTATACTATACCACTAATACAATTAAATCCATTTAAAACAACCTTATTAATTTCTCATGATTCAAACACAATTGATAAAAAAAATATTATTAAATATGGTAATTTATCAAAAAAAAATATTAATGTATTTATAAAAAATCAAATAATAATTGATTTAATTGAAAAATAGTATTTGAATAATTATTATAAAATTGATTTTCAAATTATAATAATTATTAATACTAATATAATATAATATGGCTCAAATAATTAGTTCGTTTGAAACAATTACACCAACTAACTCATTTGAGTCAATTAATTCTATTGAAACAACCGATTCAGACAATTCTGTAAATACAGAGAATATTTCTAGTAAAATTATAAATATTCCTAAGTTTAAAAAATATAATAAAAAATCTATAAAAACCAAACTAATTTTATGTGAAAATTATAATATTGATATGTTTATACATAATATTATTAACACACTAAAAAAAAATAATATATCTTATAGATTAAAAAAAAACTATAAATTCGAATGTTGCCTTTCAGATAATCATATTTGTTTATTGTTTAATATATATTTATGGGTTATACCAGATAAACAGAATGAATTTATAGTAGAAACTACCCATAAAAAAGGCAATAAACAGTTTTTAATTAATATATTTACTGCAATAATTAACGACACCAAAATTAATAATACAGACTATGATAATAAAAATAGTATTTTATCTAATCCTTATATTAATAATATTATTAATGATTATATAAAAACATTTAACATTTATTTTATCAACAATCAAGAAGAAAGTTACTATAAACTACTATGTACTTTAAATGAATTATGTTTTAATACAAATTTTCATATATGTTTAATAAATAATAACACACATAAAATTATTTTAAATTTTATTAATAATAATGAATTACTTACAAATAATGATATTATATGTCATTTATTGGCATTATCTTGTTTAGTATCATTATCGGTAAACGATATGTTTAAAAAAGAAATAGAAATAACACGTTTTAATAATATTAAAAAAACTACTAAAAAATATATAAACGAAGTAATAGATAATAAAATTAATAAAATACTTATTAATTTCAAAAATTAATTTAATGATTGTATTACACCATGTGAATAACCGCCTGCATTTTTTTTATAAACTATATTTGTAACGTTAATCTCTTCATCTTCATTATCATTATAATCACTATTTAACCAATATAAAAATTTTGTATAAATATCAAAATTTGGTTTATCATCATAAGTTATTTTACCTTTTTTATTTAAATAAATTAAATGATCGCACCATTCATTTAGTCCATCAAATATATGGGTCGTGTATATGCAAGATGCTTTTCTATTTAAACAATCCGTTTTTATCCATTTTAGAATATTATATCTTATCAGTGCATCGAGCGATATTGTTACTTCATCCATAAGTAATATTTTAAAAGGTTGTATTAATCCTAAAAAAAGTTGAACTCTTCTTCTTTGTCCATCTGATACAAGATGCATTCTCCAATTTATATTTATTTTTAATATATTAATCAATTGATTTCTTCTTTCAAGATATTTTAATTGTAACTTTGACATCATATCAGCTACTTTTATATCTGATTGTAAAGGAATACAATTACCAGAAAAAGCTATATTGCGTTGACCCCAATTTATATCCATATGCGATCTTATTAAATTTAGACTGGTACATCTAAATGGATGTTTGTCTAATATAAAAACACTATTATCGTCTTTATGTAACAACTTCCCTGCTAATATACGCATTAAAGTTGTTTTACCTGCACCATTAGCACCCACAAGTAAGATACATTCACTTTCGTGACATTTAAAACTAATATTATCTAAAGCTACATTATTATCATACTTATGTGTTAAATTATTTACACGAATCATAATATTTTATCTATAAATAACTATTTAATATTTATTTATTATTAATTTATTACGTTTCAGATGATGTTTCAGATGATGTTTCAGATGATGTTTCAGATGATGTTTCAGATGATGTTTCACATGATGATTGATAAAAGTTTATATTATTAACACTTTCACTTACTGTAAAATTAGAGGTATCACTTTCATTGTCACTATCAATTCTATAATTACGCAAAACTTTTTCTGTATTTTCGCTATCACTTATTGTATCATAATCAATACTTAAATTAGATGCCTCTTCTAATAATTTAATATTTTCTTCCAATTCAATAATTAGATCATTTTTTATTTTTAAATTAGAAGCATACGTAGATATTTCTTTTCTTAAATTTCTCTGTTGTTTAATAAGTTTTTTTAATTGTCGTGCTTGTAACTTCAAACTATTTTGATGATAAATTATTTTTTTAGATAAGTTAGCATTTTCTTTTTCTAAATCATTATTTTCATTTATTTTTTGCTGTATAATTCTATCTTTCTTTGCATTTTCAATTTGTAAATTTTTTATAATTTGTTTATTTTCATCTTTTCCCAAATTATTTCTCCATGTTGTATGTGTCTTTGTATCAAAATGTTGTAGAAATTGTTGTCGTGTATTCAATGAACGCCCTGAAATACAAGGACATCTATATGTAATCTTTTGACATCTTGAAAATTTTTCATAAGGACAAATATCATAATATTCACCCGTATCTTCATTAAATTTTGGAACATATTCTTCAAAATCCTTTCTAACTATCTGTTTATTTGCCATATTTATAATTATATTTATTATCATTTACTTTTTTATTTCAATTTTTATAATAATTGAAATAAAAAATATAATTTATTAATTAGTATATTTAATACAAAATGGATTACAAAATTAATATCTTATTGCTTAACAAATTACCAACAGAAATCGTTAATTATATAATGTTTCTCTCTAGACCAAAATTATCAATTCAAATAACAAGAGAACTTAAATTAGAAGCAGCACATATGATGTGTAAAATACATTATGAATGGTGGTATCCTAAATTAGTTAGATATTGGCATTTAAATGATATAGAACATATGTCAGAATTACCTTTAGAATATAGATATGATTACACATTAATGCATTGTTATTCACAAGAAAGAATTATTTTTATAATGAAACAATTATTTAATTGTGGATGTTGTAAAAGACACTCTCAAGGTATTTTAGATAAACCACATTGCAATCATTTAAGAAAAAAATTCTCTTTAAGAGAAATTAGAGATGTAAATAATTATGGATGCTCTATTAATACAATGTTTCCTGAGACTAGACATAATATTAGAACTAAAAATTGTAGTTGTAATTGTCGCCATGTATTACGATGTATATATCGAAATATTAAAGATATTAATTAATTATCTACTTTAAAACTATTATAACCATTTTTATTATTACTTTCAAGTTCATTAATATATTTATAACTAATAACTAAAAGCATTATTAAAAAGTTAATAATTAATAGCAATAACGTATATGGAATATTAAAACACAACATCAAAAAGTATATCAATATAATAAATAAAAACAACATTTTATTACATATAAAATATTGTTTAAAATACACTTCAATTTTTTATTTATCAATAATTGTTTCCTTCGCTATATTTTTAATAATTTTATTTTCATTTGATTCAGATGTTATATCAATCATTAAATTTTGCATTAATTGTATATATTCTTCTTTACCTTCATCTGTTTCATTCCAATTTGGATGTTTATTCTTCCATTCAATAATTGCTTTTCTTTGTTTTGAAGCTACATCATTAATTGCCGTTTTGATTTTATTTTTACCATTTTCACGTTCCCATTCATTATTATCTTTAATATACAATATTTCTCTCTTTATATCTGTGCAATGTATAGGTCTTTGATTCATACCTAATTCTTTTAACCCATTTAAAAAAACAGAACATACACCTTCAACTAATCCATTAGTAGATGTGAATTGAATATCATCTAACTTTATTTTTAAAGATTCAACAAATTCGCTCATATTAATAGCATCACTACATTGTTCATTTAAAAAAACATTTATATTAAAATTATTATTTGTGTTATTTCCCAACTTAGGTATCATTTCTTTTATAATATCACTTTGTTCTTTTAATTGATTCATCATTTTTTCTTTTACTTTATTATTTTGTTCATGATCAATTAGTATATTTTTAAACAATTCTTTTAATTCTTTATGTTCATTTAGTAGGGTATTATTATCAAATTCACTTTTAATAATTTCATTTTGTGTAGTAGATTTTTCACTACTACATTTTTTTTTATGTCTCCAGAGACCAGAACGCTGTTTATATGATTTTCCACAATACTCACATACATACGAAGTATCGTCTGTTTTTTTAGGCGTTGCCAAGCGTTGCCGATTATGTTTCAGTGTGGTTTTATGTTGGTTCCATAAAAATTTTGTGACGCATTTATAGTTGCATTTTTTACAGTAAAATTCAGTCGCATATTTTTGCATATTTTTGGTTGCTAAATATGCTATATATAGGCAACGGAAAAATATGCTTAAGTAGTTTTCAAAAAAAAGGATATAGTCACAACTAAGAAAATTGAAAATATAAAATAAGAGCTTTACCCTGTAAACTTTTTTTTTCACGTTTTTTTGTTCAATTCTTTTTTCAGATTATTGGATTTGGACAAAAATAAATGTCCATTTTCCATTTTCTCATTTGAGAATTGAAAAAAAATGTGAAAATTCGTGATTACCATAAAATCAAAAAACAACTAAATATTATTTTATTGATACATTGATAATGTAAGTATAAAAAATTTAAAAACCTATGAATTATTGATTTTTTGCACATTAAAATTGTTATATAGAATATCTAAAATAAAATAGGAAAAAGTAATTTGCAAATAATTAATATTATAACTGGATAGGTTTAAAGAATATCTTAACAAACTACAATGTGGTGAAGATGTTAAAATTAGTGATTGTAAATAACCATAAAAATTGTCAGGCGCACAAAACATAATATACAATCTAGGAATTAACCAATGTATAATTGTCCATATAATAAAAGGTATAATGAATTTAATGCAAATATTAGTAATTTTTTTAATCATTTTTTTGTATTATAAAAAAAAATGAATAAAATTGAATCAATTTATTTAAATATAAAAATATTTAATATAATTAAATGGAACACTTAAAGAATAAAACAAAAAATATGGATAATAAAAAAAAATTTGTAAAGGATCCTTTTTATGATATAACTAAAATGTTATATGATCCAATTCTTTTTAATGTAAAAATACCAAAAGGAGAGAAAAATTTAACAAAACAACCTGTATCTACAAATGAAGTTAAACAAGAACAAAAATTATTTACAAACATCATTACATAAATAATATAAATATTCTTCTTCATATTCACATTTATAAACATTCTTATAATCAGTTTCATAAGATTTTATTATTTTGTTTTTATAAACAATATTATTTTCACATGCTAGATTTGTATTATTTTTATATAAAGTTATTATGCCCTCATATTTATAATTAGAAAATCCTTGAATAAAAATACCTAATGAAATAAAAAATATAATTTGTATTATAATATTTTTTTGATAAAATAATATACAAAATATTAATGAAAAAAATATGTGATGAAAGTGTATATTAATATTATTATTTGTTTTGTATATAGAAAAACACCATAATGTAAACCAACCAATAATAAAAATTCTATTAAATATATCTTTAAATGAAGGTTTGTTATATATAAAATTTATTATTAAAATTATTATTGGTAAAATTAATAAGAATAAATATAATATAATTGTAATATTGTTAATATCAATGTTGTTATTATTATCGGTTTGTATAGATCCTCTTATAATTTCAATAGATGATATATAAGAAAATAAGAAACTAGAAATTAAAGTAACTATTATAAAAAATATTTTAGTAATAAATTTATGTTTATATATTTTTTTTAGACTATTTAAGTAATATAATAATATTATATAAATAAATAAGTTTGTTAAAGAAAGATATTTATCATATAATTTAATATTTTGAATACAATCATATGGAATTTTATATTTATTACATATGTATCTATTTGCAGTATAATTTATAATTACTAAAAAAAATATAAAAATACTAGATATATGATAACAATTATTATATAAATTTGTATTTATAGTAATATTACAATGCATTACAATTAAGTAATAATGTATTTATTTTAAATAATTTAAAATATTTATTATGATAATAAATAATATAATGACTGACACATTGGATATACCTTCATTATTAAAAGCATTAGATAATGATAATAATGAAAATATTATGGAGTTAGACTTTGATAAAATTGAAAAAATGAAACGTAATATTTTATCGGAATTAGAATTATCAAATGATAAATATAATTCTATAATTAATTCATTAAAAGAATATAAATATATTGATGAAATACCAGATTTGGATTATGGACGTTATATTAGATGGATTTCATTAAAAAATCCATCAAATATAAAACTAACAAATGGAGGAATATTATGTGATATTAAGGTAAATGAACAAGTATCGTTGCTATGTAAAAATAATACAAATCGTTTTTTTCAAATAAAAATGGACGAATGTATAATATTTCAAAAATTAACAGAACAAGAAAAAATAATATTAAGTGTAATAAATTATTTGAAGTAAAATATAATATTTTATTTATACAATGGAATTTAAAACATATGTTATTAATTTGGATAGAAATAAAGATAGATGGGAATTGCAATCTAAAATATTAAGTAATGTTAATATTAAATCAGAACGTTTTTCTGGATATACATTCAAAGATATTAATAAAGCAGAATTATTAAATAAATTTGGTCTTTATTATCATTTATGTTCGGAATCAATGATTGGATGTGCTTATAGTCATTTAAAAGTTTTAGAAAAGTTTTTAGAAACTAATGAAAAAGTATGTTTAATATTAGAAGATGATGCTTATCCAAAATTTACCAATGTAAAAGAATTAAATATTATACTTAAAAATATTTATGATAATATTCTAATTGAACCATGGGATATATATTCATTACATAGTGATGGTTTTATTAATGATAAGATTTATAATTATAATAATCTATTAACAATGAGTTGTGCAGCTTATTTTATAACACGGCAAGGTGCTATTAATTTATTAAAAAATAAGGTAATTACACATTCAGATTTAAATATTAATATAAATAATTTATTAGGTAATGTAATAAAAAAAATACATATAGAAAATTTATTTTATACGAATGAAGAGTTGTGTTCTGATAATAGAAAAGAGAATACAGATTATACTATTTTAGATTTAATATTAAATAATACTCTTTTTAATAAAAAATTATTACGTGGAGAGAAAAAATGGAAGCACATAAGAAATTATACATTTCTAAATATTCCTTTTATAAATTATAATTTAACTAATAATGAAATAATTAAAAAAATATTTATTTTACATTTTATATTAATAAATGTTAAATATCCATCTAATAAAAATAAAATTTTATTTTTTTTAAGTATATTATTAATAACAAGTAATAAAAATATTACAATTTAATATTTATTGAATTAAATTATATTTTTTCTTTATTTGTGAATCTATTGTAATGTTAGAAGGTAATGCAACATATTTTCTTCCATTTAAATCAGCATCGCCAGTAGCATGTAATATAAAGTCTGTATTTTTATTTTTTGATATAGTTTCAATTTCTATTTTTTGAGAAAACCAAGGATAATTTTTATTCAATTCTTTAATATCTTTAATATTATATTTATAATAATCTTTATAATTGTTATTCATAATGTTATAATTATTTATAGAAAATTATTTTTAATTTCAATTTTTATTTTTATTTTTTTTATTTTTTATTTTTTTTTGTTAATTTTTTTTTTGTTAATTTTTTTTTTAATAATAAAAATTTTGGATTTTTTTTACAAGTAAATTTAAAACTATTAAAGTTTTTTTTCTTTAAAACACTATTTGTACATATAGGAATTGATTCTTTTTCATTATATTTATTAAATTTATTAATAGTTTTAATACATCTACATAATTTTGTAATTAAAATTTTTTCGGCTTTATTTTTAATTTCAGTTTTTTTTAAATTTTTGGTATTGATATTATAGAATTTAAGTATTTCTAAATAATCCTTATTAGTTAAATTCATTAATAATATATGTTTATAAATTTTTATAAATTTATAAGTATATAATATGATTAATAATATCAACAACAATAAAATTGTTGTTTTTGATTTAGATGAAACACTTGGGTCTTTTGTAGAATTAGGTATATTTTGGGATGCATTAGAAAATTTTTATGGACATAAAATGTCAAATGATGATTTTATTACGTTATTAGATATATTTATTGAATTTTTAAGACCAGATATTATAAATATTCTCAAATTTATTATAAATAAAAGAAATAGTGGTGAATGTAATAAAATAATGATATATACAAATAATCAAGCACCTAAAAGTTGGACTAAATTAATATGTAATTATTTTGATAAAAAATTAAATACAATTGTATTTGATAAAATAATTTCTGCATTTAAAGTTAATGGAAAGGTTGTTGAAATTTGTAGAAAATCTCATAATAAAACGTTTGGTGATTTAATTAATTGTAGTAAAATACCTAAAAATACCAAAATTTTTTTTATAGATGATCAACTTCATCCTGATATGGAGCATGAAAATGTATACTATATAAAAATTAAACCTTATAATTATAGTTTACCTTATAATATTATGGCTGAAAAATATTATGAATATGAATATAATAATATAAATAAAGTAAGTAATAAAACCGAATTTATAGATACAATTATTAAAATAATGAATCGTTATAATTATATTCATAAAGATATAAATTCAAATGAAATAGATAAAATTGTAAGCAAACAAATAATGAATTATTTGAAAGAGTTTTTTTTAAAAAAAAAACACAATACTTTAAAAAAAAAAGTAATAAAATTAAAAAAAAATAAAACTAAAAAAATAAAAATTATATAAAATTACATTTGTTTTGCTTCGTGAATTAAAGATAATTTTTTTCCAAAATAACCTACATTTTTAATTTCTTTGAAAAAAATATTTACTATAGTTGTTGTGAATATTAAAAGATAACCGCACATAAAAACCATATCTTTATCAAATGATGTAATTGTATTTATTTTTGATAACGGATTAAATTTATACAATATATATAAACAAGTAATATATGTTACGGTAGAATGAAAAAAATTAATATATTCTAAGTTTATATTAAATAAACCAGTAAAAACAATAGCAATAATTGTATGATAAATATAAAATATAATTAGTATTATTTGTTGATATAAAGGATATTTTAATAAGTTAAACATCTATAATTTATATATATATTATTTCTTATTCGTATTTTTATTTCTTTCATTATAAATTTTTAGTGTTCGGGCACTACTATCATTCGCATCAATAAAGTTTGGCATCCAAAAATAAGGAATATTATTTGATGTATTTGGATAATATGTTTCATATAATTTCCGATAATATATTTGTTCATCAGTAGTAGGTTTATTATGGTTAAACCATTCAGGTTTACAATTAAAATCTGTATTATTAATATATTTTTTCTTATAATCTAATTTATCTTTTATAATTTGGAACCATGAACCAGAATCACCTGAAACACCATCACTAAATGCCTCTTTTGTTCTCCAAAGAATATCATTAGGTAATAAGTCATTGTAAACAAAACTAAATGCCTCGCGCAATAATTTTTTTTCACATTTTACTTCACAATTATTAGATAATGGGTTGCGATGTTTAATAGGAATACTCAAATAATAATTAACAAAAGTTTTGTCTAAAAATGGAGTTCTTGGTTCAAGACCATGTGAAGAAATACATCTATCCGAGCGTAAAACGTCAAAAGTATGTATATTATTTAATAATCGTTTACATTCTTTATCAAATTCAATATCATCTGGTGAGTTTAAAAAATATAAATATCCACCTGTTAATTCATCGCTTCCATCACCATTAAATACCACTTTTAAATCAGTATGTTTAGAAATGTATTTACCTATTAAATAATTTCCTACACTTGCACGAACAGTTGTAGTATCATAACTTTCAATTGCTTTTATTACTTCAGGTATAGCATCAAAAAAATCGTCTGATGTAAGAATAATTTCAGTATGTTCAGTTTTTAAATGTTCGGAAACTATTTTAGCATTTTTTAAATCATCAT
>MDSW01157026.1_pt1 | contig 10245 bp, 8 predicted proteins | sample 811171 | NCBI WGS metagenome assembly MDSW01 (sample SAMN05326641, study PRJNA326480) | marine metagenome | isolation source: seawater | place: Atlantic Ocean: North West | collected 2012 | reverse complement strand
ATGTGAAAAGAGATTGGGGATGGGCCAATGAATATGTTGATGCAATAATTCTTATGATTAATAATAGTGTTCCTAAAGATTATGTAATAGCCTCTGGCAAATCACATACATTGACGGAATTTATAAATAGAGCTTTTGAGATGGCTTCATTAAATCCTGACAAATTTATCAAATTTGATAATTCTTTAAAAAGACCATCTGATTTAGAAAGTATTTATCTCGATCCGAAATCAATTGAAATCGACCTTAAATGGAAAGCAAAAACTAACCTTAACGAAATTGTAGAAAAAATGTATTCAGAAGAATATTTCTAGATATTATTATGAATCAAAGTAAGCATCTCTTAATTTATAAATATTTTCCATATTTATACAGCTTGTTATTTGGAACAATTTTAATTCCAATGTATTTAGAAGAGTGGTTTAATATCGAGATTTTCTCATTAGTTATCTTAATGTGCATACTTGTTTTTTTCTTTACAAAATTTTGGATAAAAAAGAATAATTTACCTTACTTAATTATAAGCTTCATACTTTTATTATGCTATCCACTAAAATATGCATATATTTATTTTCTACTTGCTAAAGATAATACATTCATCATTGATGCTTACTTTGATCATCAGCAAACAAACTATTTAAATATGTCAAATAACGATCATATCTTATTTATAGGATACGTTATTAGTGCTTTCTTAGGGTTATTTTCAGTATCATTTTTTACATACAAATTAAACTTTAAAAGTTTTAAGTTCTCATTTGAGAAATTAGCAAAAAATAAAAATTTAAATTTAATTTTAGCAAATAAAACTTCTAACTACTTTTTTTTATGCCTAACAATATTGGTTACTATTTTATACACTAACTTTAGAGTAGGGATAGTCAGTGATCAAGAAGGTTTTAATTATATATTACCTTTTGGTTTGAGTACAATAATACAAATAACTCAAAAATATATAGTAATAATATATGGATTTGTCTTAATTTATTTTAATAAAATTAGAAATGTAGATTTCAATATCAGATTAATTACAAAGAGCACTCTATATCTTTATATTTTATTTACTTCACTTTATACAACCAGTAAGGAGTATGCATTTATTTTGTTTATAGGACTAACAATAGAAATCATAATTTTAAAATTTAAAAAATTTAAAAGTAAAAAAACCACATTTTTAATTAAATCCTTTCTTCATGCCATTAATTTATTAGTTTTAGGTTTTTTAATACTTTTTACAATACAAGCACGACTTGTAAGAAATACTACTTTATGTAGCGATTGCGGCGGTGTTGAAGCGATTTTTTTTCTTTTTGATTTCTTAATAAAAAATCAAGGCTTTGAAGCTTTGTGGAATTTAGCGGAGAGTTTCAATGCGGAAATTAATTTATTTAATACTGTTCTTTTGTCTACTGTTTTTAGATTACAGGGCGCAGCGTGTCTAATTCGAATAATGGATTTATTTCATAGTAATCCTGTATTTTCTTCACCAGATTTATTTGGTTTCTTTGAATCAATAACAACATTAAGGCAATCAGGAAGTGCCTTTTTCGCAGATATAATAAATGAAGATATAAGTTTAGGTGGGGCCGGAGTAGCTTTTGCTCCTTCATTTATAGGTTCATCTTTACAAATATCTAATTCAATTTTTAATCCCTTTATTTTTACGTTTTCTAGTTGTTTTTTATTTTTGAATTTGGCTTATTTATTAACTAAATCTAATTTTCCTCTTGATATTATATTTGCAATAATCATATCTTTCGATTTCGTAAAGGGCTTAAGTGAAGGAAGTTTTTCCTATTTGTTCCCTCTTTTGGGAATTATTTCTTTAGTAGTTAACAATTTTATTTTAAATAACAATAAATTTTCTATGAAATGAGAAAAGAAAATTCTGAAAAAATAAATATTGGAATTCTTATACAAAATATCGTTCCCTATCAGATTGCCAGAATTAATACTTTAAAAGAATCAAAGAAATTTAATTTAACAATATTTTGCGCATTAAGAAAAGACAAATTTGCAATTTTTAATGAGACTAAATATTTTTCAGAGTTCAGCATAATTTATCTTCAAAATTTATCAATTAGTGAGTTAGAAAAATACGTTAAAATTAAAAAAATTCAAATCTTAGTAACTAGTGGATACTCTTTTAAAACAAGTATTATTGCGCTTTTATTGAAAAGGAAATATGGCAACCTTTTTGTATTGGCTTGCTGCGAATCCAATAGTTGGGATTTTAAAAGAAACTATTTTCTTGAATTAGTAAAAAGCTTAATTATTAAAAATTTTGATGGTTTTCTTACTGGTAGTGAAAGTCATCAACAATATTTAAAAAAGTTTATTACAAAAAAGGATAAAACTTATTTCTCCAATGGTTATGATGTAGTTGATAATAATCACTTCAAAAACCATAACTTCAAAGAAATTAAAAAACTTAATAAGTTCACTTTTATATCTTTATCTAGGTTAGAAGAAAAAAAGAATCATATTAGATTAATTGAAGCATTCAATAAAGTTATATTTTTTTGTAAAAATCATAAAGTCAAATATCCTCAATTATTTATTATTGGGGAGGGATATTTAAAAAAAATATTAATACAAAAGGTTAATGAATTAGGTCTAGAAAGTTTTGTACATTTTACGGGAGCAATTGAGTATAATTTTTTACCTCTTGCTTTTCAAAAAGCACATGTTTTTATTCATCCAAGTTCAGTTGAACAATGGGGATTAGTTGTTAATGAGGCTATGGCATCATCTTTACCTGTTCTGGTTTCTAGACAATCTGGCTGTTCAAGCTATTTAATAAATAAAAAAATTAATGGAGATACTTTTTCTGCTTTTAGTACAGATGAAATTGCAGAAACTATGTGCAAATATTTAATGAAATCAGATAAGGAATTAACAAAAATGGGTATTATGGGTCTACAAACTATTGAACAAAAATACTCTACTAGAGAATACTATTTAGGTTTAAATCGTATAATAAATAATTTGCTTGATGAACCTAAACAAGTGTCATTTTTAAATGGCTTTTTACTTTTTATACTTTATAAGTTCAAAAAAATATAATGAAGAGCTGTATTTGTAAGTATCCTAGATCAGGTATTGGCAATAAATTATTGGTATTACTTAGAGCTTATAATGTGTCAAAAATTTTATCTATACCTATATATGAAACAAGTTTTTCACAAATTCCTTTATTTAGTAGTTTTAGAAATAAGGTAGGAAAAAGAGTTTATTTAAAAAATAAATTAAGAAAATCTAGAAACTATATAACTCTAATTCAAAGAATTAAATGTCTCTTAGGTAATTTTTATGAAGTTAACTCATTAAAAAACTTAAATACCAGGAAAAATCTACTTTTGGTTAAAGACTTTCCCTCTTATCCAAACAAAAATCCTTTTTTAGAATTTATACTTTTCTATGATGATTCAAGAAATTATTTAAGAAAAAGAATTGATTTTTCATTTACCAAAAATAAGATCCTTAAAGTTGCTTTACATATTAGAAGAGGAGATTTTAATAAAGAGAATTATCAAGGCAGATTTCTTAATAATACGAGAACAAAAATAGATTATTTTTTAAAAATCATAAAAGATCTCGATAATTATTTTAAAAAAAGGTCAATAGAGTCTGAATTTACCATATATACAGATCAACTAGATTGTGTGGCAAAAGAAATTAAAACTAACTTTAAAAACTTTTCAATTATTAGTAATGATCCTTTCGATGATTTCTATGGTATTTGTAATTCAGATATTATTGTTGTGTCTCCATGGAGTACTTTTTCTGGTTTAGCTGCAATTTTGGGAGAGCCAATTATCGTAGTTTATCCCAAAGAACTACATTATCAATTTACTGATTTGCCCATTAAATTTAAAGTTATCGATCCAAATAGAATAGCTTCCGATTTGGATATAAATCAATGAAAAATACATTTTTTAATTCTTTTTTAGTTCATGATTTTTCAAGTAAATTTGATAACACTGGCCTTCCTAATTTTTATAGAGAAGCAGCAATTTTATCTCAGAGAAAATTAAAATCTAAAATATCAACTATAGAAGATATATCTTTAAATAAATATTTAAAATTCATATTAAATATTTTGAAAAAGTTTATAAAACAAGAGTTTTTGTATTCGATTATTAATTATAAAAAATTTAATTCATTTATATTTTTAACAAGTGGAGGATTAATTACAATAATATTTCTAAGAATTCTAGGTTTAAATAAAAAATGTTTCTTGATACTCTACGATATTCCTTTTATCCAATATTATGATTTTAAAAAAAGAAAATTTAATTTAAAATTTAATAAATATTTTTTTAAACTTAAAATCTTTAAATATTTTTTAAATTTTAATATTAATTTTGTCTTTCTTAATTATCAACAATTAAGAATTTTTAGGGAGATATATAGTAGAGATAAGAATTCAGATTTTTCATTCACATATGGGGTTGATCTAAATTACTATAGTAAATTTATTGCCAATAATGAAAGGGAAATTAGTATATCTGGATTTAATCTAAATAATAATTACTTGCTTTTTGTAGGATCAGCATATAGAAATAGAAATTTACTTAGGAAAATTTCGTTAGATACATATTTTGAAAAATCCAAAATTAAATTAGTAACTTCTAGATTTGTTCCTAATAAAAAGAATTCTTTCTTAAGTTATGCTGATGGAATCTATAATTTTTATAATTTGTCTTCTATAGATTATCTGAATTTAATTTTATCATCTAAACTAATTTTGATCTCTTCTGAAAGATCAGATACGATGGCAGGCTTAACATCATTTTTGGAATGCTATGCATTAGGAAAAAAAATTTTTTTAACTCCCACTATTTATGATCAGGAGTACTTGAATTTGATGCGCTCTAGTAGGATTAATATTGTAGAAGTAAGTGAAATAATAGAAAAATTAAAATTATATTTTTTAAAAAATTATGAAATATCTGATGATTTTCAAGATATTAATAATATATTAGACGTAGAATCTTGCACAAATATGTTAATAAGAAAACTCTCAAAATTTCATTAATAATGAATTGCTAATTAATTCTTATTTAATAATTTCTATGCTATTTGTTTTTTATAAATTATGAAAACTTGTATATTTGTTTCTCAGTGTTTGAATTTTGGTGGCATGGAAAAATCTGCTTTTAATTTAGCTTTAGAGTATAAAAAACGTAATTTTAAAGTTGAATTTATATTATTATTTGAACCAAGTTTAGAAAGTAAAAATTTCCTTAAAAAAAATAATTTTAATTATCAAATTATTGGAAGAGGGTTTTTTAAAACATTTTTAAAATTTTATAAAATAGCTCAAAATATCAGAATTAATAATCCAGAGTGTTTGTTTTGCTTTGGTCACCAATTTTTAACTATTTTTTCAATTTTTCTTTTTCCTGTAAGTCATAAAGAACTTTCTATACATTGTCACCATGGTGATTTTAGATCAAAACTGTTATGGAAAATATATTATTTTATAGCTAAAAGGGCATTTAATAGTATTACTTTTTCATCATCAATAATGTTAAATCAAGCTTTGAGAATTTATCCTAAACTAAATGAAGTAGCATATATTAATAGAACTATCTTATCTGTCCCAAAAGAAAATTTAAAGAAATTTGAAAATAATTTGTTTGAAAAAAATGTTATTATTGTAGGAGGTTTAGGCTGGTTTATTAAAAGAAAAAGATTCGATCTCTTTATTAATTTAGCTAAATTACTTTTAGAAGAGTCAAATAAGTTTAGATTCAAATTGGCAGGAGATGGACCTTTAAAGTCTGAACTTAAAGCAAGAGCAAGTTTGTTTGGAATAGATGATTTTATTGAATGGTGCGGGCTAGTTGAAGATACAAAAATTTTTTATAAATCAATCGATATTTTAGTTTATTTTACAGATGTCGATGCTTTCCCAATAGTTCCTCTAGAGGCAATGGCTAATAATGTGCCTGTTTTGGCTTCTACTAAATTTTCTGATTTAAATCAGGTCTTAGAAAATAAAAAGCATTGTTTCATTCAAGATAATCACGATTTGAATTTGTTGGTTAATCAAATTTCTTTATTGATAAATGATTATAAATTAGTTAATAGGTTTAATGAATCAACAAAAAAATTATTACAAAATGAATTCTCAGCAAAATCATATTTTTCAAAATTTGAAGAAAGAATAAAAACAAGTTGATGATATATTTGATAGTTAAGTAAATTTTATTTTGAAAATTTCACATCTTTCACATTCTAATAACGTCGAAGACGGTGGCATATCTATCGCAGTTAAAAACTTAATTAGTTCTCAATCAGATATTAATCCAAATTGGATTTGTTCCAGTAACTATTCCAGCTTTTTAAGAGATTATCTTGTAGCGAAGGAAATTAAAAAATATAATCCATCAATTATTCAAGTTCATGGATTATGGCGCAGCCCCACAAGAGCACTTAAGTTCTATTTGAAAAATAAATACCCTTATATTATTACGCCACATGGAATGTTGGATCCATGGGCTTTAAGGCAGTCTTCATTAAAGAAAAAAATTGTATATTCGATTTGTGAGAAAGATATTATTGCTAAAGCAAATTGTATACAAGCCTTATGCAAAAATGAAATTGATGCAATAAGAAATATTCACAAAAAAGTACCAATCGCATTAATTCCAAATGGTGTTAATTTACCAAGCGAAATGCCAAAAAATGTTATTCCTCCGCCTTGGTTAAAGGACTTTGATAATTCAAAAAAAGTACTTCTTTTTTTTGGAAGATTTCATCGTAAAAAAGGTATTTATCCTTTACTCGCTGCATGGAAGATTTTTGTAGAAAGGAATGCCAACACTGATTGGAGATTGGTTTTTGTAGGCTTAGGTGATTCAATTAAAATTAGAAAAATCATAAATAGAGAAGAATTAAAATATTGCTATATGTATGGACCAAGTTTTGGCGATACTAAAGATTCTATTTTTAGAAACTCTGATGCATTTATCTTGCCTTCTTATTCTGAAGGTTTGCCTATAACTGCTATAGAAGCTATGTCATACAAATTACCTTGCCTTCTGACAAGTGAATGCAATATTAGTGATGCATTCGATAATGGTTCTGAATTAATAGAAGTTGAGGTGGATAAGTTATCCTTTGCGTTAGATAAATTTTGTAAAAAAAGCGATGAAGAGTATAATTACATGGGCTCCCAAGCCTATGATTTTGTTAATGAGAATTTTACATGGGATATAATACAAAGAAAGTTTTTTCAACTTTATGGGTGGATTCTCAAGCAACAAACTAAACCAACTTTCATATATTAGTAGTTTTCTGAATTTTTAGTATGACAGTAATACTCGGATTAAATGCTTTTCATGCCGATGCTTCAGCTGTAATCTGTGTAGATGGTTCAATTGTATGTGCTTCTGAAGAGGAGAGATTTAGCAGAATTAAACATGAATCAGGTTTCCCTTATAGATCTATAAGTTGGTGTCTTAAAAATGCAGGTTTAAAAATTTCTGAAATTGATCATATAGCTATTAATTCAAATCCTAAGGCTCATCTTAGAAAAAAAATAAAATACGTGATAACAAAAAAACCAAATTTAAAATTTGTTTTTGAAAGATTCCAAAATAAAAGAAATAGGAGCAATATAAAAAATATTATTGAAACTTTTTATCCTGCAGAAATTATAAACGCTAAGTTTCACTTCATTGAGCATCATCTTGCGCATTTAGCATCAGCTTTTTATGCATCTCCTTTTGACACATCTTCAATCCTTTCAATTGATGGTTTTGGTGATTTTGCAAGTGCTGCTTGGGGTTTAGGTGATAAAACAAAAATAAATATTCATCAAAAAGTTTATTTCCCCCATTCAATGGGAGTATTTTATACTTCAATTACTCAATTCCTTGGATTCCCAAATTACGGTGACGAATATAAGGTAATGGGACTAGCTCCATATGGCAAGCCAAAATATATTGAAGAGATGAGGAAACTAGTGTTGCTTCAAAATAATGGTACTTATAAGTTGAATTTAAAATATTTTGACCATACAACTAAACACATACCTATTAAGTGGAATGGAGGCTCTCCTATTTTAGGTAAACACTATAGTGATGCCTTAAAAGATTTATTAGGTGAGCCAAGATCTTCTAAATCAGAACTTTTGCAAAGACATATGGACATTGCACATTCTGCTCAATTGATGTACGAAGAAGCCCTTTTTCATATCTTAAATAAAGTATATGAAAATTATCCTAAAGAGAAAAATTTATGTATAGCTGGAGGCTGCGGCGCTAATTCCGTAGCTAATGGCAAAATAACTAAGAAGACAAAATTTGAAAATGTTTATGTTCAGGCTGCAGCTGGTGATGCTGGAGGCGCTTTGGGAAGTGCTTTAGTAGTATGGCATTCTCTCGGCAAAGATAGATGTCCACCAATGGGAGCCTCTTATCATGGACCAAGTTTTTCAAAGGAAGAAGTTGAAAAATTTGTTCAAAATAAATTTAGAAATAATGTACTTAATGATCAACACTTTAAAATCAATACTATAGGTGATCATGAAATACAGAATGAAGATCAATTTTTGAATGTTATTTGCGATTTCATTGAAAGTGGTAATGTAATAGGTTGGTTTGAAGGGAAATTAGAATGGGGTCCTAGAGCCTTAGGCCATAGATCAATAATTTGCGATCCTAGAAGAAAAGATATGAAAGATATACTTAATCATAAAATTAAAAGGCGTGAGTCATTTAGACCTTTTGCTCCTTCAGTATTGAAGGAAAAAGTAATTGATTGGTTTGAAATTAATTCTCATAATGATACTAATGTGCCATATATGATGAAAGTTTATCCTATTAAAGAGAAAAAAAGAGACCTTATTCCTGCTGTATGCCATGTTGATGGCACTGGAAGACTTCAGACCGTAACTGAGAAAGATAATGGAAGGTATTACAGACTTATTAAAAATTTTTATGAGAAGACTAGTATACCAATGATCCTCAACACCTCTTTTAATGAAAATGAACCAATTGTTAGTAATCTTGATGAAGCATTTAATTGTTTTATAAGAACAAAGATGGATGTGATTGTTCTTGAAAATAAGATGATAAGAAGGCTTTAAAATGAATTTTTTTTTTGTTGTCCCAACTCTCAATTCTTCTGATAATTTATCAAGATTGGTAAGTTCACTCACAAGCCAAAGTTATTCGAATTGGAGATTACTTTTTGTAGATGGAGGATCCAATAAATATAATTTGGATAAATTAAAGGCTTATTGTAAAAGTAATAATAAATTTAGCTGGAAAAAGCAAACAAAAAAAATAGATGGCATTTACGGAGCTATGAATGATGGATTTAATGCGGCAAAAGAAGAAGAGTGGCTTATTTTTTGGGGGTCAGATGATTGGGCTTTTTCTAACAAATCTCTAGATATTTTAGATAAAAAAATTAGAAAATTATCTAAGAAATTAAAACCTGATTTAGTCATTTGTAGTGGTAAATATATTAGTAAAGAAGAAAGAATTGTAAGATCTACAAAATTTTATTTTTTTATAAATTATTGGATATCTATTTTTTTTGGATCAAGTCCACCACACCAAGCAACTATATTTGGATCGGGAGTTAGAAAGGTTTTAAAAAGTTTTTCGACAGAATATAGATTAGCGGCAGACTTAGATTACTTTTGCAAGCTTTCTAATTTTAAAAATATGAAAGTTCAGCAACTTAACCTTAATTTTGTAAAAATAGGCTGTGGGGGAATTAGTCAAAGAAAAACTAAATTAAGATTTTATGAAGTTTTAAAAATTTATAAAAAAAGATTTTCAATTTTTTGGATTATCCCTTTTACCTCTAGATATATTTACAGGCTATTAAGCTTAATAAAAAAATGAAAAATATACATGTATTTGGCATCTCAACACCAGTTGGCCAATCTTTTAAAAAAATAATTTGTAAACATTATAAAAAAAATAATATATTTTTTTATTCAAGAATTGGTCATCCTTATATTAAGTTTGATTTGCAAATGCCAAAAAAGAATATAATAAAAAATATTAAAAGCAAATCAACAATAATAAGTTTTGCACCTATTTGGCATATTTCATTTTTTCTTAAATATTTAATTTCTACAAATAAAAAAATTTTAAATAATATAGATTCTGTTATTGTGTTGTCATCTACTTCTGTATTAACCAAAAAATTTTCTACTAATAAATTTGATAAGGACTTATATAATTCATTAAAGTTTTCAGAAGATTATCTCAT